>OLPO01000060.1_pt1 | contig 101461 bp, 155 predicted proteins | sample 1672831 | NCBI WGS metagenome assembly OLPO01 (sample SAMEA3136728, study PRJEB25190) | human gut metagenome | reverse complement strand
GATAAATATAAAGAGGAATCTTTACAACGAATACTTGAGTTTTATAAATCTAAGGGCTATACACAACTAGGTAGGTGGACAGTTCAGGATTCCACTAAATCATTTGATAATATGTTTGAACGTGATTCAAATGGAAATATTACATCCGAATTTAAGGTAAAAAACCCATACGATCCAAATTCTACATTATCAGATGCAGAAAGAAAATGGCTTAAATCATTCCTATGGACTATAAATAAAACTAGAACAGGAATAAAAGATCCTAACATATCTGAATCCACAGCAATAAAAACTCCAGAAGTACAAAAACTTATTGAAAGTGGACACTATTTTGATGTCCCTTTATTAAGAGGTACAGCATTTACTCAATTTAAAAATAAGAGTTATTCCAATTGGATAAAAGATAAATGGAATGAAGCTGCGGATATGAGAAGAATTACTGGACTACAAGAGGGGTATATCCAAGAAGACATCTCAGATTATACCAAGATGTATAACTTTTTAAATATCTCAGAAAATAGAAGAGCAGAACTATTATCAGAAAAAGAAACCACATATTGGGAAACTAATCTTGAATTAGTTGAAGATGTGTTTGCCCATGCGTCTATTAGAAAATCTGTATTTGATGAACTTCTTCCATTTATTCATGATATGAGAAATGCAGTAAATTTATATGCATATGATGGAAAAATTCCAATTGAAGACCTTCAAAAACAAATAGATCTATATGTTAGAACTGTGATATTTAATGAACCTGGTCCACAAGGTGCAGAAAGACAAAAAACACTAAAGATTATAAATACATTTGCAGCAGTTACTAGATCTATGATGCTAGGATTGAATCCTAATTCACTATTTAGAGAACCTATTCAAGGGTTTTATATGATGGCTTCTAGAGCTGCTAACAGAGTATTAGGTGCTAATTCATTTACTGTTAATGATTTAAGAAAAGCATACACTAGGTTTATGAGAGATGGAGGAGGTCCGTTTGGGGATAACTGGTCTATGCTAGAACATTTAAATCATTTATATGGTATGACACAAATGGATGTTAATGGATTACCTTATATGCTATACTCAGATAGAAAAGGTATTAGAGGATTAGCGAGAAGAGCACCTTATTGGGCCACAACTGCTCCAGATTTTTTAAATCGTATGGTATTTTTAACAGCTCAAATGTATCATGATGGGGCAATAGATGCTCATTCTATAGTAAATGGAAAATTAGTGTATGACTGGAGAAAAGACAAAAGATATTCTGAATTTGCTAAAGGCAATAAAACACATCCAGAGTACAACAATCAAAAAGCTGCCTATTACGCACATTTGCAACAATTTAATAAAGAAGGATACAATCTTAAATTTAATGAATCTAATCCAGAAGCGTTGCCAATGGCATATACTATAGCAGAAAAAAGAAATATTAAATCCTCTTCTGATTCTCTCTTTGGATACATGGATCATGAGAATGCTATGGCTGTTAGGCACACATTAATGGGTAAGTTATTTTCTCAATTTCAAATGTACTTTTCTTCTACTAGAGAAAGATGGTTACTTGGAGGAACTGATAAAACTCCAAAAGGTGAATGGAAACAAAAAGTAAATGAGAATGGGGAATTATTATACTTAAAGGAAACTATAGATCCGGAAACTGGAGATATTACAATGGAGGAAACTACAGAAGTTACCCCAATAAAAGCACAGGAATGGACTGGAAGATTTATTGAGGGAATGGTTAATAGTTTTGCTTGGTATATGAAATATCTTTTTAAGAATGGCTTTAAGAAAAATGAAGAATTTGAAGGCTATGAACATCTTAGATATAGACAACAGAATATAAGACAAGGATTTACAGATATTATCTGGCAAGCATTAATGTTAATGATGTTAAGACTTATATTGGGAAGTATTATTGAAAAAGAAGGAGATATTGACAAGGGTACTAAAACAATGTTAACACAAATGTTTCAACGATCTACAGATGAATTAAATCCAGGTGCAGCCATTGCTCCTATATTATTTATGAAATCTGCTACTATTGAAGGAGTCCAAAACTTATATGATGCTGGAGCTAAATTAGTAGAGGGAGAATCCTCCTTTGGTAAAGAAGCGGTTAGAAATATAGCTGTCTTAAGAACACTTGATAATTTTACATCCTCAAATGAATAAGAAAAAAAAATAACCCTACAATACCATAAGGTACTGTAGGGTTAGAAAAAGAAATACCTGTATAATACTATTAAGTACTATACAGGTATTTTTATTATGAACTAAAATATGTTAGATAATCAGATATTGCTGTCTGATTAGAATCTTTTTTGTCTATTCCTTTCAAAAGTAAATTAGTCAATCCTTTTGCTCCACCCAAATGTGCGGCTCCTAATATACCATATTCGGTTAAAGGAATCCCATTCCAATTTCTATTTACATTAGAATTAATAATTGTGGATAATTGACTTTTATGTTTATCAGTGTATTTAATAATTGCATTAATCTGATTTTTCCAATCAGACATATATTCATCTGTGGTCATTCCAACATCCTGTAATGCTGCATCTCCCATTTGAAATAATCCCTTATATCCTTGTTTGTTTACAATATTAGGATTAAAATTGCTTTCCCTTTGAGCTAGTTTTATTAAATAATTTTTATAGTTATCATCTATATCCAACCCTTTAATGTATGTAGTAATTTCTTCCTTTTGGCTTGGGATTTTTTCAGTTTTCTTGGATTCGGTAAGTGAATTATCCTTGGGCCTAGTGAATATTATTGGGTTGGACTTTTTAGTGATTGGTGTAGATTTAGCTATTTGTGTCGGAGTACTATCTGTTACAAATGAAGTCGAAGTGTTTAAGTCTTCCAAAGGATCTAATTTTATTCCTTCATTTTCCAATCTTTGATAGAATTCTGTATAATCAACATATGGGGTCTCCATCACTTAATAATTCTATAGTTAATATTACATCATTAATACTATCTATATTTAACCGAGTCCAACAACATCCATTCAATCCTAATTCAAATGTATTATTTACATAAGTAATACATACACTTGGATTTATATAATAAATCATTGACTCTGGAATCCCATCTATAAAACCAAATCCTAAGGGTAATAAATCTTTAGGTTCTATCATAGTGTTAAGTTATCAGCTGTTGGTTCAATAGTGTTTCCTGTAGAAGGATCTTTACTAGAAGGATATGGATCAGGTTGATTTAATCTCTTTAAATCCATTCCCAACCACATTACTGCTTCCTGTAGCTTTGTAATACATAAACTTCTTTCTCTACTTGCAGGAAGAGCTTTAACTTCTTGAATCTTTTCATCTATTTCCTTCCTAAGCCTTTTATTTTCTGTTACTTCATTAATCATATATTTTAAATTTTAATTTTAGACATTATTTCATTTTTAATTAATGGATGAATTTTTACTAATTTATCTGTCCAATAAGGCCCAATACAGACGTTTTTAAGCACTTTTGTGTTGAAATCGACCTCTTTATACAGGGGAATATTTAAATCCTCACAATGCTTAATTATAATCTCAATTTGGTTGAGTGGTATACTGTCTAAAACTACTGTCTTACATTTACCTTTTAACCAATAAACTACTATTCCATTTGGTCTAAATTCGCCATTTATAATTAGACCTACTGTTTGGGACTTTATCTTTTTGATAGAAAACAATTGAAGAAAACCTTTTATAACAGAGAATATAGTATCTTGGATTATGCTATTCATTGTATCTTTATTAAAGATAACAACCGAATAAACATAATCCTTAGCCTGTAAATGTGTTTTAGAATCTAAATTAATTAAAGACATTATGATTAAGAATCAAATTTATATTCATATACATCTCCTAATTCTAATAAATTCTCAGGAAATTTATATTCAGTATCTTTAGATCTAACTAATTCTTGATTTATAAAATCATATAAATTTTTAAATACACTAACAGTATTAAGATCTAAAAATGTATAATCATCAGGAAATTCTACAAATTCCCATTGATAAGATCCATAATCTAATTGTAATAAATGATATTCAATGAATCCATCTTCAGGATTTTCTATAAGAATAAATCCTATAGAATCTCCTAAGATATATACTCTTTGATCATCTAAATTATATTTAAATCTTAATACTACATTTCTATTAATATTTGAATAATCATATTTACCTTCAATAATAGATTTAGGATTATTTAAATCATTATTAATAGTATTTGTTAATTCAAATATTTCATATTCTCCCAATTTCATTTATTTTGGAACATTAAAGTTTCTACTAAATAGTATATTGCGTCTAATTGTCCATCTGTAAGACTTATCATTTTTTCATCTATAGTTATATCATAACCTTCCCCATTTGTCCACTCTGTAACCTCAATAAAGGAATTTTCTTTAGCTAAATAGTCATATTTCCTAAGACTATCTGATACAGATTTTCTTTGAGTAATTTCTAATTTATTTTCCATTTATAGTATTTATAAAAATTTGTGTGATAATATCTATATTCATCGTTATTTGCTTGTATACATCCCACTTCTCCCTATCTTTGTCATTAGGCCAATCTGAGAGAATAATTTCATATTCACACCTTGACCACCATTGATATTTACTTTCTTTAATAATAAAGTCTTTAAGTTCTTCAAAAGTGGATGGTTTATCGTTGGATTCGTCATAACATCTTACCAAATAAGGTATGATGTCATAAGGGACCATTTTCTTACTATTAAAATCGTAGATAATTACATTAAATTTATTCATATTAAATTTCTTTTAATAAATTTCTTTTAATAAATTCTTCATGCAAAGGATGAGCTAATATATAAGCATCAGGGTGTGCATGATCTTTATCATCTCTTAACTTAAAGAAATGTTTCCAATCTGAAACGAATCCAGTCATTACTAATTCAGTTTTTAAAGCATTGGTGAGGACTTGTCTTGCTTGTTGGGAAGTCCAACCTAATTGAATAAGATGCAAATATTCTTTTTCTGTATAACACAAGGATCTAACAAATGCTGCTTCTTCTTCATTTGTACATCTGTCAATAATAAGACACCTATCATAAGGTTCCTCTACATCATCAATAGAATAAGAACCAGCTTTAAGGTCTAACCAGCTAGGTATAATAAAGGTAAGTTCATTGCCAAACTTATCTTTGCTATAGTTACAATACATTTGTTATGTTAAGGCTCTTTATCCTTAACTCTCCTCGTTTCCAAGGAGTATCGGACTATATCATCATCCTTTATGGATGCCCAGCACTCGTGTCAGTATTATATTCTATGAGGTCTTCTTGGGCCTCTTAATTCAAATCCCCATATCATAGCAGCTAATGGTATTGTAAATACACAACACATTAGTATAACATAGATAGGTAATTGAATTAAATACCCTATATAATTAAATACATATTTTACCATAGTTTCAACTGTTAGTCTCTGAACCTTCCAACTTTGTTAAAGGTTGGCTTGGCTGCTGATTAGCATGATTAATTTAATTAATTTTAGCTTTCCAGCAATTCACTGGATTTTCTTAATATATTACTATATTAAGCCGCCATTGTTATTCGACGGGTACTTTCTTGAGCAAAACTGAATACTCTATGTCTACAAAAAGATTGTGATCCAATTCTATCCATAGTAAACTTTACAGTAATTCTCTTTTCATGATATTCTGTAGGTTCACATAGATATTTTAAATCATCAAGCCAATTATTTTCTACCAACACTCTAAGATTAGTAGTAACAAGCAATCTTATAGTTTCTTCAATTGCTCCCTCTTTTGTTTTAGCTTCTGAGTATTTGTTATGGTAGTACTTTGTTAGAGGATTAATACCACTCTTTACAGTCTCATATTGTAAATATACAGTCCCATGTTCTAATACAGAGAAATGTTGTTTATTTTTTAGCATCTCAATAAACTTCTTATAAGAATCTTCTGTTATTTTATTTTCACTTTTCCAGCAAACTCTCCCTACTTTTTCTATTTGTTTATACATTCCTTCTTCTCCAGTAGGTTGTTCGAGTATCTCAAATGAGGATTTAATTAGTTTCATTGTCTTTAAGATTTGTTTTATTTAAATCAATAGATTTTTTACATACTGGACAGCTTATAAGTCTAAGTCCAGCTACTGTAGTAATATCTTCTGGTTCTATTTCAAAGATACTTTTACAGTAAGAACATTCCATAATCAATTTATTTCCTTTTAATACTTTCATACTAATCTATATTACAGTATAATGTAGTATCTGCAACTATAAACGCAATAAATCTAACATAATCCCTGTTTTCTTTTAATTCTTCTAAATAATCCTTTAAACTTAATATTTCAGAGATTATATCATAATTGCCATTAGCATATTTTTCTAATTCTGTAATTCGTTTAGATACACTATTAATACTTGTATCCATTACATCTAATATATGTTCAAGATCTGAGTATTCTAATTTTGTATATTTATTTTCCTCATTCCCAATAAATGCTATATTTAGATTATCATAGAATATAGAATATAATTCATTAGATCTACTAAAACTAGTAAGAAGTAACGGTTTTTCTTCTTCGATATTCCCTTTTGGGATATAAAAATTTAAATAACTACTCATTATGGTATATATAAAATTGTGGGATTATTCTTATGTATATCTATATCAGGATATTTCTCCTTAAACTTAGATAAATTAAATGCTTTCATAATAATATGACTTCCATTTTTAGTTGGAACGATAGTGACAAATTTATTACCAACAGGTTCACATTCTTGTTCTATAAACCTAATCATATCATTATGCTTCCTTCCTAATTCCTCGTCTATATCAATTATAAATGTAGGATTAGATTCATGTTTATATTGACCACATACAGTTGTGTAAGCTCTATGAATATGTTCATAGTCTTCATTCATTATATGATCAGTTATATTTTTTAAAGTTGCAAGTCCAGTTCTTCTAAAAGAACGTCTATTGAGATTAATATATGCTCTACTATTTGTAGCTTTACATATAGCTTTAATTTCCTCCTCGTGTAAACGTAATTGTTCTACACTTTTAATAAAGTAACTTCCTATTACTCTATTATTAGATCCTAAGTTTGCATTTTCCTTTTTTCTCTGAATCAGCTGAAGAAAATAAAAATCATCAGCCGATTCAAATATTAAAATGGAGGCAATTAAATCAAAGTTGTCTATCATACCAGAAAAGACTTAACTATATTAGATACCAATTTACCATCCACTAGAGGCATTTCAGACTTAACAGCCTTAATAATATTTCCCATTTCTTTTTTAGGACTAGGAATGGGGAAATGGGTTGTTATGTATTCTTTAATATCATCTTCCGTTGGAGCTACAGGAAGTAACTTATCTAAAATCTCTATTTGTTTAGACTCTATAAATGCCAAATCAGATCTTCCAGCATTCTTATACTGCTCCATGCTATCTAATCTTTCTCTTCTCATTTTATTAAGAAGCTTTAATTCTTCTTCTTGAGTATATTCCTTAGCATTCTTTGCTGTTTTAAATTCTGTTATTCTGGTCTTAATGTCTCTATATACATTCAATTCCCATCCTTTAGTTTTATTTAGGATAGAATTTTTTATTAATTCGTCTATATTAATCATACCTCTTCTATATATCTGTTAACAATATATTTTATTATTTTAGACTCTATAACCTCAAAATTAAACTCCTTTTTGAGATCAAGTAAATCTTCCTCTCTATATCCTCCATTTAATCTTTCCTGGGCAGTCTTTGCATCTTCTAGAATAGTAAAGAATATAACAACAGTATCGAAAAAGTTACCTGAAGCTCCTATACAACATGGTCTATAACATCCATATTCATTTGGAACTTGTAACACACTTAAATAGTTCTCAGATTCTTCTTCATAAATATCATCAGAATCTGCCCATGAAACCCAATCATCACCTACACCACAATCCCCAACAGCATCGGTTAGAAATGCTGTTAATTCTCTTTCATAATTATTGGCCCTTCCACTTGTTTTTATCATTAATATATAACAAGTTTCAGATGGAAGCAGCGATATATGTAAATCTTCAATTTTCATTTTCTACTTAACTTATTTAACCAATAAAAATATTTATCATCTAAAATCCTCCAATTTCGTTTCTTAAATTTATTCCAAATTTTCTTGTATTTGACCCAAGGAATATGTTTAAAATCCATAGTATAATCACTATAAGTATAGTCATTTATAATAGTCTTAGGATTAGGAAGTTCTAGATAATCTAGATCATTATATAATTGAGATCGTAATGAATTTTTTATTGATGACCTAGTATTTTTCCAATAATATTTCTTCCAGCCTTTGTCCTTATAAATTGGAAGTTTTCGACTTCTGCTCATAGGTATTATATTAATTGATATTCATTATCCTCTTTTAATCTTTCTGTATTAATATCCTCATTTGTTTCAATAACAAAATAATCCAGCCAGGATTCTACAATATCATTATAAAGCTCAGTAATATACTCTTCATCAGTCTCACTAAGTTCATATGTATCAAATTCATCTTCGTTATCTATAATATTCTCTTCTATAAGATAGTCCATAGCGACGTCTTCGTAAGATTTAAGTCCTCTCATTCCTGCATAACTTTCATACTCCTCAACAGCCAATTCGTAAGCTATTTGCATAGCATTATCGTAAGTATTGCAATCACAAGTCCCTTTATAATCAGCATCTCCGAAACCTCCACCCAATCCTGCATAAATATTATATAGCATGTTTTTAAGTTTTAATATTAATAATTTTAATCAGGATAAATTTCCTTATTATTTAATTTACATTCAATTACATCAAGTCCAATGAAACCATCTCTATAATAGGTTTTAGGAGTTTTATATTTTTCTTTTTGGCATCTTATAATAGCTTTCAACTGTTCTTTAGTTGGGATAAAATCATAATTAGGCAGCAACCACCTTCCCTCAGATAATTTAATATATCCTAATGATTCTATCTTCCTACTGGTATTATACCACGACTCTGCATTAGCTTCAGATTCTGGAGTTTTTAATACTGCATACAATTCATCATCAAACTCCGCATGTCTTAAATCTGGACAACCATAAAATGTCCCATCTGGAGCTAACCATCCACTATTCCACACGGATTTAACTATATCATCTGGAGTGGTTACATCATCCTTAGAATTATATGCATTTTCTTGAGCTTCTTTATGTTCTGGCAAGTAATGTAGTCCATTAGTACCAGATATTTGCATAAACTCAAGAGCCACCATATTGCTTTCTAAAGCTAGTCTATTAACTGCATGAAGAGGTTCGAAGTTCAAATCTTCATAATCTGTAATATAATTCTTATGAAGAGATAGAATTTCTTTAGTACATTTATCTAGAACATCCTCTTGTTCTTCGTTCTTCATATCTATTAAAACATCAATAAGGGCTTCATATTTATTTAACTCTAAATCAGTTCTTCCAGTTAATTCTGTAAATAAATCGAATTCATTAAGAAGTTTTTGGTATTCTTTAGATGCAGAAACAACATATTCTAGGTAAGTACTTACATCATTAGAATCATAATCACCACATTTTAACTTCCAAATATATTCCTTGGAATAATGTTTCAATCCATACGCATAACCTATAATACTAGATATAGATTCTTTTAATCTAGAACAGAAGGATTTAAATCTATTTTCTATAGAACATTCTGGATCAGCCATTTCTTCATTATATCCTAAATCCATACCTCCGTCTACATCTACAAAAAATGCTTGATTTGTGCATATAAGAATTAATACATCATCAGTTAATCCTTCAATTCCTTCTTGAATTTCTCTAATTTTAGATATTTCCAAATTTAACCATTTCTCTCTTAGAAACCCATTTATCTGATTGGCCACCATCATATCTTATATATTTTACAATAATAAGGATTATTTATATCAATATCCATTTTACCGTCATTAATAAATCTAACATATTTAATACACCACAAAGTATTAGTTTCTGCATCTGCAACCACCAATCTCCAAATGTTGTCATATGTGTTACTAGATATTCTTTCTTCACATACAAACTTACAATTTAGCTTATCATTATAAGGATGTTTAGAATCCATAGCTAATATAGATAACCACAAATCCTTGGATATTGGAATCTCTTTAATCTTATTCTTCATTTCGCTCATCATATATAATTGGACAATCTATATATTCTTCAGCTTCCTCTTCATCTATTTCATCTATTGAAACAGTATAATAATCCTCATATTGAAATTCGAAATCATTCTCCCAATCTTCTTCACTATCGTATCCAAAGTCTGAATAATCATGCCCACATTCTGCAAACTCATTATATGCCCAATTATCTACAGTATCCCATAGAGATTCACACTCTTCTGTGGCGTATGCTAATGCATATGAATCCTCACCACACCAATCTGTATCAAAAGAAATTAAAAATATTTTCATATATTAAATTTATCATTTAACAAATCTTCATCCTCTTCTTCAAAAGATTCTGTCTCCAATTCCTTAAAGATTTTTCTTAATTCTCCTTCTGGAATATTATCTATTTCATCTAACCAATCATTGACTATTTCTTCTTCATCATCGTATGAATCAGGAATATCATCATATAAATCTATCATACAATTTAAATTTAAAGATTATAAACATATCGTTTTATTAATTCTCCTGATTTTGAATATAAATTCTCTATCTGTATACCATATTTACCTGGCTGACTACCAATTCTATCTATCACATATTCAAAACTAAAAGCTCCAGATTTGAATAGTTTATGTATTATTTCCAATTCTTCTGAAGTAGGTTCTCTTCCTAATTCTTTATCTACATACTCTATAATAATAGTATAAAAATCTTCAGTAGAAAGTTTTTTGTCTTTAAACAGCCGTTCTAATTGAGGTTTGATTGTCATATCTTAATATTTAAGTGGTAGTATTAAAATACTACCACAATAATTTTATGTCTTTTATGAAAACACAACAAATATTCTCATACACAGTTTTTATCTTTTCTTCAATACAGCTATAGTTTAGTTCTGAGTAAGTTAACTCAAGAATTGTTGTATAAACGTATTTTCAGTACCTTCTACTCCTTCGAAAGAGATAAAGAACTTATGTGTTAATATTATTTCATCATTCATCTTCTGGTCTTAAATGTTTAAATACTGGCTGCAATGGAGTTCCATCATCACTTAAATAAAAGAATGATACAGTCCCCATTTTACCTATAATTTTATCCATGTTATCTACATATTCTTGTTTAGCTAATCTATCACCCATTGGTTTAGCCCTGAATCGTCTTCCATATTTAGTCTCCATTACAAAACACATATCCTCTACAGGTCTTAATCCAGGTTCCCAACCAACTATAAGAAATTCAGCATCCTGGTATTCTTTGACTTTGATCATGGAAGCAGTTCTCTTACCATATCCATACACAGCATCAAGTCTTCTAATAACAATACCCTCGAACCCTTCATTCACATAAGTATCATGTTTCTTCTTGATATTTAACCATCCAGAAATTGGAACATGCTCTACAAATTTAAGATTTTTAGATTCATTTATAATAGGTTCTAATTCCCAAAGAATCTCTAACCTATCCATAAATATTTTCTTATCATCTGCAATATCATAAATCCAATACTGTAAACTTTCTGTTCTTTCCAAATCTGCTGGATTGGTAATTTTTTCTAGTCTAGCTGTACCGGATATTCTTTGCAAAGACCAACCATGAACATATAATTCTCCATCAAGAATCACCTTTGGATATAATTCAAATATTTTTCTTATAGAAGGGTCAAATAAAATGTGTCGTATAGCACTATCATAATTTTGTCCACCTCTGGATGCCGATCTTACAATCCACTCACCATTATCGAGGTCTTCTCTATATAATAATGCTCTCACACCATCAATTTTTCTTGACCCATAGTATTCTTTGTCAAATGCTTTAGTAGCTACATCTTTAGAAGACTTAGCAAGCATAGGTTTCGGAATACCATTAGAATCAGTTTTTACTAACGGAAGAACTTGATTTATTTCATCAATAGAAATATCTTTAAGTTTCTTCTTATTAAATAACTCTTTTACATCTTTATATCCTTTATCTAAATACTTCTTCAACTGAGATTTATATTCTAGAATTCCTTGCTCTAAAGGAGTTCTTTTGGCTTTCCCTTCAGTTATTATCTTCTCTGGTTGGTCTGTTAATTTACCTCCTAATAAACCTGTTCGTTTATTAATAGTAAACTCACATGCATTTCTATCCCATTCACCAGTAGCATAAACCACTCTAACTCTTCCGTTAGAGTCCCTACTAATTAACTCAGTATAAAATGTAGTATCCATTTATTTTAATAGATATATATTGTTTCTAGCTCTTGATAAAGCTACATATTCTAATTGCCTAAACTCTTCTTTATTATAGCATTTCTTTAAGTCTGTAAAATCTATATATACATTATTAATTGAACTACCTTGACTTTTATGAGTACTGATTGCATATCCTAGTTTAATAGTTGCAGACTTGATTAATCTTCCATCATAAAATAAATCAAATGGAGAAGCAAAATATTCTTGCAATGCATAGTATTGCGCCCAAAGTTCTCCATACAAACTAGTTTTTTTAGGAGTATTTACAGCTCTTAATCTAGTACTTTCAAATAGATTAATAAGGGATTGAAGAATAGAGGAATCTATTTTTTTAGAAATAACAAATATTTTGTTATATCCAAATGCACTATCAGATTCTGTATTTCCATAAATCATATCCTTTAGGGTTAAAATATATCCATCTAGAGGTAAAGGAAATATATCACTAGGTTCTTTTGTATGTCTTTGAACATCCGTTACTATATAATCTAGCGAATTATATATTTTCTTTATACCTCCTTCGGAATAATTGTCATACCCAGTAACAAATTCTCCTATACAATAATCCGTGGTTGGCTTCTTATATATTATACCATGCAGTAACTCATTGTAAGCATCTATTCTCTTATTTGTATATGTCAAAATTTTAATCTGATATGGGTCTTCATTAGCAATTGCATTCTTATACTCCCTACATGCATTAACCACAAATTCTTTAGCATCCTTGGTTGTGTATAGTGATCCATAATTAGACTCAAAATCTTTAAACTCATATAGGGGCTTACTTCGTAGATCCCTTAATATATATAAAAGAGGAGCTTCATCCTGTTGCCTATATATCTTAGTTAACTCTATTTTGTTATCTATTTCAAATACTTTAGATATAGTTTCATCATTTACTCCCTTTAGTTGTGCCGAATCCGATTTGTTATATCTTTATTTATTATGAGTGATAAGTTCATAAGATATAACCCTATATATTTCTATATAGTCTAGACTATATTTTATTATATTTTGATTAAATCAAAAATATAAAACCACCTTTTCGAAATAATCTTATCAGGATTATTTCTACTCCCTCACGGGATAGTCGTTGAACGTTCCTTTTCAGGCTTCGCTGCTGATTGTCCAATTACATGGATTTTTATACCTTCATACTGATCCCATACCCAATTCAGGGGTTAGAGATTATATTGTAGTTCCATGTACTCTAAGGATGTTCCAGCAATTAAATGGTTATAGGCAATTTTTTCTCACCTATGTAAAGAAGTTTTACTCCTCTTTTTATGATTAACTCCTTTTGAATAAATTCATACAAATCACTAGTAATCATACTACATTCATCAATTATAATTAATCTAGGAATATGAATATATTTATCATTTTTTCTTCTATTAGTTAATCCACACTGAAATTCTAATTCTCTTAAATTTAATAATTGAACTTCTACATTAGGTCTAAGTTGGAGTAATTGATGTAATGTTAGAGTTTGAGTTTTAGTTAATTTTTCTAAACTTAATCTTGCTTTATGTGTGGGAGCACAAGCAAGATAATCATATGAATGATTTTCTAAATAGCCTATTACCTGAGAAATACATGCGCTCTTACCAGTTCCTGCTCCTCCTATTAATAACATTTCATTTTCTCCATCTCTAGAGTTGATAAATTTAATTATAGAAGTAACAGCCTGTAATTGTTCATAACTTAATTCAAAATCTAAAGTATGTAAACCTTTTATTTCCTTTTGAATTTCTTCATCCTCAGATGATGTTTTAGGTATATCTATATCATTATCATATTCATTTAGATAATCATCCTCATCCCAATCCTCATTTGGTTCTATATCATCTCTATTAATAGTACTTGAACATTCCTTAGAAGCTAGTTTTTCAAAGAAATAGTAATCCATTATAGTTTACCAGTATGGCCAAATCCTCCTTTTCTATCAGTCTCATTTAATGAATCTGCAAGTTCCCATACAATTTGATCGACTTTATTTAATACAAATTGACAAATTCTTTCCCCCTCTTCAATGTATATACTAGTCAATCCATGATTTATTACAATGACTCCTACTTCGTTACGATAATCACTATCAATAGTTCCTACACAATTCACTAAACTTACTCCTTCCTTCAATGCCAATCCACTTCTTGGTCTTACTTGAATTTCATATCCTTCTGGGATAGCTACAAATAATCCTGTGGGAATTAATGCTCTAGAACCTGGAGCTAACCTAAGAATATTCATTTTGTTACCTTCTCCTTTAAAAATCATCTCACTATCTCCATATGCTTTAATAGGGGTATCCACAGTGATATTACTAAAATCAGCTCTCACGTCCATTCCTGCAGATAATTCAGTTTCATACTTAGGTAATGGATTATTTGATTTATTCACAATATTAACTCTAACTTTTGCCATAAGTTTAAATTATTTCTTTTTAGACTTTCTAGCTAGCCCTCCGTTTGGAGAATTAGCTCTTTTTCCTTTTCCACAATATTTACCATCTCCTTCTTTAATCTTTTCTTTTATCTTAAATATTTCATCAAAATCATCTTTAGTTTTCCATAAAACATTTTTCATGCCTGAGAACCTATAACCTATAGAATTGGGAGTGATATTAACTATTTCTAGTATAATATCTTCCTCCCTACCTTCTACAGTAATTGTATCGTTGATTTTTAAATCCTCTGATGTCATACTCGTTTACGTAATAACCAACATTGTTTCTCCTTGTCCGCAAATCCACAATATGTTATTCCAGTTAATATAGATGTATCAACGTTACAATATGGAACTAATAATTCTAAAAGATTGTCTAAACCTTCCAAATCCACAATTCCATAATTTTCATATAATAAATCTTCTAGTTGTTCTTCAGCATTATCGTCATTAGGATTAAGCTTAAATATATGACATAAGAGTTCGTAACTTTCTAGATACATTATTTTACTTCTTTTTCAATAATATTACAGTACTTATAATCAGTATATATAGTTTGCTCTAAAAGATTATAATATTCGAGTTCATAATTTGTTTGTTCTCTAAATATTTGAGCTAGTTCTTCATCCCATTCATTACCATCTATATCTAATCCTTTATCAAAAAGAGATTCCTCAATTTCTAATATAATTTCTCGAAGCTTGTCATATAATTGTTCTTCTGATTCTGTTAAACAATTATCTTTTTCTATCTCCTCTTTATATTTAGATGCCTTCTCAAGAGAATCAAAAACTCCTTCAATACGAGAATATTTATCTTCATATTCTCCCCAATGTGATTCCACTATGTAAACCTTCATTTCTTGTATATTTTTAGTATTTCTTTAACATCTTTGTTAGTTACCTCTTTGTTTACTTCACCGTAAGACACATAGACTAAATCTTCAGTCTTTTCCAATACACTATCATTATCTATAATTTTTTCATCAGTTATCTCCATAAAAGGCAATTCTTTAGCAGCATACCTATTTAATACCACTCTTCCCTTCTTTGCCTCTTTTGGATAAGACATATCAAATATATGTATTTCTTCTTCTATTCCATCAAATAGTTCATCTATACATATATCGTTTATTAGACTATTATAAACAAAGTTTATTTTCATGCAAACCAAAGCATTATTAAGAATACTAAGTACGAAACTCCATTAAATTTTACTTGATTTTCAATGAATGTTTGCAATCCAGCATCTGATTCTTTCCGTATGTCTTTTACTAAAGTATCAGCATTAGTATAAATACGATAATGAAGATACACATAAGTAATAATAGCTATGCTTAATACAATTTTAATTAACATTCTTATAGTATTTTCTAGTTATATCCTTGATCACTAAATCATAGTGATTAACGAAATCTAAAGTAGTGTCTGGTATATGAATAATTTCATAGACAGCTTGGTTAGTATTAGGATTAGATAAATCTCCAAATTCTTCCTTATAAGATCCGATCTTAACAAATTTAAATAGCCCTAAATTTAAATGTTCCAAAATAGAATCTGAATAATCAGACCAATATACTACTGTAAGAGGTTGCTTTGTTCTTACTCCTAACTCTAAAACAATCCTATTTATTCTATGAGCATCATTAATCAGATCATTAAGAATAAGTGTAGTATATTTAGGTTTTAAATTATCTAAGATATCTTCAACTTTAGTATTAAATGTTATATCTTGGATTAAATATTTGTCTGTAGAATCACAGATATAAGGTACAATGTAATTCATCATTCAATACTTAATATATCAGGATCTTCATCTAACATATCCCCATATTCATTCTCTATTACAACTGCATCCCGATAATATTCTCCATAATTTTCTAGAAAAATATTTTCTGCCTCTTCTTTAGAATTAGCTTCAACCTCTACTTCGTTAATGGAGTACCACTTTTCAAGTACTCCAAATTTAATAGTATATGTTTTCATAATTTAGTTATTTCGCACTGACCTCCACTGCAAGCTCCTCCTGCCATTTCGTCAGCGTTGAGTAATACATTTTTCCACTTAACTTTAGTCCAATCGACAGGTTTATAATTCTTGGTTATGTCACACCAATCATGATAAAGTTGAACAGATTTAAGGGCATTAATCATAGTTTTATAATCAGATAAGAAATATTTGTCTGCATATTTTTTCATTCTTCTCATTATATCTCTTTTATTATTAAGATTATTCACATGATTAAATGCTGTTTTGTCTAGGTATCTTTTAACTTCAGCTATTGGGATTTCTACCTCGTTATCCATTAATTCCTCAATAAATTCATCAGAATAGTTCAATTCTTGTAGCAATCTAGACCAGTTGTTATACTCTTGATTACTTGCATGAATCCATTCATAATGTGGTTTATCTAATAAATCTGGATTTTCAGAGACATTAATTTCCTTTATAAACTCTTTAGCATCAGCCGTGGTTGCATATAATTTTTCTCCGATTCCATTAAAGGTATCACAAGCCTTCCATAAATTTCCAAATATCTTTTCTGCATCTACAATTAATCCAGATGCAAAAATAATTCCTTCTCCATACTTATCAATCAATTCCGATGGAAGTAATACTTCTGTATATGGAGGTTGGTTAAAATCAAGGTCTCCCGATTGAGGAATAAACGAAACTCCTGCTAAGGTATATCTGTTATCATAAATATACTTAGCTACAACATCCCATTGATTATCTGGAACAATTACAGTGTTGGAAACATTATTTTGGATTGGATTATTCTCAATTCTATTTCCAGGAACGACCCAATTATTATACAATGTATGGACAACTTCTAATTGTTTTAACCCTAAAAGTTCTGATTTTAATACTACATCATCATCTTCTTCTATAGCAAACATTATACAATCATCTGTGTGATTATTGGACCATATAGATTCTACTACAGATTTAGGATTAACCTTTTTATAAATCTTCCCTGCTTCTTCTTCTTTATTTACCTGTACTCTTCTAATATATCTTTTAGCATGAGCACCATGACAACCTGGTGTATTGCCAGTCATAGAAGAAAAATTACCATCAGGTTTAACAGTAGTGGTTCTAGTAGCTATATTAATATTTAATGCTTTAGCGATTTTAGTATTTTGATCTAATACCACTTTAGCACCATTTCTTAATACCTTAGGATCTAATAGTATTTCAGGGTTACACATAATTCCACTAATAGAGACTCCAATCAATGGATCAGATTTAACTAATTCCTCAGTTACTTCTCCTAAGAATGGAAACTCATTATATGCAGCTTGTATGGTAGCTATAGTGGAAGCATGTTTACATGCAGAATAGAAGTCTTCTTCTGAATCTATATTCCTACCAGAGATAGTAACTAAATTACAGAATTGCCATCCAGTCTTACCATTAATAACTGGTTTAAATCCAATCTCTGCACAAGGGTTACAACCTAAGCCTTCATCACTTCTCCAAAAGAATCCAGGTTCTCCAAATTGCTTAGTAGCATTAAATATCTTATAAAACAATTCAATTGGAACCTTATCTCTATCTAATGCAGCAGATGCATTATATCTAGCCCTTTGAGGATTTGTATAAAACCAATCACCTGTTTTGGAATTAAACATCTCTTCATCTTCTGGATCAAATAAAATAATCAATGCGGATCGTCTTACTCCACCAGACAATACAGAGTCTGCACAAAAAGCTATAATATCAGTTACATTTAAAGGAGTAAGTTTTTTAGTGGTACTATGCACCTTATCTAATAAAGTTTGTATTCTATCAATAGCTTTCTTTAATCCTTCTGGCCCTGGAGCAACAAATCCTCCTGATATAAGGCTTCCATTTTTTCTAACTCCAGAATAATCAAATTTAGGATATGGAGTATCTTCAACAAAATAATATTGAATTATTTGATGAATGGCTAACGCCCATCCTTCAATAGAATCCTCAACCTTAAAAACTCTTGTTTCATCAGATAGTTTGTCCAGCATTTTGGGTAACTTATTTACATGCTTTCTTTCTACACTTACTCCAGCCCCACATCCACATAATAAAACCCACTCTATCTCTTTAAATACCTCTAATCTATCTGCATATGTAAAGGCACAATTATACTGTCTACAATGTTTCCTTAATATTGGATCTCCACCAAATTGTAATGCTCTTTGCGAACCATATACTTTTTCTTGTTTATATGCTTCAAATGCTTCCATGAAGTCATTAGCAAAATCAGAATGATTTAATACATCTGGATGTTTTTTGTTTAAATAAGTTATATGCATATTCATAATTCTATCTACAGATTCAGAGAATATCTCCTTTCTTCCTAAAATAGAATTATATCTCGCATACTTACTTTGAAAGATAAAGTCGTTTAATGCTGTACTGTTTGCCATTTAAATATTTAATAACATTTGACTTAACAACAGAGTTTTCTCTGCTGTGTTTATTATATCCTTAGAGTCATGAGATATAATGTTAGTAAAAGCATTATATATCATGAACATACTTGCTTCTTCATCATCTGGAATATAATAGTTAGAATCTTCTTTAATAAATAAATCCTTATAAGCATCTATTGCTGTTGCAGTAGATAATTTAACCTTACTTAATCCGGAGTTGTATTCATTTCTTAATACAAAATCACACCATTTACCTAGTTGCTTTTGTATAGAATCTGAACTTCTATCTATGTAAGTATTCTTCATTTTCTTTAGAGTACTTTCTAAATCAGAAGTTAATTCCATTATATTTTTAATAGGAGAATAATCTAATTCCTCTCCTGGTTTTATTTCTTGAACATTCAAGAAGGAAGGACTGAATACGCATAAATTAGTACACGCCATATTTAATCCTCCTCTATATAATTTATATATAGGTTTCCTTACATCTAATCCATAGACTAGCCCAATAACCTCTTTATGATTCTCATATTCCCAATAAGATTCTGGAAGGACTGCTTGAATGTATACCCTATTATAAGTTATATCTTTAGTATCCTCTGTTAAAGTTATTTGGTCTGGAAGTTTTACTTGACAAATAAAGTTATCAGTAAATCTAGACATTTTATCTATAAAGGGTTCTACATAATCTCTAGTAGGAAGGTAATCCTTATTTTTAATTTTAGTTGCTTTACCCTCTAGGAGTTTATTAATATCTACTTCCATGATTATTAATTTAATTTAGTTCTACCTTCTAAAATACTCCCATCGGAGTTTACTATATCATAATCTAAATAAGCATCGTTATCTCCAAAATTAGCTCCTGACCATTCTGTACTTCCAATCATACAACCCACAGATCTATATCTAAACTTTAATCCAAAAGTAGTAGCGGATTGATGTAAATCTCCTTTAATGAAATGGGCTTTTGTAACATTAAATTTATCCAACATTAAATTTAAAATATTTAATTGAGCTTGAGGATCTTTGTTAACAGTTAGTGGTAAATTTTTAAACATATTTAAATTATCCTTTCCATGAGTAATAATAAAGTTCTCATTATATACAGAGAACATTTCATATACTCCATTAGATATAGTAGTCTGAACATTTGGGTATCTTTGTAGTAATAAATTCTCTAAAGACTTCTGACATAACCATTCTCCTGTTCCTCCATGATTACTTTCTCCAACTGCATAATATCTAATATTATTATGTCCAATATTAGCGTGGATTAAATCAAATAGATATATCATTGCTTCAATAAACCAATTATAAATCTGTTTATCTCCTTCTTGAATTTGAGGTAACATATGTCCTCCTCTTGAAGTCTGTCCACCAAAGCCATCAATAGTATCTCCTAGATTAGCTATAATAATCTCATCAAAGTATTGACCAGAAAAAGGACTAACTAGTTTATAAATTCTCTTTTTAATTTCTTCAATATCATAGGGATGATAAAAAGTTGAGTTAGGTTTTAAATAACATCCAATATGCCAATCAGAAGGATATAGAATTAAAGATCTACTACTTGTTGCCTGTTTCGGCATCTGGAGGGACCCTATTGCTGAGGGAATACTAATATCCTTAAACCAAGAAGTAATGTTTTCTCTTTCTTGTTTTAGTTTATCAATTTCTTTAGCTTGATCATTAATAATACTATTTTTATATTTAATCTCATCCTTATTGGCATTTTTAGCTGCTCTATCTACAGAATATTGTAATAATAATTCTGTTAATTCCTCATTAGTATGAGATTCTACAAAATGTGGAGCAAATGGTTTACAGTCTTTAGTAATATTAAATGCTCTTAATACTTTCTTTAATTCACTAATATTAAATTGAGGAAATGATTCTAATACCTTTCTAGTAGTCAGTTTAGCTCCTTCATTAGAATATTGGAAATATAAAGTCTGCATTTGATTAGGAGTTAAAGTTCCTTCAATAGGATCCTTATCTCTTACCAAAATCTTATATCTATATTCCTTAATCCTACCGTTACAATCTCTTACACTCTCTCCTGTAACTCTTCCTTCATATTCATCCTCGGAGTCTTCTACATCTATAACACTAGGCATAATGCCAGGTTCATTTACCCAAACAGAGGATATTGTAACAGCTGAGTCTTCAATTTTTTGTTTTTTAATATATGGATTAACTCCAACTCCAGAGTTTTTGGCCAATGTTTTATAAAAATGTCTCAATTCATCTAAAACAGATTGAGGAAGTATATCTTTATTAATATATAACCTTCCAAACAAATATTTTTGAGTAATTCCATATAATTCTTCTAAGTCTTTAAAGTTTTGAATACTCAAATCTCTACTAATCTCTAACAACTGTTCTTTAGATACTTTTTCTGCCATATTTTAATGCACTTTTTAGGCAGCAACGCCGTTAATACTTTACGTTTATATAAAAATTTTAAATAAAAAGGTGTATGATAGTTTATAAAAACTACCATACACCTTAAAGAAAGTCTAAAATGTCTTATTATTCTTGTACAAGACCAAATACATAAAATTCTCCTTTCTCAGCAGATTTAGATGGAGTATAGATACATTCAAATTGTAAATCATTACCTGTCTTATTCTCATCATCTACAACCACTTCTTTTCTCTTAATACAGATATAGGATTTTTTATTAGCTGTAGTCAATTCTTTAGCAATTGCCTCAGCCTCAGCTTTAGTAGATGCTTTATTGTTTACAACTGCACCGATTTCTCTGGTTACTGCATCAAATTCACAGATATTATACTTAGTTTCCCATTTAGTTTTCCCTTCTCTTTTATAGGAAACAATACTATAAGGGCGAAGTCTTGTATCTTTTTGTGCAGGATTTTTAACTATATAAGCTCCACCACCAGGGGTAATTTTCTTATTTGCAATAAATTCCTGTGCAAATTCAATAAATTTAGGACTTCCGAAAGTAGGTTCTCCCATATTTCTCCACTTAGTTGTTGCATTGTGAGGAATCTCTAAGTTAAGATCTTTCATTGCTTCTTCTTTGTCATAACCATAAACGATGCTAGTAAATAATTTTGCCATAATCATCAAAAATTTTAAATTAAACTATTATTAATAAATATATTATTTCCCTCAAATTTTATAATACAAAGATAAGGGAATTTTCGAAACTTTCCAAATTTGCTGAAATAAAAATTTAAATTTTTCAGGTAAAAAATTTGTTAAATTTCTTGGATTTATCTAATTATCTAATTTTTATCTACTAAAATGGCAGGACGAAATCTAAGATTTTACAAATCTCCTTTTTAAAATCTGCTGCTGATTTTAGTCCATATGTGTTAATTGAATCACAATTTTGTGCAATTTCTTCAGCAAAAGGTAAAAAGGTTTCTATCCATTCTTTATCTATACTATTCATTTGATCTTTTAGTAACTTAGAAATAAATATGTCCATTTTTTCGTCTGGATGTTTTAATTTATAAGCTCTAAACAATGCATTTAACATCGATATTAAAGCAAACCTATTATCTAAATCAGAGACAGTTAATAGGTGAAAACTAAATACTCTATGTATAAATGCTTTTTTTTCGTCATAGTTAAGTAATTTAAAGTTATTGACTATATCATTAACTTTATAATTATCAATCCCACAACTCATAACCCACACTTTTTAATATACTATCTTTATTATATAGTGCATATGCAGCATATTTTAAAAGCTTTTCAAACTCTTTAAATCCTTTTTCTATCCAATCATTGGTGACTCTAAATACTTCAGATTTGTAGTTATAGTTGGAAGAGGTGCATACTACTATCATATTTACATATGTAGTAAATTCATTTAAATCTATTTGAAATTCTTTTTTTATATATTGATGAAGAATCCATATATAGAATGCAACTTGTCTATAATAATGATAATGTTGAAATGATCCATCTAAATGTTCTCCAGTTTCATTTCTTATACTCCCTGGAAACATATATGTGGGGTTTCTAGTGGTTTTTAAGTCATTAAGAACAATAGTTTTATCATCTAAATTTATATTCCAATTATCTATTTTAACTTTTAATGCTAAATCTTGAGAAACAGTTTTAGCATCTGGATTTGTTAAACTATCCGGAAAAGTAACATTCACCTTCATAATAATGGCATCCTCATTCCTATTGATTATATCATTATTCATGAAATTAAAAGCGTCTGGACGTAGTAAATCCATAGCGTCTTGATTTCTTCTTATAGATTCAATACAAGCTAATGCTGCTGGTCTAGTAGATTTATCTAATACAATCTGTTCCTTCTTTGGTTTAAAGAATTTCATATTCATTAGATACTTATAATAATCCCAACCAACTTTCATAAGTGCTTTTATTCTATCTTTAGTAAGTTGCTTCACATAATAGTTAACATCTTCTGATGCATAAATAATAGACTCTCCTATTTTATATAAATATCTTCCATTTTCATCTTGCTTGTTACGATAATAAAATATTTTATCAATCATCTGACCTGCTTTTGCAGTTGGCTTTAATTGATTAGATATTTCAAATAAATCCTCTTGCAGAATTATTTCATGTACTGCAGTACCAAGATCAAAAGAAGATGAATTAGAAGATTGTAATCCCTTTAAAAAAGTTTCAAAGGAACCTCCTTCATCAGGATTAATTAGTTTTAGTCTAGAATTAGATATATATTCTTTATATTCAGATCCAAAATATGTAGCATCATCTATCTCCCTACGTTCAACTGATTCATAATCAGGTGTTATTACATATTTATTAAGAACTGATTCTTTAATCATTAATTTAAATTATTTATTAAAGAATTTCTATTTTAATATATTCTTCATGGTCCGGGAGTATTTCTTTTAAGGCATTCTCAATCTGATTTTTAGATTCTTTAGATGAAACTTGCATAAATGCATATTGATCAGTATCAGGAATTACTATCATGTTAATAAACTTTCTGTTGTATTCTCCAAAGTAATTATCTAAATACTCAAATATAATATTTCTAAACATATTTCTATTGAACAATTCCATTATATCCACATCTTTTACAGGAAATGTAAAATAAGCCACTTTAGATTGATCTAATCCATATGCAATGTTTAAATAGTTTTGTTCACTAAATTTATACCTAGTCTTAGATATTTTATATAACAGCCAACTAAGAGAACAATTATAGGAAGCCATTTGCTTAAATAGTTTGTCTGCTTCTTATATCTTGTGATTTATCCATGTTTATTTTATTTCAAATGTATAATTTCAGAAGAATATTCATAATTTTCTGTATATTCCCCAGGTCCATATCGCTATCAATATACTGAATTAATCTATTTAATATTATAGTATTCATGATATTTTTCTTTTATTTCATCATATTCTAAGGAATATATTCTAAGATCAGTTTTAAAATGTTGATTATGAGGTGCATCTATCAATAGAGTAAATACTCCAGAATCATTACATTTTTTAAAATTAGATACAGAATCATCTATAAATACATCACATTTTCCTTTAATTAACCTTGCTTTATTTCCATGTTGGTATAACATTTGATAAATAGGCTTATTTGGAAATCCATTTTTAATTAGCCATTCTTTAGTATAAGATTTGGGATTTATCCTCTTAGTGCAATATGCAACTATGGGAGATTCCACATCTCTTAATTTAGGAACGTTTAACCAAAAATCTCTATTATGCCTTAGTTTAAAAACATTCTTGGTTATTATATGGTCTTGTAATCTATATGGATGATTATCAGTATCAAACCATTTCTTATAGTATTCCATCCAGGAATTTATTGTATCATCTATGTCTATGATTATTTTTAAATCTTTCACTACTGTAAATAATATTTCTTAGCCTCTTCAACTAAATTTAACATCTTTTCAGTTCCTAGTTTTTTATATAAATCAGTTATATCTTTAGCTTTATATTTCCTAGGAATTAATAATACTTGTATTTTGGGAAATTTCTTTTTTATTCTCTTACTATTGGCAACTCCTGCTAGATCAGTATCATATAACAGAAAAATATGTTTAAATTTAATTACTATATTATCCCATTGAGAATCCGTTATAAATAAATTCTCAGAATTAGGAGCAATAGCTGGAATGCCTAATTCATAACACAACATCACATCTTTCATGGATTTAGTTATAACTAGAAATTCACCTGACTTAGGCATCATATGAATACCTTGTATCATTGTCTTATTCCAATTAGATATAAAACGATATTTTCTATTTTGAGGATAATAAATCCTCCAATACTGTTTATTATTGTCTTTAGAAGGGTAAAAATATCCAAAATTAAAACTAGTAGAAGAAGAATAAATCTGATCATTAAGAAATACAATCTCACATGAAAATACAAAAAACTTCTTTAATGTATTTAGAGTTATTCCATAACTTCTCCACCAATCTAATTCTTCTTCTGTAAAGTCTTTAATCTTTACTTTAATAATAGATTCCTCAGATTTCTCTAATTTATTATTTGAGTACTCCTTAATACAAGATTTATTTACTTTTAACTCTGGATTTTGTTTTATCCCAAAGTCATTAGCTATGATAGCTAATGCTTTAGGATATGAAACACCATATTTATATTTAACTACCTCAATAAAGTTACCATAAAAATCTCCTCGAAAATCTTTAAATATTAACCTTCCACAACTGTCTCTATAAAAAGAACACGTGGGGGTATTATCTCTTCGTAGTGGAGACTTAAATAAGCCCTTTTTCACTGGTATCCCAAGATAGTGCTCCATATAAGTCTCCTCAGAATTATATTTAAGTAGCACCTCCTGAGATAATTTTTCAGGAACTGGGCGTAACTCTAATTGCATTTAGTTAAAGATCAATATCATCAATATTAATATCATCCAAATTAGTAGCTCCAGCCTCAAGAGGTTTTTCGGTAATAGGAGCAGATCCCATTAATTGAGCTTTAGTAGCAGCACTTTTTACTGCTTCTTGTCTTTCCTTAATCTTTTGTAACTCATAAGGAGTAAATGCTACTTCTTGTTTTTTCTTAGCAAGCATTTCAACGTTTCCAATAAATCTATTACTTACATAGTAATCTCCATCCTTAGACAGATTAGTAAAAATTGGAAGACTAGCAAAATTATTATTCTTCAATAATTTTAATTTACAAACGGGATTATTCTCAGATTTTGCAACTTGCGTAAAGATCTTAATCATTACCTGTTTGAATTCATCCCATCCTTTAGGAGCTAGAGTCTTTTTACCAGAAGTAATATCTGCATAAAGTTTAGGACATAAACTTTCTAGGTACAATTGAAATTTACACATAGTAGATTCAAACATTGAAGGATTTTCAATTTCTGTCTCTACCTCTACTCCATCCTTCTTTACTTTTACTTTTCTAGCAGTTCTCTTTGTAGATTGCTCTGTAATAGGAAAAGTTTTATCATGAAATTCTTTACTATTTTCATCTATTTCTCCTTGTTCGTTTACCTCTGCAAAGACCATAGTTAATACATTATATTCCTGTCCTGGAATGCCATCCTTATCTTTACTCTTAACTACTTCTTCTTTTACTTCCTTTAGTTTCACATCATAAATTGCATCACCTTTTAGGAAATTAGAATCACCTGCGATTTTTACTGGTTGGTTAAGATTAAAATTCATTGTTGTCATAAAGTATATATTTAAAAATTAAAGATCAATATCATCAAAGTCACTTAAATCTAAAGGTTTCTTATCTACTCCAAATCCAAACTGTTCAATATTTATACCTGAATTTGCTCTAGATTTGCTCGTTGGTAAATCTGGAGTATAAGTAAAATTCATTCCATCTACTCCTCCTTTAGTAGGAGTTTTCTTTTGAACACTTGAGTTATCTATTTCGTCATATGGTTCAAGATCTTTATTTTTCTTGAATACTTTATTATCTGCCTTTATTTCATTACTCCCAATCAACTTACATATTTCTGAGCCCTCAAAAGTCTCTTCAAATGTAAATTCCTCTCCATATATGGCTAATTCGTCTCTTTGCTTCCCTCTATATGAAACAGTCATACTTTTGGTAAGTTTATTTCCTGCTTCTGGGTCAGCAAACACCTCAGATTTAGCTATAATAGGATTGTATACACCATTAAATTCTTTATATTGAATACTAATCCTGTCTCCAGGTTCAGCTTTTATAATATTTAATAGTTTTTGAGTGAGAACAATTTTATTATCTTCTAGTTTGATAATATCTTCGTTTTTTTCCTTTCTTTTTCTAGTTGTCTTCGGTTTGGTAGGTTCTGGAACAATCTCCTTCATTTGAGAAATCACCTTATCCAATTCAGACTGATCTTTTGGAGTAACCTTTATATTAGTTACTTCATAACTATTAGGATCAAAATCAAATGAGATATTTATCATTCTTCGTTATTATATTTATAAATAGCATCAACTACTAATTGTAAATTATTAGGAATAGTTAATGATTCAAAACATCCTGCTGGAGTTTTTGCAGTATTGGTTCCATCATAATTAGTAACGAACTCATACACTGGTTTGTCATCGTCATCTAATCTCTTCCTTGTAAAGATTACATAGGTAAATAATCCTTCTAGAGTAATTGCTGTATCCAACATTTTACCCACGGTTTTCATTTTATACTGTGGATTTAATGCATCCCCTACATTCTCTGAATGAATCATAAACACAATATTTAAATCAGGTCTCATCACCATAGCCTTTTTTAAAATAGTGTAAAAATGTGACGCAATTTGGGTAAATTTGTCATATGATTTCTCTTCTGCCCTATTCATTAATTCAAATGACATAAGATACTGCGCATCATCTATAACAACATTTTTAATATCTGGTCTTTTTTGATTGATCACCTCCAACCAGAATAAAATGTTATTGACATTAGATTCATTTAATAAATTACCTCTAGGATTTTCTTTACTTAGTTCTTTGTATTTTCTTACAAATCCCTTTATTGGAAGAGGTTTGTTTGCGACACTAATTACTACAGTTTCTTCTGGATTAAGGAATCCAATACTTGTACTCTTGCCACTACCGGCTTCTCCAACAATACCAATTAAATTCGCCATTAATCAAATGTAAAATTAAAATTTATTCCATTTCCACTTCTACTAAGTAAATCTTCAGTAGAAGTGCATTCCTCATGTTCATCTGATTGTGTAAACTCATCTAGTGTTTTTTCTCCGAATATATAATTAACATCCAATAGCTCTTCATAATTCAGAGCTTCTTTATCTGGATTAGGCAATTCTTTATAATATCCAACCTCCCCTCTAAACAACACCCCTTTCATTATATCAGAAATACCATACCTATGCTTAAGGATTTGAATAATCCTAGCATGATCTCTTAATTTCTTAATATCGTAACCTTCACAGGTTGACCTTTTTTCTCTATGCGGATAATATATACCTATTACGATTTCAGAACCTTGAGCTGAACCTGATGCATCTGCAATATCATCAAGCTGTAACATTTGATAACCCCCATTTCTTCTTTCCATGGATTTCATTTGTCTATTAGCTTGCTGAACTAGAGCTACCGTTAAATTACATAAATCCCTAAGTTTAATCATATAATCTGCACATTTATTAATCTCAGCTCTTTTATCAGCCCCACTTAAAAGTCTCATATGGTCAATAACTACTATTTTATATCTTCTATCATCACTAGGAATAAACCTTTCTGCAAAATCATCATCCTCAAATTCTCCAAAAGCAGAACACCAACTTCTTACTACTGTATATACCCCTCCTGCATCAACAGATTTATCGTAAATAGTTAAATAGGTTTCCGCTTTATCCAACCAATGTCTTGACTTCTCTATCAATTCAAATTTTTCATCATCTAGAATTTCCCCTAAGGATAAAATTTCTTTATAGGAAATCATTACATGATACTGATCAGATATATATAAACTTAACAATTTAGCTAATAAAACTTCTGGTCCCATCTCTAATGAGAAATATAAAATACTCACAGGAGTGTCTGGATGCTCCATTGAATATTGTATTGGTTTATATACATGAGTAAATAAAGTATAAGTAGTTTTACCTGATCCGCTGTCCCCGAAAATAGTACTCATAAACCCTCTCTGAATACCATAGGTATACTTATCTAAGTCTGGAAGTCCAGTAGGAATACCAATGTTATTTCCTTCTCTTCCTGCCTTAATTCTTTTATATAATGAATCTACTATTCCCATTATAATAGAATACTAGATTGATATGTTCCGATTCCTTGTTTAATTGCAGCCTGTATTTCTCTCCATCGTTGGTTTATAACGAATGTAGCCAAACTACAATTAATTAAATTATTCTCTTTAGCATACTCTACTAATCGAATCACCTCAGCGTGTGCTTCAGGATTCCATCTAATAGATTTTCCATAAAAGAAAAAGAAATCGTCCATAGATCCAAAATGGTTACCAGTAGTAATACTACGAGCACCTACAAAAGAACCATTTACATTAATAAACTCAGGATAAGTAAGGAATAGTTCTTTACCTAATTCTCCAGAATGTTTTAGAAAACTTTTAATAAAGTTTGCTGTGAAAGGGATGTCTGGATAAGATTTACCATCTTCTCCTTTTACGAAATTAAATTGAATATCATCTATATCAAGATGATCTGTTTTCTTAACCTTAAATTTCTTTAAGATTCCTTTTGCTTGTAGAGATTCAATTATATCTAGCTTCAATCCTCCAACGATTTTAGAATATTCTTCCAAAGGTTGAACTCTACTTTCTGGATAGCTAGCGAGGAATAATAATTTAATGATCCACCATTCCTCTGCGGTAAGACCATATTGCGTCAGTAGATTTAATTCTCTATCTACTGAAATAGAGATTTTTTCCATAAATGTTTAAGTTTATATTGTGAAACAATACAACTTAAGCAACCACAGTTAATTCCAGGGTATTGGACGATATGTGGATGGAAAATTAGTTGTGATAAAAACTAGATTTTTAGTTTTTCTAATGATTGTTTTAGTTATGATTTTTTTTATTTCTACATTGTTTGCATTGAGTAGTTATCCAACCTCTTCCTTCAGTAGTTACATCTGTGGTACTTCCACAAAATTCACATACTTTATACGATTCATCCTCAATTCTACTTGCCCAATCCCGAAATTCTTCTGGAGCATTAGAGATATAAAATCTTAACCCTCCAAACTTTTCTTTAATCTGATCAATATGAATTTGCTCACTTTCGAATTTATCTTTATTGTATTTTTGTATAGCAAAATAGAGTGGAAGTACTAATCCATACCAACCATAACCACATTCAATACCAAATAACTCAAAAGGATATTTAATTCTTCTATTTTCTTCCTTAATCTTTAACTGTAAGGTCTTAATAAAATCCATTAAGGATTCCTTATCGGTGTCCTCCGAAATGGAATTTAATTCTTTTTCTAATTTATTCAAATCTAACATATCACTTAATAAATTTACCTCTTCTACTCCATTCTATTTCATCACCAGCAATGTTTGCTATAATGTTTCTGATAAAATCCTCAGGACCTTTTTCATGTTGAATAAGATAATCCAGTGTTTTTAAAATCAATACATTCATTGCTTTGAGTTCTTCTTGATTTTTTAAAATTAAATCTAGTTTAACGGATAATTCTTCATTAGTTACCATAGATTTGTCTAATAATGATTTAACATAACTGGACCTTCAATTCTTTCTTCAAGAATATCCTCTCCATCTAGTAATCTTTTTAGCATAGATTCAGTAACAGTTATATAATCATTATCTTTTGTTGATCTAGCAAACCAAGCTTCTTCAACAGTTTGTTTAAGCACAAAAGTAAAAGCCTCTGGAATAATTCCATCATTTCTAGGAGATAATAATCTTCCCAACTTCTGTTCCTTGGCATCAAAAGAAGAATTATTACATAACATTATTCCTAAATTACATCCATTTAATTCCACACCTAAAGATATACCATTCACTGCAGACATTACTCCATAATAGCTATTTTTAAAATCTTCAAGTTCTTTGAATTTTTCTTTTGTCTTCATATCAGAATTATAATAATAACCTTCAAATAGACGTGATATAGCTATTGTGGGAGAGAATATTATAGCTTTGGATTTATTCCTTTTCCTTAAAATTAACTTCGCTAATTCTACCTTTTTTGGATGTGTCTGAATAAATTCAATTCTATTTTTTAATTCTCTATTAAACCCAAATGTACAAGCATCAGTAAGTTTTGGATCACAGCATTTAAAATTAGTAATGTTTCTCCTGACTTCTTTACTCTTAACACTAGACATTGCCAACTCAAAATCTTGATTAAAGAAATTAAAGTATTTTTGAAACTTAGCATCATGATCTTGGTATATATCTATATCAGGAACGTCAATAATTACCTTATATTCTTTATAATTATTGATCCATCCATTTTTAATAGCTTCTTCTTTAGATACCTCCTCTACAGTAGGACATATTTTAGATATCCTAATATGTTTATTATCGGATCTTTCTAAAGTGGCAGTTAATCCAAGTATATACTTAAATCTGATTTTAAAGATATTAATATTATTATCAGATACTGCTTTATGGATTTCATCAACTATCAATAAATCACATTCATATATATTTTTAATTATATAATCATATGTATATACTCTGCACTTTCCATAAACACCTTTATCTAATGTAAGATTATACCATTGGTACTGTAAGGCTTGTGTGGGAACTCCTATTACTACAGTCTTATCTGGATTTCGATTTAAGAATCGCCTAACTATATCAATAGCTAATAAAGATTTTCCCATTCTTGTTGGCCATACTACTGTTCCTCTTCCCTTATTTACTCTCCACTTTTCAGTAGTCTCCTTAATTTTTTCCTCCTTAGTCATAACTAAGCAATTTCACGTTTCTCACATTTTCTAATTCTTGAATATATTAAATTAGAAAACCCTCTTAATACACACTGAGAACTTTCTTTAATTCTTTCATCTTTTACATGGTCATAATTTCGACTAATAGAATCAATCCATTTCTTAGTGTTTAGTAATTGTTCTTTTTCAGTACAAGATAGTATTACTTCAAATATTTTATCTTTTACTTCAATTTGTTCATCTAAATCTTTCATAGTTTCTTTTTAATGAATCCAGAAATCTCCTATAGATGCCTCAGACTTTAATGGTGCAGTAGGACAGAAATATATACCAGCTGCATACATGCATTTAGCTAGAACAGTATCTATTTCCTCTACCATATATTCTGGACATTCTACGTTTATTTCATCATGTGCTGGGATGCAATATTTAACTATTTTAAGCAAATTATGCTCCTTTAAATATTTAAAAAACAATATAGATGCTAATTTAAACATCACTGCTCCAGTAGATTGTATACGATAATTAATACTTTGCTTTTGAGATTCTGCAACTCTTTTTCTATATGCCGAAGGATTTTCAGATCTCAAATAATCCCATGAATCATAGTCATATATATGTGCTCTATGCCCAAGTTTATTTAACAAAATATATCCTTTGTTTAATACATCTTGTCTACAATACTCTTGATATGCACACATACCTGCAAATCCATTCATATATTTATCATACACTTCTTTTGCTTTTTTCTTAGAAATACCATAATTCTTAACTAGAGTACTATCATTTCCTCCGTAAGCAAACGCAAATTCATAACCCTTAGCTTCTTGTCTAAGATCATGAAACTTAGAATTAATTTCCTTTAAAGGCATATCATTAGGGATTTCATCAAACACTAATCTTGCAGTTAGTGAATGTAAATCCCCACTACCATTAAGTAATTCATCTAGCATTGCTTGGTCATTGGATAGATATGCTAAGACATACGATTCCTGCCCTGAATAGTCTCTAGAAATCCATTTATTGCCTTTCTCAGCAACGAAACAGGATCTAGTAAATGCATCTTTAGGTAAATTTTGTAAATTTGGGTCAGAAGATGCAAATCTAGCTGTATCGGTTCCAAGTTGATGAAAATTAGCATGTACTCTACCTGTTTTTGGATTTATATTCTTTAAGAACTTATCTCCAAAAGTATTTACTAAAATCTCAGCTTTCTTAAATTCTCTATATAAAGGAATAATTGGAAATTTATGTTGTTGAGGAGCTATAACATTATCTTGAACAGATTTTTTGGTTTTCTTGGTAAATTTATCAACAGTAGTAACATCAATCCCCAAATCCTCAAATAATTCAATAACCTGTTTAGAGCTTCCCCAATTTACAGTACACTTGGGAGTCAGATCAAACCCTGTGAACAAGTCTCCCTGAGAATCTATTCTACTATACTTTCTTTTTTGAACAAATTCATAAGCCTCCCATTTTGAATATCCCCTATCAACATCTTTATCAGGACACCTTCTAGCCTTCTTCAGAGCAGCTCTTTCCTGTTCAATAACATTTAATCCCTTACCTTTATATACTTCTATATATACAACCTCAGAGTCCTTCTCTAGTTTTTCATTTTCCCATTTGACTACCCAATCATCTAGTCTTTTCTTGGCTTCTTCTAAAGCTTCCTTATCCTTTACCATTTTCTGCCCCCACTTATTTGTGTCAATTTTGGCTCCGCAGTATTCAATATATGCTACTACTTTAAGAACTTTATTCTCAAAGTCTACAGCATTTATTAATTCCTGAGCCTTAATTTGTATCTGCTGAAGATCTTTAATCTTCTCTAGATATTTGACATCGTGGGCAGCATAAACTATAACATCATCAGTTAGACCAGTATTAATAATTTTACCTCTGATGGTTTTGTCTAAATCTAATCCTAGATAATTATATGCAGCATCCTTTAAAGACATACCATGCATACCAGGAGGATAACCCAACCAGAGTAACTTCTCAGCAAGCATTCCATCATATAAATTCTCTGGATAAATATCAACATGATAAAGGAATTTCAAATCAAAACATAAGTTCCATCCAAGGAATAATCTATCAGATTCAAGATATTCTTTATACAACTGAATATCTATAGATGTACAATCAATTACTACTTGATCTTCATAATTACCTAATTGAATACATAGTAATTTTTTTGTATGTACATCTAAACCCCCAGTTTCAGTATCTAACCCTACTACTCTCATAGGGTTTAAAATCTCTAAAGATTCATATACTGAAACTACTTGGTAATTATCTGAGTTAAATAGAGATTTTTGATTTGATACAAAATATATCATTAAATTATTCTCTCTTTAATGATAAGCTAAACTTCTTAGCTTTAGCAACTTTTTTAATTTGAGAAATTAATGCTTCCCATTTTTCTATATGATCTCGAACATTTCTTTCTAAGTCAAGCAACACTTTATACCGCAAAATTTCTAACTGTGTAGTAGTTAAATCAGCAAATTTAGCAGGTCTAAGAATAAGCATTTGCCGTAACTCTTCTACAGTAAGTCCTCTTGAATTTTGCTTTAAAATATGGTAATCCTTGAGTCGTAAATACTGTCTAGCAATGTCCAGTTTACTTACAGTATTATTTATACCATTTTTTAAAGCATATGTTTTTAAGGTTTTAATATCATCTCTATCAAACCAAACCCCCCTTTTAAGTAAAAATGATTTAGTTATATGAGAGTTATCAAATACCCCTAATTTATCATTACAAGCATCACTAATTAACTGTAAAGATAATTTATTATATTTAGTAGATAATGGGGTATTTACATATTGTCCAAATGTAGATACTTCAGCATCCACTATAATTCCTTTATTTCTATTATTATCAATAACCTCATTAATGGCTTCACTCAATGCAAATCTAGTAAAGTTTTTATCTTCACTTTGCATTTCTCTTAATAATAATTCTGCCCCAATTTTATCCTTTTGAGATTTGATTAATGCTAATACATTATATCTCCCAGGACTCAATTTATCATCATTTCTCAACATACTCTCACAATGATCATAAAACTGTTGTAATTGTTCTTGTGAACAATCAACTAATTTTACACTCTGTTGAGAATTTTGATTCTCTCTGTCTTTAGGAAACTTCCACACAAATGTATTAATGTCTTCTCTTTTTTTTCTTAATGCTTCATTTAATTTATCTCCAAGTGCTGCTACCATACTAATATAATTTAAATAACTTTAATTTTAAAATCATCATCTTTTCGTTTGATGATCTCATTACTATCCTTTATAAATTTAATAAAAGCAATGTGAGTGTAATTGTACGGAACAAATATCTCTCTCTCCTCAGTACTTCCCTCTTTGTAATACCACTTACTTTTTCCGGCTACTATAAGACAAAAAGTAAGATATCCAATATCTCCTATATTTATCTCTTTCTGAATCCAATTTGGATATTTAGTAACCATGTAATATTCTCCTTCTATATCTAAATCTGCAAAAACATAAGTAGTATAATATCCATCCTCCTTTTCCAGTAACTGTGCTCTTACAGTACAAGGTACAGGAGTGGACTCCAAAAAATCATTAGTCATTAAAATGATAGTGAGTTACTAAGGATTGCTGTTGCTTTGTTAAATATTTTAATACCTCATCTATTTCTATTGGACGATACCAAACTGGCCAACTAATTTCAATTTGGGCTATATCATGATTCTTTAAATTTCCATGAGTATGTCCAAATATTTGAAATCCTCCCTTTTGCTTCTTCCACCAATCTAACATAGGATAATGACAAAGTTGGAAAGTAAATTTCCCTTCGTCAGTGTTATCTAAACTATATTCAATAACTTGTAAAGGAGGAAGTATTTCTTTAAATACTTTATTTTCCTTATAAAAGTTAATTGCTTTATCTGTGTCATGATTCCCAGGTATGAAATAAATCTGTCCATTAAGTCTCTTTAAGAAACCTAACACTGTGTTACTTTTTTCGTATAATGTTATGTCTCCTAGTAGAAAAACTATATCAGAATCTCGAACAGTATTATTCCATACCTCAATTATACTCTCATTCATTTCCTCAACTGTAGCATATGGCCTATTATCATATTTAATGATATTTTTATGCATCCAGTGGAGATCTGATGTGAAGTATATTCCTCTACCTTCTTCTTTTTTGAATTTTAATATCATTCCCTACTAATGTCTATTCGCAACCATAGAGGATGTGTAGAGTCCGTACCTAAATCTTTTTCAATAACTAATCCATCAATATTAAATCCAGATTTTTCTCTTGCAAACCACGCATAGATTGGAGCGTTCTGTTCCTCTTCGCTTAAACCCATTAAAATATTAATAAGATCTATCACTTTTAATTCCTTCATAGTTATTGATTAAAAGTCAAAAATATTGCATTAGTTTCTCCATTCTCTAAACCCTCTATAGACTGTGTTGTAACACATTGAATTTCAAAATCTTTTTTAAAATCTGTTAACTTAATCTCATCTGCATCTGTAAATCCTTTAAATTTTTTAAGATGATCAATTTCTAATAATAGTTCTCCGATTAACAATGTCTAAATTTTTTAATTGAGTTATAAATTAATCTTACTTTAGATTCTAATTCCTCCAAAGTGCCATTATTCTCAATAATATAATCAAAGTTTGGATAATTATCCAATTCAGTTTCGGACGAATGAGAAGAAATACTTCTGGAAACCTGAATTTCTGGACGATCAACTCTTATTAAAATCCCTTTATTAGATTTAATAAAATCAGCTTCATTTTTATATCTAACATCAGTAATAATGCTAAGACATGTGCTTTCAGATACTAAATCAGATTTAAGCATTCTAATCCAAAAATCCTGTCCATATTCAGATCTAAATTTGTCTCCAAAGAATTGTAACGCTTCTCTATAAGTAACTACCTCATAAGTTCTAAATATATCCTTGTAGAATATTTTAGAGTTCGGAACAATATGTGTTATTATCCCATCTTTAGTGATTTTTATGAAATTAGGTATATGAGAGGCTTTAAATTCTTGATTATTTAAAGAATTATAATCACAGTCAACTATAGATGCAACAATTTTCTTTAAGCTATCTGCGAAAGAATATTTATAAATAGAATATTCAATACATCCTAAATTATATAACATTTCTCCAACTGTATCCTTTCCAGATTTAATTTTACCACTAATTCCAATTAACATAGTATAGTATTTTGATCGTTACTTACTAAAATTAAATTTTTATCAGTAGAAGCTAAGGTAATTTTAATTTCCCTACTTCCACAATCGCAAAATGTTACAGATGAAGTTTCTGGATGTTTTTCTTTATATATAGAAGTTTTTGTCGCTAAATCTCTCATTGGGGTATGCCCTACAAATTGACGAAATCCAACTATATATTTATTAAACATCTCTTGAAAATCTGCCCATAGTGGACCTCCGCATGGTGATACTCCTCCTCTTGTATATCCAATCTGCATAACTCTATCGAGAATAGTATGAGAATCTACACCAAAATTTACTTTTTCTTCTAAGTCTTCTAGTTTAAAATCTTTGAATTTATTCCATTTATCCTCATCTATAGAGTTATAATCCTCTTCATTCAACCAATAATAATTATCCTTTATCCAATCCTTTGAAAATCCTGCGTGAGAAAATAACAATTTTTGGGTGGGAAAAGAATACAAAGGTAATGAAATATTTATTAATTTACAAATCTGAAAGAGATTTTTATTTTCAATAAGTAATTTTTCTATTTCAGGAAAAGCTCCATATCTAAAACCACTACAATATCCAATATAAGGATTAAGATAGTTCCATTCATGATTTCCATATAATAGAACTACTTTATGCATATAAGATCTCTTAAATTCAATTATGTCCTGTAAATTAGATATTATATCCGGTGTAGGTATAGTCCAATCGTCCACATAATCACCTAAAAAAATACAATAGTCTAATTCCTCTATATCCTCAATTAAATTTTTCCACCAATCATGACCATGTATATCAGGAATTATTCGTATCTTCATTGGTTTTCGTATTTAAATATTCTGATGTTAATCCATACTCAAGTTTAATGGGAGATAGGAACCTATCCGCTTCTCTTTTTGATATATACCAAGGCTTCCAGTGTTTACGAATTAATTTATTACAATATTCATTCCAAACATCTTCTTGGGCTTTAGTTTTAAATGTATAGTATCTATACCATTCAATACCATTTATAAGCCCATTTTCTTGTGTATTTATATCTTCAAGAACTTTACCATAAGGTCTTAATTCCGAATCAATAATTGCTTTTAATAATTTTTCTGGAGTATAGAGCCTTTTATTATTAGCCCTATACTTCTTTTTTGGTTTAAATTTCCTCATTTAATTATAAATTAATAATTTTAATAGGATTTAAATTAAAAGAACTCGGAGTAATTTTAACACAATCCTTTTCCAGAATAATATTCTTACTTAATGACTCTGGTGGGTATAACCATGTTTTAATTTTGAAGTTTTTTAGATAATCTACAAAATGAGCACCAAACGCCACATTTTTTATATTTTCTTTATCAAGAAAAGTTTCAAGATATTCCCATACTCCCTCATCAATGCCTTTAGTACTTCTGCCTGCAGGCATTAATGGCAGTAATACATGATAAGCTATCTCATCCCCATATTTAAAAACATTTGATATAAATTCATCCACTGAATCTCTATCTGAGATTAAATGATGAATATTTACATTAGTATTTCCGTACTTTAGAAGATTAGTTACTGCTGCTTTTGCTTTCTGCCTAATTAAAGGATTACCAAAACTTACAGCTACTCCACCAACAAACTCACTAGTGGCTTCCATAATAGTGTTGGCAATAGGATTCTTACCATATTCACTTAAAATGATTCCATTAGTAGTATAATTAGGAACTACCCTACTATGATACACAGTATTTAAGAATTTAGTAAAATCTGGATGAATCGTTGCCTCACCAGTAGAACCAATTGCTATCTGAAATGGTTTTTCTGTAATTCTTACATTAATTCCATTAAGTTTTTCATCCTCAGGAAATGTTTTCATCCATTTCTCCCAAGTTTCACAGATGTCTTCATAATTTTTACCTTTATGTGATGCAGATACATAACAAAAATCACATTCTGCATTACATTTTGTATTAATTCCAACATCATAAAACTCGGCTCGATCTGCAGGAAGCTCTTTGGCAACTCCCTCTCCAGTTCTGATTGTTTTTAAATTGCACCAGAGGGCATTATAATTATACTCTGGGAAACTTCTTCTCTTAACTCCAAAATTTTTAAAATCTTTCATTATCTTTAAATTCTATTGTATATGTATTACTTCCAAACTTTTGATTTAGTAATGCTGTTATTCCTGCCTCAAAAAAAGTTGTTAAATCACAACAATTATATGGAATCCATATTTCTATTCTAGGACAAGGTTTAATATCACCAAAGTATCCTATTTCTGATTCATCATTTGAATTTATCCAATAGATTGAAGGTTCTATTTCTGGATCGTCTCCTTCAAACAGAGTTTCCAACAATTCATAGATGGGATATAGGTCATCTGATCCAATTATACAGAATAATTCTGATGAAGAATTAGTAATTATATCTGATATAGATTGAACTGGAATACTAACCGTCAAATATTGCATAATGATCATAAATTTCTTCTATTACACCTAACAGTTTATCTGCTTCCTTATTGTTATCTTTAGTAGTAACTATTACATGGGAGTTTACATAGCTGTCATAATCATCATCTATAAAATCCTCTATGGTATATTTTGTAATAGATTTATTATATAATTCATCTGGATCCATTATATCACTGTTATATAGTGTATCAGAAATATAGCCAGAATCATATAGAAAATCTTTATATGTAAAATATACATCTTCATCGTAGCGTATATCAAAATCAAATAAATCATCTGCTTTTTTATTTGACCCTACAGCTATAAGAATCCCATTAATTACAGTTTTTATGTAATCAATGGAACTTTTAGAAGCTATTTGATATATACTTGTACTACTATTAGTTATTACGTCTATTAGTGATTGAATTTTAAATATCATCCCAAATGCATATTCCAAGCATTAAACGTACTTCTAATAGCATCCCAATCATCATAAGGAATCGCATTATCTCCATTACTTAATAAAAGGATTTTTCCATCAAGTCCTTGAATTGTTTCCTTTTCCTTAGGATTCCACCAATATGGAAGTTGATTTCTATGAGAATCTTCCCATTGTTTGAAAAATTCCTTATTTAATACTTGTATTTCTTGATCCCAGCTATCAAATGTAGAATATTCTTCATGAGAGTCTCTCCACTCATCGTAATCATAGTGGATATCATCCTTAAAGGTACTAAAATATACTTCTCCATATTCGCAACTTCTTCTGGGATATCTAATATAATCCATTCTATAATCACATAAAGAGTCCTCATCTTCTATATCAGTAAACCATCCCTTTACTGTAAGATAATAGGAATACTGTTCTTCTAAGGCACTTCTTTTATCCCAATATTCATTCCAGAGAGCATCATTATCTATGTCAATACTATCTCTATATTCCTCAATCGGTTCTTCCAATTTACGAAATTCTGCTATATTTTTCCTGTAATCTTCTAGTGTAAATATTATAGGCTCTAAATATCCAGAAGTCATTGTGGACAGTATTTTGCTAATATCCTCTAGTGAAGTATTTGTATTTAATACAAATAATTCAGAGGAGCTATTTGTAATAACATCAGTTATTGATTGTACGTTTAATACTAATAAATTTTTCATATCGGTAAGTTAATCATTATTTTCTTCATCTACTTTTTCAGTATTAATAATATCTCTTTGAATATCTGTTGCATACTCTCGATTATTATAATATGATAAATTGGTTAACCAATCAGTATCATCTTCGGTAATAGCTTGAATATGTCTAGAGATATTCTCCTCCTCATGTTGTTCCCCAAGCATTACTTCTTTCAACCATTGTTCCGTGATATAATCACCTTCTTCAAGACATTGTTTAACAATTCCATTGATCCATTCTGTAGTTTCTATTTCTAGGTTTACAGTAATAGGGAAGGATTGTTCTGGTTTTGTAATTAAATGCCCAGGTTTAATAGCATCAACCTTAGGATATTCAAACTCTACTCCAGATTGAGTTAATCTATCAAACAGCCAACTATGATGATTATATTCCTCAAAGGCTCTTAATTGGTAATATTAAGATAGTTTACATAACCCTAGTTTATAATAGAAATTAGCAAAAGTTCTATAAGCATTATGATTATATAATTCTCTACTAATTTGATCTACCATAAGTTTAGCTACTTTTTCAGATATAGTCTGATCCTTTCTATTTTCTTTCATTTTAAATAAAAATTAATAAGTTCTTTTAATATATTATCATGATTAAATGCCCAAGGATAAGAATCAATATTTTTTACTTTAATCCATTTAATATCAGATACTTCATCAAGTTCAGAATTAGAGTTACTAAGATCTTGACAAAGGAGGGCTCCTTTTTTGTCAAATGCAGTAAATCTAAAAGTTACATTTTGTCGATTTTCAGTTACACTATCATTATAATCTTCAAAATATAATTTTTTAGGATCTATTTTAACACCAGTTTCTTCATATATTTCTCTAGCACATGCCTCTCTAGTAGTTTCATTATAATCCAAATATCCACAAGGACAATTCCAAAAACCTCTAAAATCTGGAGCACCATCTCCTCTTTTATTAGCTAATACATACCACTCTCCTTCATACTTGGAAAACACAAATCCTGCCACTGCTATAGATCTTGAAATCCAATAGGTTTTGCCATTTACTTCAATACTGAAATTTTTCTCCATATAAATTATTCCATTTAATATAATAATACTGATCTGCTGAAATATAAGGAACTGGACAAATATGATTTGATAACATCTCTCTTATTTTTGTTGAAGATACTTCTATTTTAGATGTCCCCAACATACAGTAAGATTTACAATTAGATATTTCATCTAAAGGATAATATTCAAATCCTGGTCTGCAACATATTAAAAAGTTATTTTCTTCCAATAATTTATTACCGTAATTCCAATCTGGAATATCTATAATAGTTTCATCGGAAGTTATTATTTTAAATTCTTCTTCAGGATATCTTTGTTTAATTTGATTTATAACAAAGTAAGTACAATATGTATCTGGATTATATATAGTCTCTTCTATTCTTGTTGGATATATTTTATTAAATAATCCTTTGCACCCCTCTAGAATTAAATTGAATCTTGCTTCAAAGTTTGCAATAGATTTATTCTTCCAAGGGTTTTGATATGCAGGAACTATCAATACTTTATCTATCTCTTTAGAATTTAAAGCGGATATAGCCATTGATAAATGTCCTATATGAAATGGGTCAAATGATCCAAATAATAATCCTGTTTTCATTCTTTCATTAAGTATCTTCTAAGAATATTTTTAGCTGTATAAGAATCTTCTTTTCCTGGTCTAATAAATGCAATATCTACATCTGAACATGAAGTAGCTTTGTTATCTACAAATTCATGATTAGGTAAAACTGCATCTCTTACAGAATCTATAAATTCTGAACGAGGTCTTTGTAAATAAGTCTCATTGTCATAAAATATAGTAACTCTGTCTGGATCAAATTCTATTTCTTCTAAAAACTCTAATGCCATTTTATCAGCACCTTCACACGCTCCTAATATAAATCTAGCATGATTATCTGAATTTATAGCATTCCTTATAGCTGGAACGTAATATAATTCAAATTCTGTAGGAGTTAAATCCCTATGCCCACTTATAAAATAAATCATATTATTTATAATAAATAGTTATATCATTTCCTTTAAATACTTTAGCTATAGGAAGATTATTCTCTCCAATAACAGTATAGTAATCTCCCATATCTACAATTAGAGTAACCTTTCTATTATATAAAGAAGGACAACATCCTACCCTAAAACGTGTAGCATCTTCTCCCCATCCTCGTTCTAGTTCTATAATCTCTAAATCATTCATAAAAGTATAAGTTTTTTAAAATCCTCACCTTCTGGAAGAGGACAGTTTTCAATCCACTCAGTCTCTCTTACCTTCCACATGGATAGATCTACATCTGGAAGTTGAATACCTTTAAAGTATTTAAGAACTAAAGATAGTTTTCTTAAAGAATTCTTTCTCTCTAAACATCTCTGATTAGCTAAGATAAATTTCCCAACATCTTCATTATCATGTAAAGTTAAAGTGATCCCATCTAAGAAACTATATATACCTAAATCAATAGTATCCACAGTAGCTACAGCAGTATATAAATATACTTTCTTCCCCATAGTATGTAATAATTTTACGAATTCAATAAGAATATTATTATTAACTAACATAGGTTCTCCACCAGTAATACTTACTTCATCATATTGAGTTAGATCATCCAAGCCTCGAATAGAATTTATATCAAAGTTCTTATTGCAACACATTGGGCAGTTCCTATAGCACTTGTTAGTAACAAGTAGTCTTAGTTTCTTATTCATATCAAATTAAATCTTTATGTTCATATCTATTTCTTTCTATACAAATTGGTAAATTCTTTCTCTTAAACTCAGATTTAACATGTCTATCTATTACCCTCATAATAGTTTCAATGTCAATGTAAAGCATTTCTTGATTCTCTAAGAATTCTTTAGCCTTTTCAGCTAAAGTCATCCCTGTAAGTTGCTCTGAATATAAATATTGAAATGCTTCAAATTCTTGAAGAATATCATCAACTTCTTGGTATGATTTTGCTCCTATTTGCTCAAGATCAGAATTAGATATTCCCAATCCATCAGTAGGAGTAAGAGAAATGGATTCTTTTAAGGCTAACATTTTATCTAAATTATCTCTAGATGGATTATCTTTAGCTGTATCTCTTAAACCATACATATCCATAATATATTTAGCTAATTCATATACCTCTGTCTTCCATAATCCGAATAAAGGATTAAAATCACCCACATCACCATGTAATGTCCAGAATCCTAATTGATATTCAGTTTGATTATCAGTAGAGATTACTATTCCCTTGTGACGACTGGCTATATCATACAGGTACATCATCCTACATCTAGCTTGAAGATTTCCATTAGCAATTGGAGTTCTGCTTGGCATTTCTTCCATCTCATCAAGATAGTAAGAATTAGCCATGTTGACATCACCTGCATCAGCACATGCATCAAAGAGAGCAGCACGATAAGAACGTTCAAGACTGTAAACTGAGAAATTACTACAAAAAGATCTTCCAACTAATTCAGAAACATTATATTCATCCCTCTTATTTTTAATAGGAAGACTTCTCCCTATTAATGGAATACCAGTTTGCTTACCAACTTCATGACAAATCGCAGCAGTAACAGTAGAATCAATACCACCACTGATGCCCAAAACCATAGCTTGTATATGATTATCTGTAAGATACTTACTAGTTTCATTTACTAAGGTTTCAAAGACTTTTTTATAATTAAGTTCTCTCATTTTGCTTTTCTTTTAAATATAAGATAGCCTTCTAAATTGAAAAAATCCTTAGGATCTTTAGGTATACAAGAGACCAGTTCCCAACCTTTTTCTCCATAACTATTTAAAAAACTGTCAAAATAACTCAGCCAGGATTCATCATAACATACAGTTAAATATTCAAATTTATCCATTATTATTCATTTAATCCCATAAAACATATTTCATATTTCTCTGGAAGATTCTCTTCCACACATTCTTTCCAATGTATAGCTATAGAATCTCCATTACATACAATGTATTTATCATCTTGATAGTGATAAATTCTTATGTATTTCAGCCATCCTCCACATTTAACATTATTAAAGAATAAATGCCTCCAAGAACCTCTTCCTCCAGACATAGTTTCTATACTCTTTAACCAAGGAAGAATTTCTTCCTTGGTTATAAGCATACTTTTCTTTGCAGATTTATATTTAATAAGGTTTTCAACTTTAAGACCTTCTAAATTCTGCTTCTCTTCAGAGAGTAAACAATGAAAATCTCTAGTATCACAATGAATAGCTGTTGTATCTTTTGGAATCCCATTAATGTCATCAATATAAATCCAATTATCAACTCTGCCCTTCATATATTACATTTTCTGAGATAATGTATTCTCCTCTAGAAGAATATAAAAACTCTATCGCAGCTTCTCTAGAATTAAAAATTGCAGGTTGTATTTCCGCAGTAATTGGAGCTTTGGTAATCATCTCCTGCCATTTCATTGTTCCCGAGTCAAACTCCTCACAAATATATTCCACCTTTCCATTGGTATATATTCTTTCTAGTATTCTATTTTTCATTAAAATCCAATTTTATTTCTTTTTAGTTCTTCTGCTCCATTATCTTCGGAATTATATATTTGAGCTAATGTACAATCATGTTCTACTTCTTTACCTAAAGAAGCAATTAGTGCATCAGCTTTCTCAGGACATAGTGGTTTAAATTCATATTGAATTTTTAATCTACCTTTTCTTTTAATTGCAGAATCTAGTTTATTTAATTCACAATTAAAAGTACAGATGAATTTAATATTCAAAGAATCTCCCAACAATCCATCAGATATATTCAAAAGAGTAGCTAATCTGGAATTATTAGTTGTGATTCTATCAGCTAGTAATGTCTCGCAGTCCTCTAATATAAATATACAATCTTTATTGTTAAGAAGAAACTGTACAAAAGATGCATCACAAATATAAGTAAATAGAGATTGATCTAAATATACAAAGGATTTACTACTGTTATAGATTAAGTGACGTATATAGGAAGTTTTTCCACAGCCTGGTTTACCATATAAAATAGCTAATCCAGAATTTTTAGAATTAATGAATTCTAATATTTTATCATGAGGTAGATCATCGTTATAGTTCATAGCTAAATCTATCTTCATATCTTTAGTCTCTAATCTAGTAGGAGAAAACATTCCATTACTATATGTTACGTAATCAAAATATTTAATATCGGCAGGAGGAGCAAATTCAATGTTTTTGCAAATCTGAATGTATTCTCCATTATGTTGCACTATCAAAATTTGATATGGTTCCCCTGTATATGTACATATAAATGTAAGTATTACAGGAAATTCTATTGTATAGAATGTTATTGTTTCTTGTGAAACGTACCAACCATCTTCTGAATTTTTATTATATTCATAATCATATTGTATATAATAATCCGAAACTTTAGATTTTAAATTTTCTATAGATTTTTGTGCATTAACATTTGTATAAGTTTTATAATCTGAAGATGGCAGAATCCTATGTATAAATTTAAATATAGTTTGTTGACAATTAAAGTGAGAATAATCTTTATTAAAAATCGTCATTTCGTGAACTGCTATCTTATATAATTCTTCTGTTTTACTCATCATAATGTTGATTTATTATCATTTGAGCTAAAGCAACCTCTTCAGGATCTCCAATATGTTTACCTTCTACATCAGATAATTTAATACATTTCTTAACAGGCTGCCTACTATTCATTCTACAAGAAACTAATTTCATTACAATGTTAGATGGCTTAACCCCTTCTAAATCACAAGTCAAATTAGTTCCAATTCCAAATGAACAATTGATCCTACCTTTACAACAATTAAATATATCAACAGCTTTAGGAATATCCAACGAATCTGAAAACACAATAGTCTTAGTCATTGGATTAATATTTAACTCCCTATATCTATCAACACACTTATTGATAAATTGAAATGAATCTCCAGAATCTTGTCTCACACCGTCAAATAACTTAGCATGTTTCTTAGAGAAATTCTTGAAGAATACATTAGAGGTATATGTATCTGATAAAGCAATTCCTAATTCTCCATCATATACATTAATCCAATTTTCTAATGCAAGATAATTGGCTTGATCATATCCATACATTGCTCCATGAAACATTACCCATTCGTGTGGAAAAGTCCCAATCATTTTAATATCTCTTAAATATGCCATATGGCAGTTAGATGTTCCAACAAAGTTTTGAGGACAATCGTGTAGTAACTTGTCAATTACCTCTGATTGTACATCATAACTAAATCTTCTTCTAGTTCCAAAATCAGCAACTTTAAACTCATATGGGAGATTACGTACTTTATTCCCAGTTCTAGTATATAAATCCGTTATATCCCATTTATTAAATCTATGCTGTAATCTACTAACTAGGGCAAGAATAGGAATTTCATAGAGAGTCACTTTATATAGATAATCAGTAACATCTATATGCAAATGACATTCTTCATCCAAATGAAAATGTATTTTTGAACAATCAAATTTAAAAGATTGTAACCACTCAAAGTAGTAATCTGGAATGAAATAACACTTCTCCTGCATAAATTTCTTTTCACTATCACTTAACTTAAGAGAAGCCAGATTAGCTATTTCGTAATTGAGATAATCTATATCCTCTTCAGTATAGCAACTTCCATTCCTATCTACAAATTCAAATGTCCCAATAGCATCAGGGAAGAGTTTCATATAAGCATAAGATACAGAAAACTTATATAAATCAGTATCTAAAATTGATTTAATTTCCATTTTGTTTATCTAATAATTCATCAAATATATCATATATTATACTTTCTATATCTTGAACAGAAATATATTCTCCAGACATAATAGTATTAAACTGTTTATCCTTAACCTCATATAATTTTAGAATTAAAGAGTTTCTCAGATCAATTAAATCTTTATAATTATAATAAGTAGGATAAAATGGACAATCCTTTTCAACAGGTTTATTAATTTGTACAAATCTATTCAATTTCTTACAGAAATGTCCAGCAATACTTCCACTTTCTCCATCTATAAGAACATTCACAGATTTACAATACTCACACGTAGATACACAATCCATTATTCCACTATTAATCCTTCTTCTTCAATAAATTTATTTAAGGTACTTCCATCATCAATAGAAGCAATAAGATCTTTTAAAACCACAATATGATCAGGATCAACTAAATAAGATGTATTTATGATATTTCGTATAGTTTCTTTTACACAATAATCTCCAGCCACTCCACACACATAGACTTTAACATCTCTCCAGCTAGTATCTACTGGAGTATAATCATCAAAATCATCCCCATCTCCAAAGGCTCCAAACTCCTCAGTATCTACAAATTGTCCTTTCTCTATTATTTGTGCTGATTTTTTAAGAACTATTTCTTTAATAAAATCATCATAGGAAGCACCAAGACTTCCCATTACACAATGAACCGGAAATTGTCCTCCTTGAGTACTGAAGCTACAATGATTTGCAGGATGTGAATCTAAAGTAATAATTACTTCATCAAAATCATTTTCAAAGACGTATTTATTAATAGCTTGTGTAAGATTGTCATTCTTTACATATAAACTACCTCTAGGATCCAAAAAATCATACTGAGGATCTACTATAACCAATATCTTTTTCATTGCATTCTGTAATAATCGTAAATAATATCTTTATTCTTTCTAATAAATGCGTTTGCTGAATTATTGTCCGGAAATGCTAGTAAGAAATTATGAATAGTTCTATATATATCTATATACAAAGATGTTTTTGATGGATGAATACAGGCCTTAAGATCATACTCATCTAGCCAATCCGGTGAATAACCTGTCACCACGTTAAAATAAGACATTAACTTTTCCAGTTTATATGCTGCGTTTACATGTTCACTACAAGGAAATTTTACATTCTCCTCAGGAAATATTTCAGCATATTCATCCCAGGATAAAATTGCAACATCTTCGATAGAAGGAATCATATCCTTAACATCTTTTAACTCAATATCACCATTGTAAATAGATTTTCTTAATAGATTTAAAACTGCTTTATTCATATACGATTACTTTTTAATAAATTTTTTCTTAACACCATAATTATCTGAGACTTCTTCAAAACTATTATCTAGTAACCATTCTTTTGGAGCACTAACTAATTGTATATACTCCAAATACATTCTATTAGCATTTACCTTATCTTCAACAAACTTATCAGATTCTAAATTTTTAAAATCTTCTAAAGCGATAATGTTTTTATCTACAAAGGAGTATTTAATGTATTCATATCCAAATTTGTTATTACTATTAACAGATAAAACACTATCACCTCTTTTATATAACATTATGCCTTGAGGAGTTTTGTTTCTTGAGACGGAATATATTTAGAAGCTTTCACTTCTTTCAATTCCTTCTGCAGATCCTCAATTTTCTGTTCTTTTTGCAACTGGAAGGCTCTTCTCTCAAGATATGCTTTAGGATCCTTGTTGTACTTCTCTTTATGAATCTTGTAAGAAGGAATAAACATAGAGGGATCTTGTTGAAAGTATCTTTCAAAGGATTTTAGAAGAGCTTGAATAGTATCATAGTTCAATGAATAAGTTTGACCAGATGTTACTACATCAAATGGTCTTGTATTGGCATAATTCAAAGCCATAGCTTTACCTTTTTCTAATGAAAATGTATCTCCATGATTTTGAACTGCAATTCCAAATTGTACACTTTTAACAGTAATTGGAGAGCCTTCAAAAAGAGTATTATAAACATCTACTTTGCTAACTGCACAAATAACAAATCCTCTTTCCTCACCAGTGAAATCCTTAAATTCACTAACCAAATATTGTTCTCTAACTTTGTTCATAAATTTTTTAATTTTAATTATTAATTTTAGCTTCAATCATTTTCCATAATTCTTCATCCGCTTTAACAGTAAACTCACCATCAACGAATCCTAATATCATATCTTTACCATCTCCAGAGAAATAAGCTCTCTTCACATCATCTAACTTAAATATAAATCTAGTATACTTATACTGTTCTTCCAGCTTGGGAGTAGAAGCTATTCCCATAGTTTCTTCTTCTCTATCCCTGATACGTTGATTTTCATCTAATTCTTTAAAATTCGCTAATACTTTTACTCTTGCTAACATTAATTTAGGTCTAACAAATTAGAATAGGGTTCATTGCATTTGGAATGTGTAGTAGATAAATACTTAATATCTCTAACCACACTAGGCATTTTGGGAGTCTCTATTACATCAAATAAATCATCCATATCATCTGGAAGAAGCTCTAAATACCAACCATTAGCTACAATAACTAAATCACTAGGTAATTCAAATTTATGTGAATAATCTGTAGTCTTAGCTACTTCCTTAAATTGTTCCCATACAGTTCTGAAATCCTCACTTCCACACCAAATAATATCTCTTTCTGATAATTCATAGGATTCTAAAACACTATAGATTTCCTCTAATAAATTATAGTTTTTCATAGTTTAATTAATTCCGACAAGTATTTAATGGATTTTTTATATTCCGTTAAAAAAGTTTTAAGATCTACTACATCATCCCCAATAGCTTTATTTGTAATTACAGCTGCAAGTTTAGATAGAAGAGTATCCATATGAAAATCGTATCCAATTACTTCCCATCCTTCCTTTTCTTTATCTGTTCCTTTATTTATTATCTTTTTAATAAATAAAGAATATCTTCCAGCTGCATTTCCTGCATCTATTCGATAATCTTTTTCTAAAACAATGGTTTTAGAGGTAGTACTTTCACTATCTACTACCTCTTCTTCATTTTTCTTTTTAGCCATTAATCAGTTATATAATTTTAGTTATTTAACACGTCTCGACGCCGTTTCACTGGGTAGTCTAACATTAAATATTCAGCATATAAGTCTCTAAATATGTCTCCAAATAGAACAGCTATTTCTGAGGTTCTAAAGCAAAGCCGACCGCCGACATAGGCAATGGAATAAGAAACGCTGCAGTTCGAAGCGCAGCAACCAAAACTGGAAGTGGAATCTTTCCAAAAATAAGGATAATACTTTGCTGGAGCGTTTGAATTATAAATTACTTTAAATCCATCTATTCTATTCCAAGCCTCAGCAATAGTTTTTAATTTAATAAAAGCATCTACTGATTTATCTCCTGTTTCTGATATTGGCTCTTTTCCTAGATATTTCAAAGCATCTTCATACGATTGAATATCTCCGAAATAAATGGTATTCTTGTTAATGGATCTTATTTCCTTAGTATCCTTATTGCATTCCTCAAGTACTTCAATTACCTCAGAACCATATAATAAATAAGCCCCAAATAATCCTACATAATAACTAGTTCCTTTTGGAATAATGCACTTGTATATCAAAGCATTACTTTTTCCTGTTGCTTCATCTAAAGCCTGATCATACCTTCCAAAAGTATGAATCATTCCTTCTCCAATAGTTTCTCTTTTTCCTCTCTTTTCTTTAGATATTGTTCCAGAAGCTTTAAATGTACCAAGTTGTATTTCAGCTTTTTGATACAAGGTACGTAATTTGTTCCCACTTTTTGTTACTACCTTATAACAAGTAATATCCTCTTTTGCAACTAATTTCTTACTTAATAATTCTAAACACATAATTTATCTAATTTAAATACTAGTTATTAATTTTCTATAAATAATTCTTTCTGAGGCATAAGAATCAGATATATTCCACTCATCCAGCCAATAGTTCCCATACTTAACAGTCCCAAAATAATATCTTGTCCCTTTCGGAATAATACACTCAAAACGTTGACACATTCCATAAGATGTTATAATAGAAGTTATTCCTGGAGCTTGTAAATCTGCAAAGGAATGTATAGCAGGACATGTTAATGCAGATTCTGGTTTTTCAAACATTGGAAATTTTGATCCTTCTGGTATTTCTTGTATATAACCCTTACAATTCCTCCATGCATGAAAATCAGGAAGGGGAGTCCCATTTGGAGTCTTCCAAATTTGAGTATTTAAAGTTAATGTTCTTATCAATACCTTGTAACAGATAATATCTTCTGTTGCTATTTCACAATGTTTCTTAATTGTTAAGCACATAATATAATTAATTATCTAATTCTATATCACTAGCATGTTGTGCTAGCATATCCGCTAAATTATTTAATCTAGAATCTGCATGTCCTTTAGTCCATTCAAATTCTAACTCATAATTAGGTAGTAATTCAACAACTTTCTTCCACAAATCTGGATTTTTTCTATCTTTAAAGTCTTCATCCATCCATTTACTTAACCAACCTTTAGTAATAGGATTGATTACATATTCAGAATCTGAAACTATTTTTACTTTAGAACCCTTTGGAATAGATTCTAATGCAGATATAAATCCAGATAATTCCATGCGGTTATTAGTAGTATATTTAATTCCTTTAAAATGATAAGAAATTATATTCTCATTTTCATCACATATTACTACACTATAACCACCTTGTTTACGTGAAGATTTATAAGATCCATCTGTATATATTATAAACATCATAATTTAGGTGGTTCTCCTGTTGATATACTATCTAAGAAGATAGGATCTATTATCTTTACACATTTGGACCCATAATTATTTATATATCCCCATAGTGTATCTGATCCTTCTATATACTCTGTTCCTTTTGGAATTATTGCCTCAAATACATAACAATTAGGCCATGCTCCAGCAGTATCTTGGGCATTTTCAAAGTTATTAAAACAATGAATAATCCCTCCTTCTATACTTGACCAATCCCTATTCCATTTTACAGTATCTTCTCTAGGAGTAATTATATCAGAACTTATAGGATAATATACAAAAGGAGTAAACCATCCTGGATTTCTCTTCAATTCATCATCCTCCTCAATATCCATAGCATATTCGGGAGGAAATCCATATTCTAAAACCTTCCAACAAGGAATGTCTTCTGCTGCTTTTTTAAAGTCGTTTACACTTTTAACATATAAACACATACTTATAGAATTTTCTTTGATTTAATATATTCCTCAGTTTCAGTCCATGTAGGTAAAGTCATATCAAGAACTTCATTTATATAGATTATATAGTCATTAGAAAAATAGTCATTAATTCCAACAAGAATACCTAGTATAATACATCTGTCCTTATCATCAAGTTTTGGATGATTATTTTTGATCTGAGAAGATATTGCTCTCTTAACTCTATATTTCCACTGACTATATTCTATTGCGTCTAAACTGGCCATTTGTAAACATACTAAACCTCTAGGTTTCACTTGGTTCTTCATCTAAAAACTCATTTAAATAGTCTCTTAATTCCTTTACCTTATCTACATTTAAAATAACTTCATCAAACTGAGAACCAAATCTATTCTCCATTTTAAAAATATATTTAAATGCTGTTTTTAGTCTTCTAAGAAATCCATATCTTGGATTCATGTGTGGAGCAAGATAAATTTCCTTATCCTCATCATCTTTATAATAACTTATTATAAATATATGATCTAAAGATCCACACTCACAGATAAATAGCTTTCTTTCTATCATAATCTTTCTAAAATTATTATTTCCTTAGAAGCATATTCACCATCTCCAATATAATATTTTGTTCCATCAGGAATGATACATTTAAACATATGATAAGCCTGATCTTGTGTATAGCTATAAGGATATTTATATGTATGGATAAATCCTCCCTTTACTATAAATTCTCCATCAAGGAATTTTACATCTTCACTACCTTTGGCTCTAAGATGTATATCATTTACTTTAAATCCCATGTATGGAGTTCTATAATAATATTTAAAAAAGGAGGACAATCGTTTCCAGAATGGCTTCTTTTTAATAGCATATAAATGTTTATAACAAATTATATCTCCTTTAGCTATAGTCCATTTTGATTTACTTATTAAACACATTTGTAATCATTAAATCGTTCACTAAATTTAACTACTATATCAAACATATCCTCTGGAAGAAACTCTTCAACTATTTCCTGATGAATCCTTTGTACAGGAAAAATAGTTTCGGCTAGTGCTCCAGTCATAGCTCCGATAGTATCTGTATCTCCTCCTAAACGAATAGCAGCATTAATACAATCACCTACCATAGCACCTTCTAAATTAGAAATTTCTAAAAATGCAGAATATGCTTGATCTACAGATGCAACACTACAATCAAATCCAGTTGGATTATTTAAATATAATTGATAATTATTAGTCAGATTCACAACTGGCATATGATGAAGGTATCTATACAATATCTCTACATATTTAATTGCAGCAAGAAAACTTTCTGGGCAATTATGTGTATATTGACAAGATAATATAGCTAATCTTTTACATTCTTCTTCTGTACCAGGATAATACGCTATAGGACTAATTCTCATTAAACATCCATTTCCCCATGAATGTTCAATTTTCTTACAATCTCCATTTTTAACCCAAGTAGCGAAGTTTTTACCCCACACAGATTTATTTATAAATTTACTAGCCCATTTCATATAATATCTTTCAAATTCCTCTGAACCATCAAGCATACATTCCATAGTGGCTATAGTTAAAATACTATCATCAGTAAATTCTCTACCCTCTGATAAATCTATATCAGGATTACATAAACCTTGCGGTATTCTCTCATATGGAGATCCTAGAATATCACCCAGAATAGCTCCTATAACTAAATCTCCTCTCATTTTTTATCTTTTAATATAAATTTATTTCCTCTATACTCAAATGTATAATTATTCCATAGTATTAACACACATGTCATAACCTGTCCTATAAGCCATCCAAGTACAAATATGGTAATACAATCCATTACAATAAATCCAGTCGATCTAATAGGTATCACACCTATAGATAACACTATAAAAGCTAATGCACAAGTACTACTAATCGATAATCTTTTTATCCAATTCATTTAATATTCTATTTAATGCTAATTCAAGTATTTCACAAGCCTGCCCCAATCCAGCCTTATCATCTAAGAAAATATCGTAAAATACTTTACCATTTAATCCTTTATAATCTTCCCAAGCGTGCTCATTTACAAAATCAGGTTCGATGTTCAATTTTTTACATATATCTATTGCATATTTGAGATTTCTTCCATCTCCTCTATTAGACGACCTACATGTATATAGGATTAGTTGGCAATTTATATTTTGTTTACATTTATCTACTAACATAGCTGGAAGATAACATTTATAATCAGATTCTGAAGATAATATAGTATCATCAAAATCAAAAGCAATAATTAAATATCCTCTAGTAAAATATGTTCTTACTAATTTTTCTACACATTCTTCTGTATAACAATATTTATCATAAATCATGAAATATAGTTTTATATTTACACTTATAAGCAGTATATAGATTTATACATGAAAATAAAAACCATATACATATACTTATCAATAACCACTCCGGAAGTCCTGTTGTAATCCATATAGGAAATGTTATAAACGGAGTAAATATACCTCCATATTTAATTAACATAACTCCAATATAAAGTACAACGAATCCAAATCCTAAAAAGAATACTGATAGAACAAAAATAAATAAATATTTGAATAATGTTCCTAAAGAAAATCCATCATGTAAAAATCCAAAATATAAATAGAGAAGAAATGTAATAATAAGTAAAATAATGTCTAATATTCTATGATATTTTTTCATTCACCTTTTGTTTAATTAAATCTATGTATTTATCTATAGTTTTAAATAAGTCTTTTGTGTATTCTTCTTTCGATAGTTCTATAACATTTTCCTCTTTACAACTATATATTGTGCTACCTATATATTCTACTTCTTTAAAATCAAATCCAAAACTATAACTTTTTCCACTATAGAATATAAATTCGAAGAATTTTCCAGTATCTGAAACTATAGTATAATAAATATCATCAAATTTAGTGGTAATCTTAAAATATTTACCCTTAAATCTGCTCAAAACAATATCTTTTTGAAGATCATCTATAGCACTTATTATTGAGCTTCTATATTCATTTAACTTCTTTAATTCTTTTTCAAGCTCTTTTACTTTTTCCTCCATTGTCATAAAATAAATCTTTAAAGTCCCAATATGGTATCTTTCTTTCTTTTATTCTATATTCATTTAATTCACATTCTCTAACTTCCTTATCTAATTCAAGAAGAATTCCTTCACAGAATATATCATATTCATTATTATCTGGAAGCTCATTTTCTATATCATCTAAATATGGAACTATTTCGAGGTTTGATTTTAATGAATTTATAATTCTTTTACTCTTCTTTAATTCCATACTAGTCTCTTTTATACTCTCTTTAAGTGGATCTAATACTTCTTTTTTAAAATCCACATAATCTTTACAGCATAAATATTTATCCATAATAAAAATTTAAAACCCTTACTAATAGATTAATCTATCAATAAAGGTTTATCTGTTAATATTACTGTTTCAATTCTTGGCTAAATTTAAACTAAAGGAAGGATTAAATGCCAACCTAAATTCATTTAGCATAGAGTGGTCCTTATCAAATACTTTATTATAATATATATATCCATTATAATTAATACCGATTATTGGAAGTATGGAAGACTTCTCAATGTTATAATAGTATTCCCTTTTACATAGAGATTCAAATGGCTCTCTTTTTCTAATAATGTATATTGTATATAATCCATTTAATAAGCTATATACATACACTATATCATGAGGAATTTGCTTAATTATTTTAAATACTACATGTTGACAAACCTCTAAATGAATCCAACCCTGAAAGTCTTCTACCGCAGGAGTATAGGTTAATCTGTAATATCTACATGGATTAAATAAATTCATTATATGAAACTCTCCTCTTTTAAGTCTTCCATATATTATAATCTCTTTGGAATATACATTATTTAAAAGTAATTTCTTTGTATATGGAAGTCTCATCCTTCCAATACTACAGATGCTATACAAATAACACCTAAAATAATCCAAATTACCATATAAATCCTGTTAGAAATAATGCACCAAATACTAATACCAAACAAACGGTAATGACCTTACCTGATAAATCATTCTCTTTCATAATCCTATCGTTTAATTAATTTGTACTGAATGAGGATTCGAACCTCTTTAACCTATTTTAATTCAGTTCTAGAAATTGTCTTGTTAATGGATATTGCAAAAGTTCTCTAGTTTGAACATCAACAAAAATAGGTTCTTCATCTGTATAACTTTCTGGAAAATAATCTAAATTTAACCCAATATTACATCTACTTTCATTGCAATCTAATTCTATAAATTGAGATTCTTTAAATCTTAATCCATATAATGCTTTTAAGATTCTCATAGCTGCCTGTACTGGAGTCTCTCTATGCATGGAATCATCAAGTACTAGCCCCATTGGAATTTCCATATTGTTATTAACTATGAGTTTACTTTTAGCTTTTACATATATCCATACCACCATAACAATACACAACAAAATGGGGAGACTAGTTATTACTAATCTCCCCTGAATTTAACTACCAAATATAATTATGAACAAAAGCTACTTAATTTCTTCAAACTTTACATCTGAGTATATTTGTTCTGTTAATTCTTTAGATTGTTTATTTGGAATACTATCTCTAGAAACGTATTTAGAACCAAATCCAGATATAGAAATCAGTAAAATGCCTAATATAATAATAAATTTCTTCATTTTTATCTTAAATAAATAAATAATTAAACATATTTTTATTGTAATTTAATAGATCACATACCTCTTGTCCTTGTTCTACAGATTTAACATACAAAGGAAGTAGACTTAAATTTACTTCAGTACTTACAACCCACGCCTTTTTCTCACGAGAATATACTAAACGATTATTTCTTTCATATTTACAATGTTCTGCCCAATAACCTTTAAAAATTAAATATGCTCTAATTTTTAAATATAAAGCTAACTGTCTCTCAAAATTATTACACTGTACTTCATTTGCAAACCTGTTTCCAATAGCACAAGACATCTTTATACTAATATTTGGATCAAGTAAATTTGAGCTACAATTGCACGTATTATTCATCCAATTTTGAAATTCTGCTTTAATTTTTTCTGCAGAACCTGTAGAAGTCGTTCTACACAAGTCTTCTCGTTTTCCTTTATCATTCATAATTATATCTATTTAATGTTTACCTTTATTATCTAAAATATGAGAATACATAAAAATTAGAAAAATCTTCTAATTTATCGTTTTTTCTTATATACTCACATGTTATATTATTTTTAATATTTTATATATAAAGTCATTTTCCCCAATTTCAGAAATAACTTTATTTTTACCTCTATTTTACGCTCAAATTTCTTTTATGTCCTAAAAACGAAAAATGGGGTATTTAAAGATGAAATAATCTTCAAATACCCCAAGACTAATATTAATTAAAATCTAAAAATATGAGTAAAAATTTTGTGGACACAGAGGGATTCGAACCCTCACTACATAGATCCTAAGTCTATTGCCTCTGCCAATTGGGCTACGCATCCGAAATACAACATATTTGTACTGAGTAGAGGACTTGAACCCCTGTGAATAGATCGAAAATCTACTATCCTAACCACTAGATGAACTCAGCATTTTGAGGAAGGTGAGAGGTTCGAACTCTCACAGCATTTTACTGCCCTAACACGTTAGCAATGTGTCCTCTTCACCAATTTGAGTAACCTTCCATTTAGGGTGTTATATGGGACTTGAACCCATGATCTTTGGAACCACAACCCAACGCTTTAACCAACTAAGCTAATAACACAGTGAGAGATGACAGATTTGAACTGTCGACTCCTAAATTAAAAGTTTAGTACTCTAGCCACTGAGTTAATCTCTCATAAGGGTGGGATAGAGTGGAATCGAACCACTATCTTTGGATTTTCAGTCCAACGCGAAACTGACCACCTGCGCTACTATCCCATATAATACCAGAACCTCATGTCTTAATTCCTATCCAGATTAGGAATCTTGTTGTGACCTATTTCCGTTAATTATATAGATATAAATTATATAATAACAGAGCATCTACTGTAATTGGTTCTATACACAGTATATCATATCATTCATGTGTATATTTATGGTATTTATTTTTCTCTTTTCTTTGGCTCAAAAAGTTTATATGCACTAGATAATGGTACAATATTTTCAATTATAAATCGTGTCTCAAGTAATTTATTTCCTTCACAATCTATAAAATCTAACCCTCTAATAGGATCAGAACCTATTCTCCTTAGAATAGTTCCCTTTGTAAATGTTCCATTGAGCACTTCAACGTCTTGTAATGTTACATACAAATCATTAACATTATCTTCTCTTTTAATAAAACTCATAATATAAATTTTAAATTAGTAGCGGGAGAGGGAGTCGAACCCTCGTGATTCAGCTTATGAGACTGAGCTGGTGCCTCTCCAGTCCATCCCGCAATGTTATTTAATTAAAATAATTTAAATATGTTTATAGGTATAAATGTAATTTGTTCAAATTCACTATGCCCTTTTTGTCTGGATACAATTATGTATAGTGAATTAAGCTCTACTTTAAAATCTTCCCAAGCCAATTTAGTTGTATAAAGAATAATATTTGAAATTTTTCCTTCCTCATATGTAACTTTATAAGAATTAGCTTTCATAATAGCATCTATCTCATTATTAGATGGGATATTTATACAAGCTATACATATGTGTTTTAAAATAGTTACCCATTCATCTATTGTATATTTATTGATGAATTCTTCATTAGTTTTAACTTTTTCTTCTAATATACTCATAATTATCTTATTTAGTGTGTTTATTATTGTGCAGAATAAGAGATTCGAACTCTCTCCCTGACCTTGGAAGGGTCGCATGCTAACCATTAACACCAATTCTGCAATCATCAAATTTTTATTATTAGTTTCGCTTCTTCTTTTATTCTTTCATAAATAAATCAAACGAGGACGGAACTTCTGGATGACTTTTTCCATTACTTGTATGTGTACACACTTGTTCTAGATATGGACTTGAATGTAATGCAACTATAGGATATTTACTTATTCTATCAAAGCAAATAATTCTTACATCATTGCCTATTCTATTACATACAGGTTTTCCCTCTTCGGCTTCTTTTAAATTAAAAGGTTCCATTGTTTATATGGTTTATATATTCTAATAATAATTCATTGATGTCGAAAACTGTATCCGCTAATGAACAAATGTGTTCACACTTATCTTTCGGAATATTATAGATTTCTATTAATCTTTTATTTTCCTCAATTACTTCATCTTCAGTCATATTTTTAATTAAATGTTAGTAAAAATGGGAAGTTAACCGTCTCCTTCCCTTGGTGTGATAAGTTTTTGTAATTAGTTTTACAACATTTTCCGGTTGCAGAGGCACACTTTCAACTTAACTCCGAACGGCTGTTTTTAAAGAGGCCAGGAACTCTATTTCTTAGAAACATTAAAACCTCCAAATATCATTCTGCTTAATACACATATTCCCAATGCTTGTAAAACAGTTATTTTAGGTAATCCAAATAATACTGGCATTAACCAATTCCATAACCACATCATTGGAAGCATTAATATTAATGCAAATGCTATTATAAGTACTATTCCACCGAAGAAATCTTTCATATATATAATTTTACTAATTTATAATAACTTAGTGGGCACACCTAGAATCGAACTAGGATTACATCCTTATCAGAGATGCATACTAACCATTATATTATGTGCCCAGATTAACCACAGCTCATTGCCCTTATTACTGCCTTACTTCATGAGATATAAGATAGGATAATCCCCTATATTACTATAGTTCTCGAAGGGAATACTTTGTATTAAATAGGGAGGATACTTTCATTTGCAACCTATTATCTGACCATTCGGCTTATATACTTCTGTGATTATATTATTCTATAAATTCTAAACCTCCTACACAACTTAAAAGTTTTTCTTCTCCATTGTCTAATTCAACTAAATAATAGTAATCTGCATAAGAAGAAACAAAACCTTTAAAAGTTCCAAAACTATCTTGATATGTAAGTTTACATCTCTTACCGATATTTTTAGATTCTTCAATCATCCAATCAGGAAGTAATTCATTCCATTCTGGAATTTTATAGTTAGGGTCTGAAGACTGTTCTTTAGTTAAATATATATCATTTCCTTCTATATAATATCCAAAATCTGGATCATCCAAAGAAAGACTTTCATCCATATCATCATACTTTCTTCTAAACTCTAACCATTCATTGAATAGTTTGAGTCTTTCTTCTATAGATAAATTTGTTACATTCATAAGATTTAAATTTTAAGTGGAGCCACTGAGAATCGAACTCAGATCCCTAGAATGCAAATCTAGGATAATTGCCTTTATACTATGACCCCATATTTTATTGTAGAGGATACCAGAATCGAACTGATGACCTTCACTATGTAAAAGTGTTGCTCTAAACCTACTGAGCTAATCCTCTATTTTATTTTCTTATTTCCTTTAAAAGTTCCCTATTTAGCATGATATTTAACTTCTCTTGTTTTTCTAATAATCCTTTATAATACCATGTACTGTCTTTAACTCTATGTAAAGAATCCATTTTGTGTTGTATAATACTGGATTCCTCTTTTACTCTTATAGAGATAGTACAATATGTTATATAACATGCAAGAAATACTGTAATAACTAAGCCGAATATATCTATTGTTTTCATACTTTATTTATTTATTGCATAACTGCTAGGAATCGAACCTAGAACCTTCGGTTTTGGAGACCAATGCTCTACCTAATTGAGCTACAGTTATATTAAAAGAAAATTTCAAATTCCCATGAGGATACCATTTCTTTAATATCCTCATTTATTACATCAAACCATCTTAATTTATTTTTTCTTCTTTCTCTGGCTTTTATAACTCCTCCTAATTCTACTTCCCACCAATTTGCTTCACCTTTTCTTCTTCTAGGATGATTATCTTTAAAATTATACCTAAATTTAGAATCAATTCCGTATGCTTTCATAGATTTAAAATAGTACTCCGACCAAGAATCGAACTTGGATTTATTGTTTAGAAGACAATCGTTCTATCCGTTGAACTATCAGAGCATCATTTAAGAGGAAGAAGTCGGACTCGAACCGACACATCACTTTAACATGATTACTGGTGATTTTCAAGACCACTGCCTTACCAATTAGGCTTATTCTTCCATAGTATGGGTGACAGGACTTGAACCTGCGAATCCTCTGCATCCCAAATGCAGCGTTCTACCAACTGAACTACACCCATATTAATAATTAAACATTATATTTCCTTTTCCATTTATCTAATCCAGCTTGTACTGCTTGAGTTAAATGGAATTTGGCACTTTCTTCATTACATCCACAAAGAAGATACACTAAATCAGTAATACAATTTAAAGCATCTCCACATTCACAAATAGCCCTATTTGTAATAGTTTCCTCTGTTTCAGTAAACTTCATTTTATAATTAGAAATATTTAATTTGGATATTTCCTGAGCAATCTCACCACATTCTTCCATGAGTTTGATTGTCACATCTTTTACATCTCTGGTATTCATTACAATACTAGAGGCTTCAAAACATTTATCTAATAAATCCATAATATAAATTATTTAACTTTTAAAGGTGGTCCCAGTAGGACTTGAACCTACACTCTCCAAATTATGAGTTTGTTACTTTAACCAATTAAGTTATGGGACCTTAAATTTGATAATACAAAGATACTTGAAATATTTTTCAATTCCAAGTATCTATATGAAAAAATTTACTCTTTTTTATCTTCTTCCTTTGATTGCTTAGATTCAAGAATTTTCTTCGCCATTTCTAGAATCTCTTCTTCTGAAAAACCTATTTTAGCTCTATCTTCTTCTTTTGAATCATTTTTTTCTTCAAATGCTTCAAACAGAGAATTAAATCCAGGATCAAAATCCCCTTCTCCCCCCATTAAGTTTGACATCATCTTGAACTGGAAGTAAGTAGACAGCATATCTTGTCCTTGCATTCCTCCTTGTCCCCCAAGCATTTGCATCATCATAAAACTTTCCATACCCTTATCTTTTCCTCCCATTTTATCAAAGAGATTAAACATACAACTAACTTTAGTAAAGAAAGTTATATTAAACAGATTAGTTTCTTTCTGTTTATTTGTTTGAACTCCAGTAAGAGGATTGATAAGTTTCATAGTCTTAGATGCCCAACCATCAAAAATTCTGTATTCTCCATTAATAAGAAGAACATCTCCTTCTTTCAGTTTAGCTCTAGAAACAGGTATTTTAAAGAACATACCAGGCATAGCAATGCCAGCCATATCAATAAGTTCTTTATTCTTTGAGTCCCAAGCTTTATAGGTCTGAGTTTCTGGATTAAAGAAACAAATTCCTTTAGGAGAAATTGCAATAGATTGATCGTTAATTACTCCACATTCTATATTCATACCTTGGAATATATTGTTCATATTTCCAAACATATTTCCAAAGATATTATTATTACTAGGAGTAATGGTACCTTTGCATACTGCACTTTTTTCTTCATCTGTAATCATAACTGTATTATTTATAGGATTTGGTAAATTAATTTTTTCTTTATAACGTTCTACTGCTTTTATGACTTTATCTCTATCCTTTGAGGTAAATGTAGGAAGAGCTGATAAATCCTCCAATATAGATATTTTATAAGCAAGTAAATCAATGATTTTATTTCTATCTTCTATATTTTCAAATTCAAATCTATGAATGTTATGGCCTATATTTTTGGTTTTAACATTTTGCATATATACGTGAACAGGAAAATCTAATACTTTAATTGGCAAATAAATTACACATGTATCATATTGGCATATGTGATTAAGTAGTAAGTGACTTTTAGTTGGATTATTAAATTTTTCACATATATATTTATCTAAAGCAGTATCAAAACTAAAAATATCTATAGCACTTTGGAAACTAAATTGGTCAATAAAGCGAATATTTGAATTATAGGTATGTATTGTCTTTACAAAAGATTCACAATCTATAGGGAGTCCTATGCATTTTATAAGATTATACCAATTATCAAAATTTACATCTGAAAGAAATCCATACCGACCATTATCAGTTTCCAATTCTAATATATAACATCTATTTTGAACGAAATAATAAAATTTATCATTTATATACATAATCTACTATTTTTATTTGTCGGGATATTAACTAAATAATATTATTCCCTCTTTTCTAATAAATATTTTTTAATTCAGAAACTTTTCCTGGCAATCCGTAATAGATAAACCACGTTTTTAAATATATAATTTATATTGTTGAGTTGTCTAGATTCGAACTAGACCAAAGAAATCCAAAATTTCTTATGCTTCCACTACATCACAACTCAATACCTAGATACTTAAAATTTTACATGAAGGAGTTGAACCTTCTACCTATTGTTTATCAGTCAATTGCTTTACCCAATGAGCTAATGTATTTGTTTTTGTAAGTATCTGTGTATGTTTAAATGAAGTGGGGATGGCAGGAGTCGAACCTGCTAATGTATTTTTCAAGAATACATCATTTACCAGTTTGCCTTAGCTTGATGTTCTTTGGTAAATGTAATCTTTTCCATAATTTATTTAGTTAATTATTATTTTAAAATAAAAAAATCAAGAGTTTACTGACCTATTAAAGGCGGTATAATTTCAAACTATCCTCTAGGTACCATAGATAATCCTTATATATACTTTTCTTACTCACACTATCCTCATCGTCTAGAACAGATAATGAATGTTGTCTATCAATATTCAGGCTGCCTTCCTGAATAACTCTTGATTTATAAATTGTAAGCCTAACAACGCTCCTATGGAATTACCCAATGGTCTGTCACCTATGTCCTTCTAGTATATTCTCCAATCTCCCTTTCGATACTAGACCTACTTTAAACATTTAAAATGTACCCATGTTACGATTAATGCGGACTGGTTCAGGGGTTTTGGTTTGCTTACATTAATATAACCCCTTGTTAAGACTTTTTGTGTAGGAGAATTTTGTTATCTATCCTGGCAGATAATTTACATCAGTGGTCAACTCTGATAACCTACAACTCACGTAGGTACTACACAAATTAAGTGGACTAGCGGAGAGTCGAACTCCGGTCCAAACAACTTACTCAATATTAAGATTAATTACATGCTTTAAATCTATAAATCACATAGATTAATTGTAGATAATTTTACCGACTTGTGCGCTTATACAATATCACACAACTGCCCATTTTTCGGATATACACAAACTATCAAACTAAATTGGGGCAATCCGTAGATTACCACTCCACCACCTAATTTTTTAGGAATTAGGAAACCCATTTACCACCTTAACTATTCTGTTTCTAGGTCAGTTAACAACCCAACTCCTTACGCAGCAGCTAAAGCTCTGTTTCTAGAGAAGGAAACAACTTTTCCTTTTGCATTTATTGTTTTTGCCTTTATAAGGAAACTGCCTTCCTACATGTCTTAATACCTTTCTAGTCACCTGTCAAATCCAGAACTAGCCCATAAAAATAGTCACTAATTTAATCGAATAAACTGAGAATCGAACTCAGAACACATTATACCCAAAATAACTGCCCTACCATTGGGCGATTCATTCTTAATATATAATATTGTAAGTGACTTAGTGAGAGTGGTAGGATTCGAACCTACTCAGCCGAAGCACTTGATTTACAGTCAAGCCCAACTCTCCAACTTTGGCGCACTCCCTTATTTAATATGTAAAATCTAATTTTTTCTTTGCCATATCTATATTTAATGTAACCTTTTTACCACTGAGTAACTTAGCTAAGTACTCAGTTCTGCAGTAAAAATAAGTTTTTCCATCTATACATACAGCAGGATTTCTTTCAGTATTACCAATAATATTTCCATTATTATCAGTAATAATGTCTTTGTCCTTATTATATATTTCCTCTACTGATTTATTTGTATAATCTAAATGTATAATCATGGATATAAAATTTCATTTATCTCTTTTCTTGCGAATGGAGATTCAAGTTTTAACACTAATTCATTAATTTTATTCATGTAAATTTTGATTCTTTCTTCACTACTATCAGAATCTAATTTCATATTAATAAATTCCTTGGTTATTTTAATCATTGTATCTAAGTCAGCATACATTTTATATGCCTTACATATATAGATACGTTCAATCATTCCTTGTACTTGTTCTAATGTCTCTTTCCAGTTTTCCATAATACTTTTATTTAAATTAATCTTAAATAGATCCGTTATTTGATATAAGATATGTTATAAGTGAAAGCCTAACTCTGGTATGCCATATCTTGGTAGACTAACTACTTGGACTTTTGACCCTGTTATTCATCGAAGAATCCTGTGGGTATGAACTATGTCAATATTAAATAACTTCACTACTTAAGATTTCTTTCCTGAATTTTTAATTCTAATCACTCCTCCATATATAAAGAATTAGGAAACTTTATATACTTCTGCCTAGTATTGATCGGAATTATAATAACCACCCTTAACTAGGATTCTACCAGTGATGAGGTTTCACTGCCCTATTGGTTTATTTATAGAGCACTTACTCCGATTCGAACGGAGAAAACTACATTACAAGTGTAGTGTTTTACCATTAAAACTATAAGTGCTTAATAAGGTTTTGTTTATGAAGACCTAAAACTCCAGCATCCTTATTTATATACCGCATGAGCTAACGGTGTAATTCTATTAATGGAGTATTTCCTACTCTTTCGCTTGAAAACATCCCTACCCATTTACTATCACACCATGCTTTTTCGGAAATTATACTATAATTAATTTCCATAGCTTCGTTGATAAGTGTTCTTCTTTCATAATCGGAGATAGTAGTATCTCTTAATTGAGTCTCAATATAATTTCTTTTGGCTAAAAATTGATCCTCTATTCTTTGATAGGGATAGCTACATAGCATTACAATCAATGCTACAGCACACACTACAGCAACAACCCAACTTACTACATTTAATCCTTCTCTATCATAATCATTATAAGAATAAATAATTCCAATAACTGCAAGGATAAAAACTGCACAAGTTATATAAAATACAATCATAATTAATTTATTTAAGTTATTAATTGAGTGGATGAGGAGATTCGAACTCCTGAATCAACAGATTTGCAGTCTAAGCCATTAAACCACTCTGGTACATCCACGTTTATTTTGTATATATATTGCATAACAATCCTATAAAACAACTTATAACTATTACCATACAGAATATGAAAAATTTAATATAAGTTGTGACGTATTCAGACCCTCCTTGTACAGTCTTATATAATAGTCTATTATTGTTGTCAGTTATATAAAACACTCCATCATCTATTCTTAATAGACAAGAATCTGGTTTTATAACTGCAATATATTCTTCTAATTTCGTTTCTCTTTCCCTTACAGGAGCTACCGTACAACTTCCTAGAAGTAATACAAGTATAAGAATTAGTAAATATTTCATCTATTTGATTATTTAAATTGCAGCCCCAACGGGAGTCGAACCCGCTCCATACCGATAGACAGTCGGATGTCTTAACCGTTTGACCTTGAGGCTATAAATACTAATTAATATAATTCATCAATATTATGTAACTAATATATACTAAAACCGAAATAAAAGTTGCTCCTATGATTCCTAAAATTGTATATGTGGTGTATTTTGATATTTCATCATATAGATTATTCTTTGTTATCAAGAATATTATCATAAACACAAACGCAATTATGGCTAACCACAATATAATTATAATGCCTAAATCAATCATCATTAGATAAATATTAATTTAAATTATAAATAAAGAGAGAACACTTACAATCTCTCTTTAAGGCTTGAACTCCGTAAGTGTACCTAATATCAAAATAGGAATATGGATTACCATATCCAGGACCAACATTTCATTTAAAAAGTACACAGAGATATTGAACCTCTGTGTACTAACCACACTAAAATAAACCTGCTATGGATAACAGATTGTACCGAAGACAGGAGTCGAACCTGCACGGACATTACTGTCCAAGAAATTTTCACTAGAATTTAATCTAGTCGGACTATGTTATAACCATGCTCTTTAGGAGTTTAGGTTGTGGGTATATAGTCTCTACACATTTATAAACAATTGGAAGGACATCGGGCATTAATTTAATATATCCACCTTATTTTTATATTTCGGATACTCCTTCCATACTCTTCTTTTCAGCCTCAGTCGTATTTTTAATTGTTTAATTTAACTCGGCGTTATTATCATTTATAAGGCTGATACCTTTACCGAATTAGCCCACTTCTACATCAGGAGTTTCCTCCTGAGCACTCATACCTATATTCTTACCTCTATAGTTGTCTGTAATTGCATGACAGTTAGGACAAAGAATCATAAGATTTTCTATTCTTAAATCACTTTTTACTCCATTAATATGATGAAGTTCCAAAGCAATAGGTTTTCCTAACCACTCAGTTAATTTACAGCATTCACATCTATATTCTTTCACACCTTCTTTTATAAGTCTTTTTCTCAAGTTATTGCTATTGACAAAGTTGGAGTTTTCAACCAATATTTCAGATAGAGGTTGGGCCAATTTTATTTGTCTATAATTTTTCCTTGATTCCAAGCTTTTCCAGTCATATGTGAAATGTCTAAATTTAACTCTTTTATCTTTCTTTTCACAGTATCATAATTGCTGCCAGCAACTTTTGATCCAAGTTTACGAATAACTTCCGCATATGATAAACTTTCCTTTACTGCTTCAATAAATTGTTCATCAGTCCATTTTCTTTTACTCATTTGTGTAATATTAAAACACAAAGATATAAATAAAAATAGACTCTTCCGATTTAAAATTGTTAAATTTTGTTAAGGTAAGAACATTTTTTCTAAGTCTCTCATGTCTACCAGTTTCATCACTTCGGCATAAAACAGTTAGAGATTAAATGAAAATATCTAACTGTTTATTTTTTCATAATTGTAAATACAAAGATAAATGATTTATCCGAAACTTCCAAATTATATAATAAGAAAGTTTTAAATAAATCACACACTATTGATATTCAAGAACTTATAAACTTCCAAATATTATAGCTAATATTCCAAAAAGAGTTAAGCCACACATGGAATATCTAAACCATTTATATATTTTTGGAAGCTCTTCTACATCTCCTGGATAGGTTATTAACCCTAAACTAACTATACCTGATAGTACTGCCAGGAAGATACATATTTTAAATAATATACTATAAATCATATTAATCTAACATAAAATAATCTCTAACTAATCTCTCATTATACTTTAAGAAATCATCTCTTTGTTCTTTTGTATGAAAAGCAATGAACTCATATGTATTCCACATAGTATCATCTTTTATACTATTATTCTTTCTGTAAAGTATAAATTTAGGTATATCCTGATTGTTCCATTCTTCATCAGTAATTTCTCCTCCATAATGTGGTATTAATTGTGAAATTTGAGCCATAGCTAATGCTGACTTAGCATGTTTTTCTGTCAAAAATACATTTCTATTTGTACTGTCATTGGCTTGGTCTATCTCACATATATCCGAATGCGTATTTATATAGTAACCATCAATATATTTAATATCTTTAAAAGTCAGAGTTTTAGTTATCTCTTTGAATACAATAAGCTCCAAAGTACTGTTTTCCTTATCTATTTCAAATCCATCTGGAATATCTACTTTAAATTTTATAGTTCTTCTTGGACCCCATTTGTTTTTAGCTTCCTCTAGGGTCACAATAGGGTTACTATAACATGTTGTACATCTTATAATATCATATTCATCAACATAATACACAGCCCCAGGATCTGCATCTCCTTTCATTCCTCCAGAATTGTGGTATCCTAGGGATTTAAGGAATTCTACAATTTCCATGGCATTATTTCCAAAATGTTTTGATTTTTCTACTATTATAGCAAGTGTTTCCATAATTAAATTTATTTTATTAATAGTACTCCAACTGGGATTCGAACCCAATATTCCCTAACGAATGAGGAGTATTTAAATATAGATAGCAGGTATAAATACCTCTACCTTTGAGCATAAATCATATATCATAATCATAAATCTAACATAAAAATACTATCGCCTAGCCTCCAATAAAAGCCAGTAATACAGAAAGTAATTTAAATATAAATACCTTCTTACTATCTTTCTTTTTACATATAATCAACCATTTGATTAATAAAAAGATACAAAAATAGTATACAAATAGTACACCTGCGCTAAGTAATGTAATTAATTCCATAACTTTAATGTTTTAAATGATTAATAAAATTTATTTATTCCTCATACTCACATCATAATCATGAACATTACTCATTATATAACCTTTTTGACATTGAGGTTTCTAAAACAAATCCCTAATTGGGATAAATAACATAGCTATAGATGCTAGTGCAAATAGTACAGAGCATATTACAACTAATGCTAATACAAAAATCATTAATCCTTTGAGGATTATATCTAGTATTTTATCACTCATATTATTAATTTATATAGTATAAGGACTATTAGCTAGATAGTCCTTACTTAAACAATATTCACCCTGTACATCACTAAACCATTATTGGTTTATTAAATACTACAATGAGAATATGTATTCAAAGTACCACACTTAATACATATCCTTCATTGTTTCGGCTCTTATTGATAACCCAGTCAAGCCTCATCAGGTATTCTCCTGGAATGCTAAAAATCAAATTGTTCTTATATCCTCCAAGGAGTATAAAACTCTGCAGAAACATTATTTAAATAACATTCCTCATCAAACTTCTTTCCTCCTTCTGTATTTACACTATCCATAGCATACCAATCAATAGCCATTTTATATAAAATCGCTAAATCAAAGTACACTTTTTTCTTGGTTCTGTAATACATATTATTTAAATATGTAATACTATTCCAAGCACTTTTCCAATTTATCTCTTTCTCTGCCATAATAAAACAAAAAATGGTCAAGAGTTTTAACTCCTGACCATCCACTTTGATTGTTGATTGTTGATTGTTTTACTTTGTTTTGTTATTTATATCTGGTTTTGAAAAAATTGTTTGTAATACAAAGATTAAGATCAGTAATAAATAAATTATTAATGCTCCAATCCTTCCAATTAAAAACCAAATAAAAATCAAAACGGCAATTATGATTATTATTACAATATTTTTCATGATATATTTGCTAGATGAAATAAACTAATTCGAATAAATATTAATATTTAATTAAATATATCATTATCTTTATGTAATCTCAATCCTATTTAATTTCTATCCATTCAGTATGTGATTGATATATCTTATATTTACCTGTAGAAAGTAAATATTTAATACATTCCTCTTCAAAGGACGGATCTTTTACTTCTTTTTTTTCTTCCTTTCCTTTATTCTTCTTCAATTTCTCTGTGTATGTTTTATTCCATTTATGAATACTAGAATAATAAGTTATTAATCCTTGTTCAATAGGATTATTTAAATCTATTATATTAACAGGAATTCTTGCATCCTTAAACCAAAACAATTTTCCTAACTTATCTTTTCCAACAGATATAATTATCCCTGAATCAATTAATTTAGAAATAATATATTTCTTTTTTACTTTGGGAATTGAAGATAACTCCCTAGTTAAATCTCCTAAATGAAAATAAGTTTGATTAGAACTTCTTAAGGAATTCAAAGCTCTAGCAAACATTTGTCTATACAAAACTTTTTCTTGTTCTCTGTCAATTTTACTACTTCCCATAGTGTTATTTATTTAATGTGGTTAATATATATATTATTTAAATTATATCTAATAAAATAATCCATTCTCTAAAGTATATATGTGTATTTGAAAATCTATTGTGGCGCTGTTAAAGAAATATAAACGTAAGATCAAAAGAAGGGTAGAGAATGGATTATATCTTGATTCAAGTCTATAGTAATATGAATAATAAAACCCTAGATGATATAATATTAAATATTAATCACCTAGGGTAACTTACCACTATGGAACTCGAAAAATATCTTGTATCTAATTTAATAGATTTAGAATAATCAAATTTAAAGAATGATTAAGATTAGAAGTAATTAAATTAAAAAGAGGATAATTTCTTATCCTCTTTATTGTTTAATTATCTAAAGTTTTGACACAATGTTTCACAACATGATGTAGAAATGCCATAGATCAATAAAAAACTCAAAAATTAGTTGACAACAAAAGAGTTAAAATTTATTGAAATACAGTAATCATGATAAATCAATGCCACAACCTTTTAAAGTGGGATTAATAATATAAAATATGACAATATAATACAAATAATTAAAATCTTTCTAGTGTTAAGGTAAAATTTAGAAAAGATTTGGAGGATTTTGGGAGGATTTGGGGTGAGTTTTGGAGACTCACATCAACTTCCTACCAACATCTTAATATCAAACAACTTCTCCTTCAATTCTCTATTTTCCTCACATAATGTATAAATAATATCATAAGCCTGATAAGACCCTTTACAAAGAGTTCTTTTCTCATATCCAATCATAGCTAATTCAAACTTATTCAATAACTTTAATATATCACTCTGAACAGGTGATAGAATATTATATGTTAAATCCTTTTTATCTAACAAAGCCTGAATAAACTGGTTTCTTGTTAATTTAGTTTTTTCAATATTCTTTTTTACTGGTGAAGTTGTTGCTTTCCATATACCATATTCATTAATAAGTATACTTTCTTCTACTCTTGCCATAGCCATTTAATTTTAGTGTGAATAAAAATCGCATAGTTCAATGTTTCACAACATGGAACTACACTAATGTCTTCATAAATTCAAATTACTTATGTCTAACCTTCTGTATTTACACTGGCTTAGGACAGTTTGTATTTCTACAAGCTACATTAAACATCTTGTTACTCTACTTCGCAAGATGTTATGCATGGTAATACAAATATTTCGGCTCTTATTTATACTCGTTTAAGCCCACTTATATTAGATATACTAATTATAGTGAATCTAGACATTAATCTCTAGTAATCTTCAGGAAATATCGAGTTATTTTTATATTCTTCTAAGCATTCATTTAATGCAGAATCGATAATATCTACATTATCTTTAAATGCTTTCTTAAGATAATCATATACAAATATACAATCCTCATCAGAAACAAGAGAATTGACTTCTGATTGATAATTTAATGCTTTACAGAATCCTTTTATTCCTTCTTTGAATAGGTCTTTCCTTATTTGTGTTCTTTGTTCCATTTTGTTCCAATTTAGGTGTGTAAGCATATTTAGGTTGTTCAGCTTCTGCTAATAACCTTTTCATTTCTTGTACTCCTTTAGTTAAATCACCTGGTTGAACTCTGGAGTTATAAACTGCAATCTGTGGTAAGTTTTGCATAATATCTAATTTAAGATTATATCCTATAATCCCAATTAGGATAACTTCAGATATATTAAAGTTTGTCTCGTTACTACTTATAATTATTTAAATAGTCGGCCTATTTAAACAGCTCTGCTATATTTTACTTGGCACAAGCTAACCAAGATTTCACTATGGAAATACATAATTAAAGATTTTTAATACATAAGAAGGGACTTTAGTCCCTTCTTATTATCTTTTCACTAAGATTTGTTCACCTTCGAAATAGAATGAATCAAATCCATAATAATCTTCAATAATGTTTTCCATAGTGGTAAATTTTTAATGTGTTACAGTTTTATGCTAACTCCCAAGTAGCATTTTTTGTTCCAAACGGATTGTCAACTATTTTGATGCATTTCCATTTGGTTCCGGGAAGAATTTTTGATAAATCGAACAAATTTGTACAACCTTCCAATTTCTTCTTGGTTGCTTCATTTCTGTCGTCGTCTCCTCTGATGGCGAAGTTTACTGATTGGTCAGCTTTTGGTTTACCGTTGTACAGAACTTCTTTTACAATTCCATATGTTGATGGACGATTGTTAATCTCAACGGTTCTTGTACCAAATTTAGCATTTGCAGGAACTTCGATAGTATCACCGATTGCTGCACTTTGACCGAAACCTCTAACTGAAATTGCGAAATTTTTTAAGTCTTCTTCTTTTTCTAAGATTAATGTACCTAATTCTGCCATAATTTTTTAATTTTTGATTGTTTATTATTTTTGTTTTTTCTTCAAGGTGGTTAGGGGGTGTGTTGGGGAATACTTTAAGCTCGCGAGTCATATTCATAATTTTTAACATTCAAAATTTCAAAATTCTCCTCTAAATAAATCATTACCTCAAAATAAAAAGGTATAGGGTAGAAAATAATCTATCCCTATTTTTATGTGCGTACAATACTATGGGGGGGGGATTATATATAAAATCACTAAAATATAAAATAAAAAATTTTTTAATTTTGAATCTTCTTATTTATTTACTTTAAATTAATATTTAAAGAAATATTTATAAAATATGAATAAATAAATTTTAAATAAATCAATAAACAAACAAATAAACTAAAATTTATTCGAAGAATAAATGATAGCCCTGGCTAGGGTGTGGGTCGGTACTAGATAAGAAAGTTACTAGTTACTAGTTAGGGTACAGATTTGAGAAGTAAAATAAGAAGGAGAAAAATAATTTAAAGTAAAATTTTTAAAAATATTGCTTTAAATTCAACTTTAGAGGTACCAATTTTTTGGATTTAAATTAAAGCAAATGAGAGTTTAAGTTAAAGCAGGTGAGAGATCGTAGTTTTTTTCACATATACTTGAATTTAAATACTTTTTAACATTTGTTAAAATGGGATTGGTTCTATATTTAAGATAAAATATTGGAGTTAGTACTATAATAAAAATATTTTTACAGGTTTAAATATAAAGGGAAAATATTATTTTATGAAATTTATATTTTTATTGGTATTATTAGTTTTTTATGCTTAAATTTGTATTGCAAATATCTAAAATAAATAATAAATTTAAATTTAAAATGGGGAAAATAAATAAGCCACAAAGAGTTCAAATAGGAAAAGATTTAATAGAAAATGAAGATTTAGATAAATATAGTTTGTATTTACATTTAGTATTATCAGTGTATGCAGATAAAGATACAAAACAATGTTTTCCTTCTTTAGATACTTTAGCAAAAGATACTAAAGCCTCCAAAGCTACTGTTATTAAAAGATTAAATAATTTAAAAGATAAAGGATTTATAACCATATTAAATAGAGGGCGGAAAGGGAATTTATATACTTTAATAAAACCACCAAAATTATTGAAGGATAAAGAAGAATTTACTATTGAGTTTATAAAACGAGATGATTTAACAATAGAAGAAAAGATATTTTTTATATGTACTGCTCCCAAGACTTCAAAAGATGAGAATACCGGAATGGGGGAAATAAAAAATGTAAGTGTGAATAAACTCGCTAAATGGTGTGGTATGTCTTGGGGATCTACTAATAAAATTATTAATTCTCTAATTCAAAAATCTACAATTAAATTTGATAAAGATTTAACAATTGATTATACTAAAATTGGGCAGGCAATGTTATTTATGGTTGCCCAGATTCAAGAAAATACTGAAGATATTGCTGAGATAAAAGAGGAATTAAAAGAGTTTAGAAAATTTAAAGATGAATTTAAAGAGTGGAGAGAGAAGCAAAGAAAAATGGAAATGCAACTAAAAAATAATATTGAAGTTGTAAATTATGAAGAGATAAAATAATATTGGAATAATGAATAATATATTACGATTTCTACAAAATCTTGAATCTGGATATACCTCTCCAGATGAAAAATGGGATGTTTTAATAAAAGCTATTAAAGATCTAGCACTTCAATGTAATGATATAGAATGTAAATTAGATACATTAAAAGGAAATAATATGCATTGCTTAAATGAATTAAATAGAATTATAAACCAATTTAGAAATACATTATAAGTACGAGTAAAGCATTTAAAATAATTATTGCTATTATATGTTTCATAACAGCAATTATAGTAGCTTAAATTAGTTATTAAATTAATTATAAAAATATATCTATTTTTATTTGGAAGTTAAAATTTAATCCGCTATTCTAATGATATACATTATTAAAAGTGGACAATATTTAAAAATAGGATATTGTTCTAAACTCCACCAAAGAATGAGAGATTATATTGCTAATAATCCAGATGTGGAATTGCTAGGAATAAATTCAGGAGATAAAAACCTCGAAAACCTTATACAAAAAGAATGTTATAAATATAATTATAGAACAGAATGGTTTAAATATAATGAAAATGTTATAAATAATTTTAATAAATATATCTCTATAGATAGTAAACATAGAGTGTTAAAAGAATTATTGTTTGAATATATTTGTGATTTCAAACCCAGAATATTAGATATCATAACATCTAGTACTGTATATTCCTTAAAAGACCTAATAATAAAATTAATAAATAGTCCAAATATAAAAATTTCAGACTCAGTTAATTTAGAATCCTTAACATATACTCCATTTATATTAAAAGAAGTAATATCTTCTAATTCATTTATGAAGTTACTTAAGAATAAATCAAATTATAACTTTGCAATACATATTGCTAATATAGCTAATATATAATTTAAATCACACATGCTCCATCAATTCCTAATTCTGGTATATATTCTCCTAAATTTTTATTATCTTTGTAGTATTAAATAACAAAGTATAATAATATTAAATTAATCAAGCGTGGGAAATTTTAACTTCGGAAACTTTGACTTCTCACAATTTAATCCTACAGTAATACAAAATGCATTTAAGATGCTAAATTATATTCAAGGAAATATGCAGAGTATACAAAAAGTAATACAGGAAGATCCAGATTTAACTTCACCTGAGGCAACTCAATTAATAAATGAGTTAGGTGCAATTAAGTATCCAAATAAAAGTTATTTAGATAGACAAAAGATAATAAAGAAAGAAATGCAAGAATTACTTCCAGAATTTAAGGATAAGCTAAATGCGCTTAATAAATAATGTATCCATAATTAATTTAAATGTTATTCCTAATTTAGATACTATTTAGAATAGAATTTCTTTGAAATTTGATTTCTAAATAGTATCTTTGTTTTATTAAATAACTTAATATATTAGAAATGGAAAATTTGATTGACGAAAAATTTTACGAAAAAATCGATTCTGTTACACAAGATAGTTTAATGTCTATCGGAGTTGTATATAACAATCTAGTTTCTTTAATTCAAAATCTTGATAAAGCAGTACAGGATAAGAATTCCGAAATAGAAAAATTGAAGAAACTAATAAGAGACTTTGAAAAAGAGTCTTTAGAATATAAGAAGGAACTTAAAATGTACCAAGATAATGAATTAGTCTATGATAAAACTATAGATAATTTAAAAGAAGAAATAAAAAAACTCAAAAACTTAAATCCTATAGTAAATGAAAATATCAAAAGTAATCTTGGAGAATTAGATAAAAATTATAAAGATTTCTGTGAGCAATATGCACAATGGGAGTTAGAAGGATTAGAAGGATTAGAAAAGGGATTTAGAGTAGAAAATAAATCTTTTGATCAAGTTCTTAAAGAGTGGGATAAGTTAGATAAGAAAGGTGTAACTACAGAAAGAACCTCTAAACAAACTTATTCTCCTAAAGTAAATCTAAATCAATTAGATGGAAGTTTATTAGGAATGCATCCTATATATAAGGGATTTGCAGAATTAATGAACAGAACATTCGGACAGGAATATTTTACTTTTGAAGAACTAGAAAAGATGGTAAATGATTATTATAATTATGTTTATAAATCAAAAGAAAATGAGTAATTATGACAATAGAGGAATTAAAGGAACTAGCAGAAGTATTAAGCAAATTAAAACAAGATAATCTAGATATAGATATTAATGTAACTATTAAATCTAAAGGAATACCTCAAATATATTATCCAGACTGGACATGGGCTCCATTTAAAGATTCTAGTGAAAAGTATTGGTTTCCTGGAACTATTACTTGTTCTAATATAAATCCCGAACCTATTAAAAGTAAATAAAATGAAACAAAAAAGGACTAGCCTGTTGGTTAGTCCTTTTTTATTAAATCACATTTAATCCTTTATAGTAATCTACAATTAATTTGTCTAATGTGGGATTATCATACAAAGAAAAATTAGTCCATAAAACAAAATCCTGTATGTATCCTTTAAAATAATACTTTCTATTCTGCCATACACAACCTAAATGAATATAAGAATCATTTTGCTTTTCAGACAAACTACTATAATCTAATTCACCTAGTTTACCAGGATAAGATATATTTCTAACCCAAGTACCATTAATACAGATATGTGCTCTGGGAGAATTTTGTGTAGCTGTTAAAGAGTCAGCTTGAAAATCTACCATTACATGATACCATTTATTTGCTGTCATAGAAGTACTTGAGTAAGCTGCTGCAGCAGATCCTGAGCCAGCATAACATTCAGCACAGAATTTATTACTTTGCACACTAGGACTCCATCCTAAAGCATAACCAAATCCTTTAGTATTTAATCCAAAAATTGTTCCTCCTAAAACTCCAGAATAAGAACTGTTTGTGGAAGTTTGTTTTATTAACATAGAAGCACAAACTCTTTTAGGATGTTTTACTGACAAATCTAGTTTTATATCAGTAGTACTACAATATAAAGCTTTTCTTCCAGCTACTCCTTCTAAAAAATTATATGTAGATGGCCAACTAGCCCAACTATATGGTTTATATACTTGATTTGGGTCTGAACTTGATGGTATTGGAGTTTGATCTAAACTATTATTAAATTCACAAAAATGAATAGGATAGTTTCCAGTTTCTTCACTTATTTGTTGTATAATTGGAGTCAAATAACTAGATGTAGGCCAAATTTTTTCATCTCCCAAATAAATACAATCCCATTGATCTGTTCCTGTGTATCCAGATTCTAACTGATCAATTGTACCAGGATACATTGCCATAGCTACTCTCTTTTCTTTTTGTATTTATCAATTAGTATTAATATATTCGAAAATGTGCAGAATAATACTACTATTCCGAATAATATCTTTACATGTGCAAACATATATATAGTTAAAAATACTAATGCAACTACGTTAATAAATTCAAATATAAATTTCCCAATTTTACTAGCTAATACTTTAGCTATTATTTCTCTTATTTTATTCATACTTTTTTAATTTAGGTTTATCATAATTTCTCCAATATATCTTCTTTATCCAATCCCATCTTTTTCTAGTATCTAAATATTTTAGATCATCTTCGTTTATATATGCTTCCTTTTCAAAACATACATCATGATATGCTTCATCATAAGGAGGCCTTATGATTTCTATTACCCAGAAAAGAAAATATAGTATATAAAATATTATATATCCAATCCAAATTATCTTACAAAAATCTTTAGCCTGTGCGGAATGGATTGATTCATGATTTAATGTTCTTTTAGATACAGGCCGATCTTTATATTCTTTTCTTATAAATAATACTCCAAAAAGATTTATTGCATAAAATCCTTTAAATGGAATTATTGACGAGTATTTTATTTTCATTTTAAGTTGGCCAACATCTGCTAGTAATCCATTTCCTAAATATACTGCTATAAATTTTATTTATTTAATTAATGTTTCCATTTTCTTGCATTTGCAGCAAATGTAGCCCTCTTCCTAATTTTGGGATCTGAACTATTCTTCCCCTTTGAAATACATTTAGATGTAACTTTACCACCACAATATTTTGTAAATTTACCTTTATTTTCCTTCTTAATATGTATTTTTCCTCCTTTTTTTAAGAAGAGCTGAAGTTCCTTATCTAATAAATCTTCTTTATTATCCAAGTATTTAGATACATCTATACTGGATAAATCTAAATTTAAATTCTCTAAATTTTCTAGGTTTATTTCCATACAAAAATAATTAATTAAGTGACTATAATATATTCTGAAAAATATTTAAATTTCTAATATTGTTACTTTTTAATATCCAAAATTAGTGATAAATTTGCATATTAAAAAGTAAATATGAGTATAAATTAAAACAAGATTTAGGAATGACAAAACTGATTGAATTATTTAATGCTTTGATGAAGTATAAACTAATTAAACGTCCTAAACGCTTTTTAATTCTAATTCTTATTCTTGGAGTATTAGGAGTTCCAAAATACATGAATATGATTGTTGAAAATGGATTAAAAAAAGTATTAATTGAGAGATTAAACTATAATAATAAATTAATTACATACCGAGCAGAAATATCTTCTGATATAGATTCTCATTTAAAAGATCTAGGGCTTAGAATTAATGCTGACAGAGTATTTTTAGGAGAATTTAGTAATACTGTTACTGGTACATCAGGTTTACATTTCTTATATTATACTATAAATAATGAATATGATAAACCTGGAATTATTCCTATAGCTAAACAGCATCAAAAACAAAATTGTTTTAATTTAAAAATAGTTTCTGATGTAGTAAAGAATAAAGTTTTAGCTATTAAAGACATTGAAGATATTAAAGATTTAGATCCTATTACTTATTATACTGTAAAAAAGAATGGGACAAAACAATTATTCTTAATGTATTTTGAATTACCTAATGGAACTCCAGTAGGATTTATTGGAGTTAGTTATGAAAAAAATAGCTTTTATTCAGATACTGATATTTTTTATGAAATGTCAATGTCACTCAGAAAACTTCAAAATCTATTTAATTATGATAAGAAAGAAAAATAAAATATCGTAATATGACAATGAGTATGAATAACGGAGATGTAAATAAACATTTCCGATTTGAAAACATGGATTTAATTATAGATAAAGAGACTGATGATGTAGTATATAATGATGAAAAACATATCTATGTAGGTAAGTCTGGGATTGTACAAGATAAAAAATTTGTGTCTGTTACTACTCTAATAGGAATGTTCGAGAATAAATTTGATGGGGAATTTTGGAGTAAGTATAAGGCCTTAGAAGCATTAGTTGGAGAAGAGGAGTTTAAAAAGGTTAAATCGAAGTTATTAGAAAAGAAAAAATGGAGTAATACCTATTTAAAAACCTTTGATATATCTGAAGAGGAATTTAATGCTAAATGCGCTGAGGTTAAATTAGAATGGAAAAAGAAAAATGAAGAAGCATGCGAACATGGGACTAGAGTACATGCTAAACAAGAAAATACTTTTTATGTTAATCCAGAAAAAATGATTAACAAATTTAATATCGGAGGTAAATTTAAAGTAAATAAAAATTACCACAAATTAGATTTAGATACAGCAATGTATCCTGAAATACTTTTATCTTCAGTATCTAAAGATGGGCTATTAAGAATAGCAGGACAATCTGATTTATTAATCAAAGACGGTAACCATATTAAAATTTGGGATTGGAAAACCAATGGAAAATTAGATTTTGAATCATATAAAAACCCAAAAACTGGTAAATATGAAATGATGAAATATCCTTTAAATCATATAATGGATTGTAATTATATGCATTATACATTACAGTTATCTTTATATGCTTGGATGGTTCAAAAACAAAATCCTAATTTTATTATAGATGAATTAAGAATAATTCATTTTACTCATGACGGTCAAGTACATGAATATGTATTAGATTATCTTAGGGATGATATAATTAAAATGTTGAAGTATTATAAACGACAGTTAATAATACAAGATTTAGAAGAAAGAAATAAACCAGTAGTTTTCTAATATGGGAAAACTTTCTGATATAATTGGAGGACATGTAAAAGAAGTATTAAATGTTAATGAAGATTTATATTTAGAAAGAATAAAAATCTGTAAAACTTGTCCTCTATACTCAGATTCTCTAGGAGGTATGTGTAATGGTTCCTTGTGGATAAATCCAGATACTGAAGAGATTTCTGATATTCCTTTGTTTGGATGGGTAAAGGGATGTGGATGTAGATTAAAAGCAAAAGCAAGAAATAGAGATAATAATTGTGTTATAAATAAATGGTAATGTTTTAAAATTAATGAATTATGAGTAGTTTAATAACGAATGACAAAAATTTAATTCTTCCTAATGGATTAGAACAAGAAATTAAAAATGAAAAATTTAAAAAACTTCAGGATGAAGCTCTTCAAATTCAAAAAGAATTATTTAAAGAAAGAAGAGATCCTAGATGGAGGCTTGAAGTAACTGGAAACTTTGTAGTGTTTAAACCCTACGTGGATAGTCCATATTTAGCTCCAGAAGTTAATGGTCTTGTAATAAAAAGAGATATTCAAATAGATCCTAAATCAGGAGAAGCTCAGAATATGGAAGATCAAAGATTTATAAAGGTAGGTAAAGTAGTAGAAGTTGGTCCAGAAGTAAAAAGTATTAAACCTGGAATGGATATATTATATATTGCAGGTGGAGAGAAAGTTCTTCCTATATCTACTAATGAATTTGGAGAAGAAGAATGGTGTATGATTCAAGGAGGAAATATAATAATGTATGGATTTAAAGACATTTGATTATGGCAGAAAGAGTAAAACAAATAATGTTCAAACCAGGGGATATAGTTAGAATTAAACATTCTGAATTACAATATAGTCCTGCAAATATGTTAATTACCGAGAAAGTACTTAACAAGGATAACTCTCTTCAAGGAATGAGATGTGTGTGGTTTGATAAGGACGAGGTTCCACATGAAATGATACTTTCAACTAAAGATTTATTGCTAGTTAAGTCTGGCGAATAACTTTGAAGAGTAATATGATTTTAGATAAAAATTATATTACTCTTTTTTAATTATATATGAATTATGATAGATTTTTTTCAATATAATAATGCAACAGGACAACTTGAATTAAATGATGCAGGTATTCTATTAACTTCTGAATTTGAAGCATTACTAGAACCTAGAAGAAACGCTTGTGCTGAAGATATAACTGGACAATATAAATTAAGAGCATTTAAAGAATTCAAATATATTCATTTAATGCTCAATTGGAAGTCTCCTTATGCAGACTATCCTGAACAAGATAGGCATCTTGTTTCCATGAAAGATTCTAAACTAACTGAAGCCGAATTTAATGATGAAACGTTTAGAGCTGCATGTAGAAAATTTAAAGAAATAAAAGAAGCGGATAGAACATGGAAATTGCTTCAATCAGTATATAATATAGTGGATAAATTAACTATATACTTTGATTATATAGTTAATTTGGATGAAAGAGATGAATTTGGAAAACCTGTTTATAAGGCTAAGGATATTATAGCAGAAGCTAAAGGTGTAGGACCGCTTCTTGATGAAATTAAAGAAGCTGAAATTAGATATAAGAAGGCTCTTGATAAGCAGACTAAAATTAAAGGAGATCAAACTCCTGGATTGTTTGATAATTAACTATGGCAAAGAAAACATATGGAGCTAAGGGTAATGCAGATAAATTAAGAAAGAAGGAAGAAGAAAAAAGAAAGAAGGATGAAGCTAAAGCTTTAAAAGAATCTAAACCCAAGCGACAATACACTAAAAGAGAGACAACACAAGCTTTAATAGATAAAATAAATCCCCAAGATCTAGTTACTGAAGATATAGCAAAAGTATATTTCATCCCAGAGCATTTACTAGATGAACCAGATGAAAAGGATTTAATATTATATGATAATGATTATATTAGGCAATCATTAGAAACTTCAGATAAAATTAGAGAAGAAGTAGACAATGATAATTATACTAAATTATTCAATAATATAAATAAAGAGGATATAAGATTCACCGATTGGGATGTTAGAATAGGAGATAAAATAGAATACTTTGATCCGGATTTATCTTATGAAATAACTGGATATAGACCTATTACTGAAACACAAGGTTTAGATTTTGATCCCAATTGGTTTAGACAAGCAGCAATTACAAAGGAAGCTACAGGTAAATATAGTACATTTGAAATAAACGGACCTTCATATGTTAAATTCTGGATAGAACAACAAAGAAGATGCATAGAAGGATATACATATAATGGATATACAATAACTGGTGATAATTACTTCTATTTAAACTTCTATAGAATGGACTCACCTTCTATATTAAAAGAAAATTCAGATAAGAAAGTTACAGTAAGAAATGATTCATTCCCTATGTTCATTGCTGAGCAATATAAATACTTCCATTATGTAGAAATGTGTAAACGTTTAGGATTAAACGTTTTTGCATTAAAGTCTAGAGGAATCGGATGGTCTGAGATGGGAGCATGTTTAGGGGTTAATTTATATACAGTAAAAAGAAGGCAACAGGCAATATATACAGCATTTACTGATTTATTTGTTACTAAAACATTAGAAAAATGTTGGAGACAGTTAGACTTTTTAAATACTGAAACAGAAGGAGGATTTAAACACTTAAGACAGGCTGTAAATACTCAAACACAAAAGAAAGCATCTAAGAAGGATAAAGAAGGCAATGAATCTGGTTTTGGATCTATGATTACTGGTATTGTAGCAGATAAACCAAGTAAGGTCAGAGGAGATCGTGCTGAGATGCTGTTATATGAAGAAGTAGGATCAGATCCTGTTTTAATAAAAAAGTGGATTCAAGGAGATGCATTGATTATCGTTGGAGGATCCAGAATTGGATTTAAAATAGGATACGGTACTGGTGGAGATGAGGGGCCAGCAGTAGCAGGATTAAATGAATTATTTTACAAACCTACTGAATTTGATATATTACCATATAAACACAATCATACTGCAGATGGTGATTATATGATTTCATCTTATTTTATTCCTGCATATAGTGTAGTAATTAAAGATGGAGTAATAGATAAAAGAGGAGTATGTAATAAGAAAAAAGCTATTGAGTATTATAATTCTTTAAGAGATAAAAAAGCAGGATCTCCTGAAGGATATCTTACATTTTGTGCAGAGTATTGTTATAATCCTGATGAAGCATTGTCTAAACAAGGTGATAATATGTTTGATACTGCTTCTATTGCTGCTAGAATCACAGAACTTAAAGTACATAACTCAGGAATTAAACCTGATATTGGGATTGTGGATTACACATATAGTAAAGACTTAGGAAAAGATATTCTTAAATTTCTTAAATCTCCAAATGGGAAAGTTAGAATATTTGAACATCCTAAACATGATAGTGATGGAAATTTGTATCGAAATTTATATGTTGCAGGAATAGACTCTATCGACCAAGGTAAAGATCAATCTACAGGACAAAAAGATGTATCGGATTATTGTTTAGTTATTAAACGAAGAACTTTTGGATTAGAACCTCCGAAATATGTAGCAATTTATAAAGATCGTCCTAAAAATATAAAAGAAGCATATACACAAACTATTAAACTATTAGAATATTATGGGTGCCAAGCTGTTCTAGAAAGATCAAGAACGGCATTAATTAATCATTTTAAGGATAGAGGAAAACAAAACCTCTTGATGAGAAGTCCAAGTTCGGTTACTGGAAGTAATAAAACAGTTACTAATAGTGAAATGTTTGGAGTGTATCCATCTAAAGATACTATTATATATTATCTAGAATTAATAGCAGATTTTGTATTAGAATATTGTTATACTATAGACGATCTTGAAATGCTAGATGAATTAAATAGATACTCCTTTGAAGATAAACGTAAGTTTGATATTATAGCAGCGATGGGAATGGCAGAAATTGGAGATCAAGAGATAAGATCATGGGGAGCTATAGCTCAAAAATTAAGAAAAAGTAATATGAAAACATTTGGTTATTGGTATGATGAAAACGGAATTAAACATTATGGAGTTAAACCTGATCCTATAAAAGATCTAATGGATTTAGCCAATGATCAATTTGACACAATAAATTATGACCTCAGAGCAAGAAACAATCGTAATTAATAAAATTAAAGATATAATATGTGAAGTATATGAAGCTATATACGTAGGTAAAATGAAAGTTGAGGAAATAGAAGGAGGTTATGTACTCAGCCTATATATGAATAAAGACTTTTTAACTCCAACTTGCAAAATGTATAAGCAATGTACTTCTATAGATGAATTTTTAGATTATGTTAGAGAAAGTCTTTTAGAAAGAGACTTAAATCTAACTAGGTATTATGTAGGAGAAAAAATAGACTTGAATGACTACAAAAAAAGAAACAGAAGAAAAGGACAAGCGAATCCAGAAAATAAATCATACAATTTCGGATCTTGTTTATGATAAATTAGCTTTGAAAAAAGCCTATAACTATTATCATGGTAAAATGGATTTAGATCAATATAAACACATGGAGGAAAACTATGGTATAGGAACACCTACTCAAATTAAATTTATTCCATTAATTAAAAAACATGTGGATGCATTGGTTGGGCATTTTATTGATCTTCCATTAAATATTCAGATTTCATGTAAGGATGAATCTACTTTATCCAATATATTTAGAGAAAAACAATTATATATTTATTCTAAGGTTAAGGAAGAGTATATTAAAGATTTAAATAATCAAATACTGTCTACATTTGGAATACAAGGAAATCCTCTTCCAAAAGACCCACTAACTGAAGAATATTTAAATAATCTAATACAAGACTTAGATAAAAATTTTATCTCTGAGTATGAAGTAGCTGCCCAAAACATTATAACCTATTTATCACAATCTAGAGATATAGATTTATTTACAAAAGCAAGAATGTTGTTTACAGATTTATTAATTACAGGAACAGCTTACTATAAAGAATATCCAAGTGAAAATGGAGATAATATAGTATTTGAGACATTAGATCCAATAAATACATTCATTCAAAGAAATCCTAATAGTTACTATTTAAAAGATTCTCCTAGAGCTGTATGTAGATACAGAATGACTATTGATCAAGTTCTACATAAGTATAATAATGAACTTAATGAAGAGGATAAAGAAAAATTAAGAAAAGAACTATCTGTATTTAATACAGAGGACGATCAAAAATATGTTATTAGATCTACTGGACCTATCAATGCAGTAACTAATGATAATACGGAACTAGGAACTGGGGTATTAGGAGGTTTAGAGGTAAGTCCCATGTGGGATGGGAACAGTGCAGCATATGCTACTACTAGAAAAGATATTATTGTGTATGAAGTTGAATATATAGAAACAGATGAATCCGGAACACAACATAGGTATTCTGGAGTTAAAATTGGAGAAGATATATTTATTCTTAGACCTAAAGATTTAAATGTAGTCCGATCTAGAGATAATAAAAAGAGATGTAATTTATCGGTAAATGGGTTGTTTATGACCACTAGACAAAATCAACCATTCTCATTAGTTCTAGCTACCGCTAATTTACAGGATATGTATAATATATTATTCTTTCACAGAGATAATCTTATAGCTAATTCTGGTGTAAAAGGTAGTTATGTAGATGTTAGCAAAATTCCTTTATGGTTAGATGAGGATGAAACAGTAAGATTACTTAAATACATAGGATATAAAAAGCAGGGATTCGCCCCATTAGATCTTTCTCAACAAGAGCCAGGTTCTCCATCTCCTGTAAATACTATATATAGTGGATATGACGATACTTTACCATTAAATGCTGTACAAGCTATAGATTTATCCATAGAAAGAGTAGAACAAGCAGCATCTAGTATTACTGGAGTATTTAGAGAAATGATTGGAGGAATAGAGCAAAAAGATGCAGTTCATAATGTTAAAGTGGGAATGGAGCAATCATTTATTGTTACTAAACCCTACTTCTCTAATATGAATCTGATACTTAAAGAAGTCATGATAGATGGATTAAATTTAAGTAAACTGGTATTTAAAAATGGCATAACTGGAACAATAATATTAGGGGAGAAAGGGCAAAAGATATTTACAGCTATACCAGAAAATTTTACACTTACTGATTATGATGTGCATATAGTAGATGGTCAGGAATCTGTAAGAGATATGGAAGAAATGAAGACGCTAAATCTCGAATTGGTTAAAGCTGGTCAGGTGGATGCTGAAGTAGTCTTATCTACTATTGGATGTAAGAGTCTTACAGAATATAAACAAAAGAGTCTTGAAGCTATTAAGCGTAGAAAAGCTGAAATGGGACAAACTGCACAAATGCAACAAGCTCTCGAACAATCTGAACAAGCTTCTCAACAGTTACAACAACAATTACAGCAAGTACAACAAGAATTACAAAGAACTCAACAACAATTACAACAAGCTCTTGAACAATCTGAAAATTCCAAAGTTGAATGGTTTAAGGCTAAATCGGAGGATGAGTTCAAAAAAGAGAAGATTAAAGTTGAAAATAAAAAGGCAAATATTGAGATGGTTCAAATGTATGACAATAATCCACATAATAACGAAGTTAAATATTAATGAGAAACGTAAATATAAATCTTAAGATTTCATTCTCTGAAAATGGAACATCAGGATTTACTTTAAAAGACACAACTGGTATAGGATTTATGAAGTTTATGCCAGAACAATCTGGAGTATCTACTGAATATTATAGAACTTCTGATGTTCTATTTTTAGATTTAGTTAGTTATAATAAAATATCAGATAATAAACTTACAGGGTTTAAGTATTTAGTTAAATCGGACGAAGGATATAATAATTATAAATTTGATTATTTATCAGAAATAGATGGGTGGTTTACCATAGACCATATCATTCTTCCTACGTTAAATTACATGAAGAACTTTTTAACTCCAGCAGGAAAGGATACTAGAACTGAAGTAGTGGAGACTTTCTATGATGGAGCATATATAGTATATGACTCAGATAATGATACATACCTTCAATTAGAAGTTCTAAATGGAACCTACACGCAATCTAAAATTGATTTATATTATATTAAAGAGCATTTAACTAATATAAATTTAATTGGAATTGAAGAACAATTATTTTTAATAGGACATTTAGAAAAATGTTATGAGGATATGATTAAATATATACTATATAATAACTTATTCGAAGCATGTATTTATAAAGATTCTGATTTAAATAATCTATATAGAAATAGAGATATAGTATGGATGGCTTTGGAATTAATTAGAAGATTAATTAATCAATGTAAGTTCTTTGAAGCTCAAAGGTTACTTGAAAGAATAAGTACTTGTAATACATTCTGTACGAAGTCATTAGGTAAATTAAATTTAAAATTTAAAACTGGAGGATGTAATTGTAAATGAAAACAAGTGGAAGCCCTACAGTATTAGGATCAGAAAGTTGTAATGCAATAGAGCATGTAAAAACTAATTGCTCAGACCAGTCAGATTATACCGTTACTAAATTAGCTTTAGAAAGTAATGATACTTTAGTATTACAACAAAATCCTAGGAATGTATTAAAAGTTAAATTTCCCCAATTTGATGCATATAATCAAACAATTGAGGGATTATTAAAGAATAAAGTTGAAACAACTTTTGTAATAGATACTACAGATGGGTTAGGTGGAGGAGGAGATTTAACAGGGACTAAAATTACTCTAACTCTTAAACCTAATGATCCCCATATCCATTTAGATAGAAATGGAATATATATAGAAGAATTCACAGATGTAGAAACTTCAGGTACTGTTCCAAGTCCTACTGTAAAAGATGAAAAACATTATTTAACATCTAAGGGAACATGGGTAACATTATCTCAAATAGAGTATAAAGGAGAAATTAATTTAAGTACAGGTTTTCCAAATCCTAAAGATCTGGCTAAAGGATGGATGTATAAAATTGCAGATCTTGGAGATCCAAATGCTACTATAGAAAACTCCTATGATGGAAAAACATATAAATCTGAAGATGTACTTTTATGGGGTGGACTCTATTGGATAGTTATCGGAAAAACCAGTGTTAAAGTTAATTTATCTAAAGAGGCAGATAGTATTAGTAATACTATAATAAATTCTGCTGGAGAGGGGGTAGTACTTACCTCTGCAACATCACAAGTAGCTGGTTTGTTATCCGCTTCAGATAAAGAAAGTATATCATCTTTTAAAGGAGTAAAATCTTTAAATTCGTTTACTCATATTGATGAAGGTTTAAATTTAAATTATATTGATAGGACATTTGAATCTAGAAGAGAAACAAATAAAACCTTATTACTTCCATTAGCTACTGATACTACAAATGGTTTATTAGGAACTGTAGATAAAATTAAGTTAAATAATCTCCCTAATATTATTAGTAGATCATCATTAGAATATACTGAATCTACTTTGAATTTAGTAAATTCTGATACCGATATAGATTCTGGTATAACTAGTACTACTAAAATACCACTTCCTCTATCTACTTATACAGAAGGCAACTTTAAAGATGGGCTAATTTCTGGACAAAATACTAAAAAACTAGAAGGTATTTCTGGAATGCTTACGTTAATGGGATATGAATATAATATTGAACAACTAAGAATAACATTCCAAAAGTATAATGCCAACTCAGGAGATTTAATATCTGATTACTTTATTCTTCCTACAGCAACTAAAAACAAAAACGGATTGTTATCGTTTGAGGATAAAATAAAGTTAGACCAATTAGTTGTAATGGAACAAAAACAAGCAGATTATGATAATACTGATCCTGAGGATGTATCTTTTATTAGAAATAAACCTGTAGCATTAACTTCAACTGGAGTTAAACATGCATTAGTTCCTTCTACATTAGGAGTTTCCGATAAGCAGTACAAGATATTAAATGCAAACGGAGAATGGGTTGACAGTACAATGAGTAAGCCTGTAATAACAGTAAGTACATCTGAACCTACAGATCCAAGTTTAAGAGTAGATGGAGCAATTTGGATAAAAATACCTAAGGAGAAACGGTAATGGTTATACAAGCTGATCATATATACATATTTAAGGATGGTAAACCTATATCAATATATCTAGGAAATATATATAAAAATGATTCTATCTATGGTCTAGTAGATTCTAGATTTCATATAACCTATGAAGATAATTTTTATAAATTCTCTAATCAGTTTTATGATTTTAAAATTGAATCACTAAGAGATCCAAATGATAATACCGTTATATTTAAAGTAACTCCATTAAATGAAAATCCTAGATTTACTGATTTGACCATTGAGATATACAATCCACAAGGTGAATATAAATATGTAATAAATATTTTTACAACAGATAAATCTACGTACTGGGATTATAGAACAGAAGTAAATATCCCAGAGGGGGAAATTTGGACTATGAAGATAAGAGATTTAGATAAAACTGAGTATGATTATAAAGATCAATTCTGGAAATATAGACTTAGTAATAATAGTGTAACTGTATGAATGATAAATTAAATAGATTATTAACCAAGGCATTAGCAGAATTTGATCAAGTGCTAGAGGATTTTGAATATGGAAGATATCCTATTGATTATTCCTTTGTATTTGAGGAGCTTCAGTTTATGAAATTGCTAGATATAGATTGTGTAAAAGATTCTTATTTTAATGCTATATTAGAATACTTTTTAAATAATGGACAAAGTAACAATACCTTCCACAGATTGCAGTGATAATCTATATGGAATGGATAACTCAGAAAAATGTATAATTCCTCCGTTTATTAATTTTAGAATAAAGGATATTGTATATAATGAATACACTTATGAGTTATTAGTTAGGCAGAATCCTGATGTAATTAAAAAGGTAAAAATAAAAAGTGGGTTAGATTTACAAGATTTATCTCACTTAAATCCTGTATTATATATAACTACCGAACAGTTACCTTTAAAGATAAATGATGATGCTAATATAGTAAAAAAAGAAGGATCCGATTACTATTACTATTCATGGAGCAACAAATTTAATAGATACTACTACAGAAAACTTGAAGAGGGAGATGAGTTTTATGATTTACAAACTAAAATTAAATACCGTTTAGAAGATGGGAAATTAGTTAATTATTCTACTATAGATTTAGATATAGAATATACCGAATCTAATGTAATAATAACTAATAGTAAAGGAAATGGCATAACTATTCTCCCTGCAACTCATAGTACTGCAGGTGTAATGACTAAAGATGATAAAATTAAACTAGATAATATAAATTCATATGTGACCAATGCAGATTTAATTTTAGATCCAAAAACTCCTAATATTTATCTAAAGGTAGTTACATATGACTCTAATAATAATTCTTCATCAGAAGAAACGTTCTTACTTCCAGAAGTAACTACAACTCAAAATGGATTAATGTCTCCAGAACATAAAAAACTATTAGAAGGTTTATATGAAACTGTAATAGAAATTAATCCTAATTTTGAAACTAATGAAAATGGACTCACTTATTTTTATATAACTAAGAATCCATATACTTCAGAATTAACTAATCACCCAATTACGCTGCCTTTAGTTACTCATAATTCTAATGGATTATTCTCCAAGTTTGATAAGAGAATGATTGATAAATTTAGATTTGTTTATGTTGATAGAGCTATATCAGAGGTATATTATGATGGAGCTTTATTAACAAATGAGAGATTTAAAGTAACTAGGGATCAATATAACTATTATATAAAAGGCAATGATGGCACAGATTTGCTTATTGAATCATATGATCCATTAACTGGTAGAGCTGGATTATTTAATAGGCAAATATTTGAAAGCCTAGGAACCTTTACAAATACAACTCCTATAGTAGAGAATTTTAGAGGGTTTAAAAAAGGAGAAATCTTTGAACAGACTCCTTATGGGGATATAATAAATAAAATTTTATATCCACATTTAAATCCTGTAATTAATTTTGCATATATAGATCCAGATGGAGGAATATATGAAAAAGAATCATTAGTAAAATTAAATATCTTAGAGGTTGGGATAACCAAAAAATCTTATCCTATAGATAGGATTGAGGTTCTAGATGAGAACTATAATATTATTTATAGTTTTAGTGATTTATTTATAAGAGATGGAGGAATATTTAACTTTAACGTTCCAACAATATTAGATACTATAAATCAAAGTGAGATATTTTATAGAATAAGAGTAGTAGATACACAAAATGGACAAGATGAAACCGTAACAAGTAAATTTAAATTTATATACCCATACTATTACGGTATTATTCAAGATGGAGAAGACATTGATTTTACTAAATTAAATAAAGTAGTAGAATTAAAATCTAACAAACTAATAGATTTTACCGCAAATTATGAGAAAATAGTTTTTGGATACCCAGAATATTATGGGGATTTAGTAATCATTAAGGATGAAAATGGGTTAAATGTTAATGGTTTCTTTACTAAGGTTAGGAAGAATTTAACTACTTCCAATACTACAGTACCTTATATATTCTATATATCTAATTTAACTACAGCTGATAAATTTGCAATAAATTTTATGTATAATAAATAATGAATCTATTTTATGCTAATGGAACTCCGATTATAAATAGTCTTAAAGTAACATCGGAGGTTCCATTAGATCCAAGACTTACTGTTGAAAATATAGCTGAAAGAGATTCTCTAGTAACAAATCATATTTCATATGATAGAATGAAGGTGTATGTTAAATCTAATGATACTAAGTACATCTATCATAAAGATACTGGAGAATGGGAGATAGATAATAAATTTAGCGAAGAAGATAAATCCAAACTGGATAGGATAGATAACTATTTAATAGATACAGAACATATATATAATCCAGAGAATAAACTACTTTATAGAGAGCATAGTTATGACCCTAATACAGATATTACTACTTTAAGGGATCATATACTACAAGAAGCTAGAGTATCTGAGAATGGGGAATTATATAATGGGTTATTATCTAAATTCTATGTAAATAGGTTAAATAACATAACCAATTATTTAATTGACGTATCATTTACTAAAGGAACTGATGTACCTAATTTATATTTAACAACCCACTCATATAATCCTGATGAGGATAAGACTACATTAACTAATATAGATATTCCTTTAGCTACTGATGATAATCATGGCTTATTATCCAATTTACAAAATATAAAAGTAAATAGAATAGTAGATTATGTAAATAGAATAGATACGACTCATACTAATGCTCCAGATACTGGATTAACATATAATTATAATATATACAATCCATTTACCAATGCTAATGTAACTAAAACTATTTTAATTCCATTAGTAACTCACACCGAAAATGGATTAACAAGTTCTTCTGATAAAATAAAAATTGATGATATAGAAACGTATGTTAAATCTATAGCACTAAGACAAGCATCAGGAACAGAAGAACTAGGAATTGATTATATAATTACTAATCCAAATGATCAAACAGATACTCCTGGATATTTTAATATACCATTAGTTACAGATAGTAGAAATGGATTAGTATCTCCAGCTAGAAAACATTGGATGGATAATGCTAGTGGAGTGTCTAACACAGGAACTACTTCTGATACATGGCAATTAGATAAAAAGGATATAGATACTAGATTAGATCCTAATGGAGGAGTAATTATTAAAGATAGTGGTGGAATAGCAGAGATTAGAAATAGTACTGATTCAGCATATTCTGATCTTACTTTAAATAATATAACTATTAAAGGAGATGTTACTCTAGAAGGAGAATCTTTTGTTACAGAAGCAGAAACTGTAGAAATAAAAGATAATTTACTTTTATTAAATAAAGGTGAAGTAGGAGCTGGAGTTACTAAAGGAATTGCTGGATTAGAGATAGATAGAGGAACAGAACCTAACTATTTTATTATTTTTGATGAGTCTGATAATAGATTTAAAGCAGGAGTTGAAGGAGATCTTTGGAACCTAGCTTTAAGAGAATCAGATGATAATATGTTAGATGGATATTTTATTAGTTGGAATAGTAAAGATAAAATATTATCCACAACTAATATTGTGAATGAATCTACTCCTTTATTATTTGGAAGAACTGATTATAAGCAATATTCAGGAAATAGAACAGATCCAGATGGTAATTATAGTTCTTATGCTTTTATAAGTGAAGCAGAAGGTAATCGTTTATATAATTTTAGTGGAAGTAGTAACTGGAATATAGATACAGATAAAATTAATTTTAGATTTTGGAAACCATTACTAGGAACTACATTTAAAAGAGCATCTGATAATTCAGAAGTATTATATCATGCAGATATAGTTAATAATTTAACATCTGGTGGAACAAATAAAGTATTATCTGCAGAACAAGGTAAATTATTACAAAATTCTATTACTAGTATACAAGGATCTTATTTACCACTTTCTGGTGGCACAATGACTGGAAGTATTAACCTCCCATCAACAGATCCTCTTAAGATGATTATTAGTGGTAGTGTTGATAGTGTATTATCTTATTGGCCCTCAAATAATGCCATTGAATTTGGAAATAATAAGAGAAAAATATTTTTAAGAACTGATAATAGTAATATTATACATTATATTAATGGCAGTTCTTATTCAATATATGATGCTTATAATCTCCCAGATCCTGTAACATTATCTGGTAATAATACATTTACTGGTAATAACACATTCCAAGAAGGTAAATTTAATGTGGGTCCTTTTAGAGTTACAAGTAGTGGGAGTTTGTTTTTAGATATAAGTTCTCAAGCAGAAAGTGCATGGAGCAGAAGTATTACATTTAGGGCTAATAGTAATCCTGCTTCAGGTTTTATATTTGGAGGATTTAATTTAATTAATGATACTAGTACTGGATATGCTTATATAGGTATAGGAGATGTTAGGCATGATACAGCACAATATAAATTTTATAGTAATCAATTCTCTGTATCTAGTACAATGGTAGTTCCAGAAAGTTCATTTAGAATATTTACTGGAAACAGTACATTACTTTATCACAATCAATCAGAAAAAAAGGTACTATTTGGAAGCAGTAATTCTTCTGTATCACTAGAATTAATGGCTAATAATTTATATCATAGTAAATATGATTCAGCATCATCCACATGGAAAAAATATATTATATATTCTGAATATAACTTACCTAATCCAGCAACATCTACTGATTTAGCTAATTACTTACCATTAGCTGGAGGTACCTTAACTGGACAACTTACAATAAAACAATCAGTAGATATCAAATTAAGATTACAGTCTACTGATGCTGATAATCATTGTATTATACAAGCTATAAATTCACAAGCCTCTCAGTTAGGAGTATTTGGATATGCAGGAGATAAGTGGGCTATTGGACATGGTGGAACTTATTATGAAATCTGGGATAAATATAACCTAACTAATCCAGTTAGATATGCTTTAGATGCTAGTAATTATCCAACACTATTAGATAGTAATGGTAGTAGTTTTTCTTATATTAAAGCAGGACCAAGTGGAATATTACCTAATACTTCAGTTTCTTTAAGTAGTGGTGGAACAGGATATTGTGGTACTTTATATTGGTCTTTTAAAGATGGATATTTTGCTAATGTTCATACTTATAAAATACTTATTGGTCCTAATGAAACATTCATAGATAGCCAAAGTGGAGATTCTAATCATAGAGGTATTGGATTTTATACTTCCCAAAATGCAGCTTGTCCTGTTTATGTAGGAAGTTTATGTGTTTCAGATAGTTATGCTAATGATGCTCCTAATATATCTACTAATGGGATATATTCTAAAGGAAATATTAGAACTAATGGTTGGATAAGTTTTACAAATAATGTATGGACTGATGAGGGAGGAGCATATAAAGAAGAAAATGGGTCTTTAAAAGTTCTTAGTGTACCTACTGACAGCTCTCAACCTAAACCTTCTACTTATGGTAGTGTTTTACAATTTAATAGTAGAAAAAATCATTGGTGTACTCAAATTTGGAGTGATCAAGTTAATTCTACTGCTAATCCTAGCAATGGAAAATTAAGATATAGAACCACTAAAAGTTATGCTACAACTGAATGGAATCCTTGGACTGCAATAGCCACAGAAGATTATGTTGGTTCTAATTTTCTTCCATTAACAGGTGGAAATCTTACTGGAAAATTAAGTATCAAGTCTAGTGGTTCTAATTTATTAATATTAGATTCAAGTAGTTCTACAGAAAGTGTTATTCATTTTTTAAGAAGTTCTACTTCAAAAGGGGCAGTTGGTTATTATGATAATATAGGAGCTTTTATATATAATTTCCCTTCTAATACTTATTTATTTGTTAAAGATGATGGAAAACCTTATGTAGGTACAAGAACAGATTATAAGAAAATATTAACTGAAACAGATATTACTGGATATGCAACCCAAACATGGGTAAATAATCAAGGTTATCTAACATCACATCAAACTATATACAATTTAACATTCCAAGCTGGAACATTTGCTGCTAAAACATTTGATCCTAATGGTGCTGCAGCTACTGTTAATATTCCTACTAAAACTAGTCATATAACTAATGATAGTGGATTTATTACTAGTTCTGCATTAAATGGATATGCAACCCAAACATGGGTAAATAATCAAGGTTATCTAACATCACATCAAACTATATACAATTTAACATTCCAAGCTGGAACATTTGCTGCTAAAACATTTGATCCTAATGGTGCTGCAGCTACTGTTAATATTCCTACTAAAACTAGTCATATAACTAATGATAGTGGATTTATTACTAGTTCTGCATTAAATGGATATGCTACACAGAGTTGGGCTAATGGACAGTTTGCCCCATTATCAAGGTTTAATACTAGTACAGGATATACTACTATAAAAGTTACTGGACAAGAATTTAACTTTGATTCTGCTAATCCTGAAATATATATAAATTATAGAACTCTATCAGGTTCTACTGCTGTTACAAAAATTACTTGGAAAGGAGGTTCCAATTCAACATTATGTGTAGGAAGATGGGGTGATCTATATATGAATGATAATTTGGTGGCAACTCAATCATGGGCAGCAGAAAAGTTTCCAAATAAAACAGGAGCAGGTGCTAGTGGAACTTGGGGTATTAGTATTACAGGAAATGCTACTACAGCTACTACAGCATCTAAATTAGGCTCTACTACAATAGGAGGATCAGCTAAACCTATATATTTAAGTTCTGGAACACCAACAGCATGTTCTGCAACAGTAGGTTCTACTACAGTTCCAGTATACATGAATGCAGGAACAATTACTCAATGTTCTACTACTTTAGGAGTCTCTATTACAGGTAATGCTGCTACTGCTACTACTGCAACAAAATGGAATGGCTATAGTATTTGGACTGGTACAGAAGATGAGTTACCTTCATCAAGAGATGCTAACACTTTATATTTTGTAAAAAAATCATCCTAATATAATTAAATTCATGTTCGCATCATATCATACATTTACTTATTAAACACAATCTTTTTGACATTGAGGGAGTGAATAATATTTAAATAACCGAACTATGAATGAGAATATGAATTTAATCCCTAGTATAGAAGAAATAGTATGTAATGTCTTCAAAATAACACCTGAAGAACTTAAAGACAATAGAAAATTTAGATCACATACAGATGCAAGAAGTGTTTTATTCTACTTATTACATGTTAAATACTACATTTCTTTCTATGCTTTAGCTAGATACTATGATAAACATCACTCTATAATCATTAGAGCTGTAAATAAATGTGAACTTTTAAAAGAAACAGATAAGGATTTCTATAACAAATATCACATGTGTGTGAATTACAGGTAGAAAATCGTCTTGTATCTTAAATAAATTAACTATCTTTGTACTATTGAAAACGATCAATAGCGCGAAGATAGTTTTTTTATTGTTTAATTTTAAAATTCACGAATTTATGGGAAATTACAGTGCAGGCATAGAAGGTATGCCTAACATTTTTAATTTTATTCCAGATAATAGATCAACTGGAATGAATGATCTTCCTGGTCTTTTAGCCTTAACCAGAGATGGAAACAATAACAACAACGATGGTTGGGGTGGACAATGGGCTGTATGGTTAATCTTCATCTTAGCTTTCTGTAATGGAGGTTTTGGTGGATTTGGAAGAGGTGGATTTAATGGTGCTTTAGGTACTCCAGAAGTTCAATCTGCATTATCTAATGAATATCTGTTAACTGCTATCAGCAATGCCTCTAGAGATAATGTAAACTTTGTACAGAATTTAGCTACTCAGTTAAATTGTGATACTAATGCAATCCAAAATGCAATTAATCAGGTATCCAATACTGTAGGTTTAGGACAAAAAGATATAATCAACCAAATCTGTGCTTCAAATAGTGCTATTTTAAGTACTGTACAATCTACTGGATGTAGCATAGAAAATGCTATTAATCAATGTTGCTGTACAACTCAGAGATCTATTGATGCTGTAAACTTAAACTTAACTAGCTTAGGTTATCAAGAACAATTAAGATGTCAAGAGCAAACTTGCAACATTAACAATAACATGAATGCCGGATTTGCTAACATGGGATCTAAAATAGATCAACAAACTCTTGCTATCAATCAAGGATTCCAAGGAATAAAAGACATGTTATGTGATTATAAGATTGAGTCTCTACAGACTAGAAACGCTGAATTGTCTAATAGTGTACAAACATTACAACAATACAACGCTTTACAAGCTTTAATCAATCCTATTACAGCTAAGTTAGATTATCTTGAATGTATAATCCCTCCAAGACCAGTTCCAGCTTATCACGTTAATCCTTATGGAAATGGTTACGGATGTAACAACGGATGCGGTTGTGGATGTGCTTCTGCTTCAACCACAGTAACACCTGCCTAGTTAATTTAATACTAATCAAAAGGGAGAGAAATCTCCCTTTAATTTAATCTAATGTTATGAGTGTAATAAATAATAAAGGTTTTGTTGATGAGGGAGTTACCTATCTTCAAGTAGTTGAAAAATTTCCTACAGGAATTGCTAGAGAGGGTTTTTCTAGTTTAATTACAGTTGGAAGTCCAGTTATTACTAGAGTAGAAACCTCAGACGTATTCTTATTGAATTATTCGCTAGTGCACACGATAACTTATAGACCTGTTGCTTGTTCTGCTCTAAAGACTACAATAAAGAATTACAACATTGTGATTCCTCTAAGGTTATCAACCCCACCAGCTGTAGGAACTTTACCTACAATAACAACTACTACAACTGTAGATGATGCTATCACATTTACTAATACTTGTGGTGGATGTCCAGATGGAGTATTTAACAAATTTACAAGGAATGTAGCCCTAGAATTTGAAGTTGCGGCTGCTCCTGCTGCATAATTATAAATTGTACTAAATCTAATGTCATATGAATTTTGGAGAATTAAAACCAGGCGATATTTTATATTTAATTGATTATAATCAATTTAAGAAAGATTTAACATATATAAAAGGGCTAGTTCAATCATCAATAGTAAACGAACCGCCAAAGGATAATAACTTAAATAACGTTTATCAATCCTTAATGCAAAAAGCTGGAATGAATACCCAGCCTGCGCAGACTTTAACAATTACTGCATTATTTAATGGAGTACAATTTCCTTTTACAGTGACAAGGGATATGTCTATAGCTAGAGCTGATAATAGAACTATCTGTATAACTAAGGAAGATGTATTACAGGAAATAAGAGTAAGAAAGACTGATGCTACTAATCAATTAAAGTCTTTAGATAGATATAATAAAATATTAGAAGAATGTGAAAGAGTAGAAAAAGAATTATTAGCAGATAATCCTATACTTGCCACAGCTCCTCCAGATGACAGTAGACTATTAGCTTTAGAACAGAAAATTGAGGAACTTACAAAACTTATAAGCAATGGAAAAAATAAAGAGACTGTTAGAGGAAATGGAACGGAACAAACGAAGCCGTAGAGGTAACAGATACGATAAAGAGGATAGATATACCCCAGGAATCTATAGAAGAAGAATGGGATTTAGAAGAGATGATGAAGATGATGAAGACGAGGATAGAGAATTTGAAAATAGAGGAATGGAAAATCATTTCCAAAGAGGAGGAAGATTTGGAAGAGAGGAAAATAGAGATAAAAAATTTGGGAAAATGAGACACATGAACTCTAGATATAATACTATGGAAGACGAAGATGAACTTCCAGAGGAATTAAGAGATCTTGAAGAAGAGGTTTGGGAATATATAGAAACTCTTAAAAAGGAAGATCCTGAATTATTTTGTTTATTAAAATGTGATCTATGGAAAGCCTTAAAAGGACCACATTTTGATGAAGAATTTGCAGAAGAAGCTGTTGAGGAATTATGTGAAGAACATGGAAAAAGAGAACCTAGATGGAAATGTGATGAAGCTAAACAAATTGCAGAGAAATTTGGAATTAAGTTTGGAGAAAACTTCAATAAACATGATTGGTTCTATGCTTTGAATCTAATGTATTTATTATTCTCACAGGTTATGCAAGATAATTTACAATCATATGCTAAATGCGCACATGCTTGGTTAAATGATAAGTGTATTCCAGAGGGTAAATCTTTCTGGCATTATCATAGATTTCTAAAAAGTAAAGAAGAGGAGTAATCCTCTTCTTTTTTTTTGTCATATATTTTATATTAGGAATATATTAAATATTTCATTATATTTGCCTCATAAAGTGTAAAAAGAATAGGTTGTAAATTTTTAAGTTAAAAACTAATGGAAAAGTTTAAAATAGGAAAATATCCACATAATTCTGGAGGTGATGTCCTAA
>OLPO01000058.1_pt1 | contig 103405 bp, 118 predicted proteins | sample 1672831 | NCBI WGS metagenome assembly OLPO01 (sample SAMEA3136728, study PRJEB25190) | human gut metagenome | reverse complement strand
TTGTACCATGCTTATGTGTATTTGGAATTTCTCATTTTGGCTTGTACTATTTATAGTCTAGCACCAGCCTGAACATAAGTGAAGGCGAGTGCCTTGAGGCGCCCGCCTTTTCCATGGGCTTATAGCCCCAGAGCAAACCACCCTTTTGAAGGGTGGTTATGATTGTATGTAAGTTATGCTGTAAAACTGGTATCTTGTGATGAAATATGATACAATTATCCTAATTTAATAAAGTCTCAGAAAATTTGGTGAACGAAGGAAGGGATGCGATAGGGGTAGAGTTGCTGATGATGTGTGAAGCGTATTGTGTAAAGGAATTTAGGAGGGGTTATTATGAGAAAATTATGTTCATTATTGTTGATTGGATGTTTAATGTAACGACAGGCGCATTTGCTGCTGATAATGCAAGTGATTCTGCACATATGAATCAAGTATTGGAACAGGATAGTAGCTATGAGGGCTTTTTAGCTAATAGTGAAACGTTAACCTTTGAAGAAATTGCATCATTACCGGGTGCCAGTGTTATTTCAGAATACGACTCACTGTTAGAATTAAAGATGGTGCCAACATCTGAATTGTTCAAAATGGGAATGAGTATGGATAATGTTGAAAAGATTAAATCGAAAAGTGTGAAGGAACTTGTATTAGACAATGCAGCAACTTATACGGATGAGATTTTAGCTTCTAAGGGTCTCAGCGATACACAAATAGACGCGCTTAGAGATGGTAATTATGAAACAATTACTATAGAAGAAGCAAGAGATGTAGGTGCACACCTTGCTTTGGGCATTGCTTCTATCTCTGAATCAGGAAACAATTTGAACTATAATATTTATTGGCATTGGGATAATAGCAGACCGTTAAACTTGATTCAAGACGGCGTAGCAACATCCATTACAAACAATTATTATGTGGTGGGAGGGGCTACAGCGAAAATTTGGTATGCTCCGCTTAATTCCATGACTCCTGTTGCAAATGGACGTATTAGTCCTATTAGTTCGTCAGGTTCAAATTCTACAGGATTTTATGTTCCAATGCAAAAATCAACAAGTGGAGGTCTTCAATGGACACAAGCAGGTAAAGCGTTTATTCCAACGACGGGAAATAATACAGGTCGTAAAATCGATATGTTTGCTGAATATTTCCATAAATGGACGAATCTATCAATTAGTATAGCCAATGGACATATTAGTTTCCCTGTCGGGAGTGGAGAGTTAACTACAGCAAGTGCGAGTATTCATTAGAAGGAGTGTGGATATGATGTCATACGTTGTATATGTTATCTTTTTAGCTTCTCTTGTTGCGATATTTATGATTTTGTTTCGTTTGAAGGATTACAAAATCGAGATTGAAATGCAATTAAATGATATCAAGAAGATGATTGAAGACCTTGCTTCTAAGGAATAGCTATCGATTTAGAAAAGATGAACGCTGAGGGACAAATAAAATGACTCTTATATAGTTTTTGTTATCATGTTCCCAGAAAATTTGGTGAATTTTCTGGGAGCATGATTTATTTCTGTTGCACTTGGCTTGTAAATTTGCCAACTAAATAAGAGATAAAATCAGCAACTTCCTAATGGTTGCTGATTTTTTGTGCGAGTTATGCCATAAAATCGACCACTTATGACAAATCTATTTTTTGCCAAGTTCAAAGTGGTATTTTTAGAAAAAGAGCATAAGGCTGTATGAGGAATCAAAATGTATATAGCATACTGAACTTTTGATGGAAAGGGTTTATCCATGATGAAAAGATAAAACAACAAATATCGTTTGAATATTATGATAAAGGATAGTTTTTAAGCGATGGTATGCTATAATACAATTATAAAAATAACTATATTGCGAAAAAAACAATAAAGGATATTTTTGTTCGCAAAGTAATTTGTGAATGATTATTATATTTGGAAAGGAAGATTACCATCACGTGATTTTAGCGAAATCTATGGCGCCATCTATTGGGACAAGGACTCCAACACCGTATGGGTATCCCAAACCGATAAGGTAGACTACCAAATGGTTGGTAAAAAGCTTATGCGAGCTGAAGGCAAAACCATCCAAGAAGTGGCAGTACCGGCAGGCTATGAAATCTTAACCGGCACCCCATCTGATCCAATTGTGTTGGAACGTGCAATCAATGGCGTTCAATACCTTGGCATCAAGTGCAGCAACGATATCACTAAGCCGGTGCCACTCTTCCGCGACAATGGCACTGCATTGGAATACATCACTGACGTATATGGTTCCGCATCTGTTTATGTGGATGGCGATGTGGTATACCACACCGATGGAACCGGTGCCGGTGGCTGGGACTACAAGATTCATCCAAACCGCTTGTCCGTAACCACCTTGGGAGAAAACGGCGGCACCAAAACCTATGAACTCGACTTTGTCGTTAACGATTGCACGCTGGATATGAAGGACGGCAAGCTTGTAGCCATCGATCCAAAGGGTGTAGAGCATGTTATCGATGGTATTGGGCGCTAAGAGAATGTAAGAGAATGAATGAAAAGTGAATTTGCAAGAAACACAAAGGGCGCGATGGTCGAACCATCGCGCTTTTTTTGTGTGTGAACACAGACTTAATATACGACAATAAACAGGCGTGCTAAAGAAAATAACTGAAACTAACTATAGTAATCGTGAATAAGAATGATATAATAGCATATGTATCGTTATTTATAGAATGATATACTAAGTATATTGTGCAGTAATATGGTGATACAGTGGAGGAATGCTATGAGGTTTGCGATTTGTGATGATAATTTGGTTCATGCACATTTATTAGAATCCTGTTTGATTGATGCATTAGACAGCGATATAGAATGTGATATCTATCAAAGTGGCGATGCGCTGTTAGATAAAATATTTAATACAGAAAATCGATATGATATGCTTTTTCTTGATATTGAAATGGATGGTAATAACGGCATAGAAACTGCCAATGCTATTCGTGAAAAAGATGAAAAACTATTGATTGTATTTGTAACGAGTCATTCACAGTATATGAGAGAATGTTTTCAATGTATGCCATTTCGTTTCATGATGAAACCGGTTGAGCAAGAAGAACTAGAGGAAATTCTCAAAGCTGCGAAAAAGAAACTGGCACATTCACAAACTATAATTGGAATAAAAGTTAACAAAATGATGGTGCAACTATACACAGACGATATTATTTTTTGTGAAAGTACCGCACATTATATGACAATTTATACAAAGCAGGAGTCGTATCGCGTACGCATGACAATGGAGCAATTAACAGAAATGCTTTCTTATCCAGCATTTTGTCGCGTACATCGTTCGTTTATGGTTCATTTTAAATATGTAAAATCCATTAAAGACAAATCCATTTTATTGTATGCAGATGAACGAATGATTCCTATTGGCAGAAATTACAAAAATAATGTCATAAATTCGTTTACAAATTATATGGAAATGATGGTGGAAGGATGAATATCTACAGTTTTGCTGATGCAATGACAACTGTTGCAGAAGCCGTTATGTTTTGGATGCTGTTTGAAGCATTTTTTGAGAGAAAGAAAGAATGGCCAATTTGGATATATGGAGTGTGTATTTTTATTGTTGGGGGGTTGATTGGCCTATGCAATAAATATCTAGCATTCTCTATGCTAAATAATATTTGTATGATTTTTTGTGCTGCAATAGTTTATTCTTTTTTATACGAAGGAAACATACTGAAAAAAATTGGTGTTGTGTGTTTAGGATTAATTCTAGGCGCTATTATAGAAGTGCTGGTTTTATTTTTACTAACTAATCTTTTAGATATAACTGTAGAAGAGGTTGTTTATAGTAAATCTTATCGATTATTTGGCATTGTAATTTCAAAAACGGCAAGTTTAACAATTTTTAATATAATAAGAGTAAAAGGAATTAATTACAACTATAATGTTGATACAGGGTATTGGGGAATTTTTGTATTGTTATTTTTAAATGCATATATTGCTGTTTTTTTGTTTTTTAGACTATCTTTAGAACTTGGTGAGAGTCGATACGATACACTTGTAATGCTTGGATCACTAGGGATGTTTATAGGGGGATTTGTGATTTTATATTTGTATGAGCATCAAATCCAACAAGAAAGGAATTTGCAGATTCAAGCGCAGAAGGAGGTATATCTTAATTTACAATTGAATCATTTGAATGATATGTTAGCTCAACAAGAACTATTGAAACGGTTTAAACATGATTTTTCAAATCAAATAATTGCATTAGAACATAGTTTAATTTGTAGTGAATCAGAGAAAAGTATGGCACATGTTCGCGGTTTGCAACAAATGTATTCACATATCGATAAGAATATATTCACGGGAAATAGCGCACTAGATGCGATATTAAATACTAAAAAATTAATTGCCGACAATAAGGGCATTCGTTTTAAATGTCGTTTAGAAATACCTGAAGAACTAAAACTTGATCCAATCGATATTAGCGTGATATTAGGTAATGCTTTGGATAATGCTATAGAGGCATGTGAGCGCATAGAAAATGAGGATAAATATATTGATGTAATGCTAAAGTATTGTTCGCAGGGATTGTTTTGTAAAATAGTGAATTCTACAGTATTGATGAAAGCCATTAATAATGGTCGTACTTCAAAAAAAGATAGCATTAATCACGGCTATGGTTTGGAAAACATTAATGACGTATTAAAAAAATATGATTCAAAATTAATCATAGAGAGATCTGAAAATAAGTTTTCATTAAAATTTACTATAATGGGTATTTGATTTAAAAAAGGGGCTATCGCCCATTGATACGCTCCCTTTATGAAGGACAGTGAAATAATAAAAACACTGTCATCATGAAGGGAGCTATTTCTATGCCCAGAAAATCAAAAATAAACCTCAAATTAAAAATCAATTTTGTAAAGCAAGTAGCTCACCATCAACTCTCTATACCGGAAGCTGCAAAGAAAGCACACGTAGATAAGACTACATTCAGAAAATGGCTTCTCGCCTATAGCCAAGAAGGTATCGAAGGACTTTACCCAACCATTCGCAACCGTGTTTATGCCCCCGAGTTAAAGCTGAAAGCTGTGAGAGACTATCTAGCAGGAAACGGTAGCCAATTTTTTATTTGCGAAAAATACGGTATTCATTCACCCTGTCAATTACGTGATTGGATTAAGGTGTATACTACTCATGGGGAGCTCTCCCGCAGAACATTTTCAGGAGGCGGAAGCACCATGAGTAAATCACGTAAAGTATCTCAAGAAGAAAAGTATACCATTGTTACCGATTGCATCGAAAATGGCGACAACTATGGAGCAATGGCTAAAAAATATAATGTCAGCTATCAACAAGTACGCAATTGGACCATCGCATTCAAGGAACAAGGGAAAGCAGGATTAGAAGATCGACGCGGCAAGCGAAAGAAAGATCAACAACCACGTTCAGAAGCAGAAAAAATGCAAATTGAAATTGAACATTTAAAACATCAGCTCTACCTAGCAGAAATGGAGAATAAACTCTTAAAAAAATTGAACGAATTGGAGGGGAGGAATGCTTATCGGAAGTAAGACGCCCCCTTATCTATAAAACGGTTAAAGAATGTCATGAAGAATACGGCTATCCCATAGACATATCCTGTCAAATTCTTCATGTCTCAAAAAGCGCTTATTATCGCTGGGCAAGTGGTCACAAAAGTGACCGACAACAATCTAATGAACAATTAGCCATAGTCATTGAAAAGATTCATGAAGAAACCCCTGAAAAAGGTTATCGTGCCATAAGAGATGTTCTGAGCAGAGACTATGACATACCTGTTAACGATAAAAGAGTATTGCGACTTTGCCGTATACTCGACATTAAATCCACAGTAAAGCACAATCCACATGGATGCACCAGACAAGCAGACAACCCTCAATATATTGCTCAAAATATTTTAAGCAGAAACTTTCGTGCCGAAAAACCTAACCAAATCTGGCTTACCGATGTATCCGAATTCAAATGGTTTGAAGACGGCACCATTTACAAAGTTTATCTCAGCGCCATCCTCGACCTCTATGACAGACGAATTGTCGCCTATGTGATAGGTGATAGAAACAATAATGAACTTGTCTATGACACATTCCGTCAAGCGATAAAGAAGTATCCTGACGCACATCCAATCTTTCATAGCGACAGAGGGTTTCAATACACCAACAGAACGTTTCACCATATGCTAGAAGAAGCTGGAATGATACAAAGCATGTCACGTAAAGGAAAGTGTCAAGATAATGGCCCAATGGAAGGATTTTGGGGAATTCTGAAAAGAGAACGTTATTACGGCAAGGTGTTCACTAGCAAGATTGAATTGAAAACAATGATAGAAACATATATCGAATACTACAATACACGACGATTGCAACGAAAATTAGGTGTAGTGACACCATTTGAAAAATATGAAATGTACTGTGTAGCTGCATGAAAAAAGCAGTTGCTACGAGAGCAACTGCTTAATCGAATTTTATAATATTTCATTGTCCTATTGACGGGTAGCGCACCAAAAATAACCGCACCTATTTACCGGCACGTGATTTTAGCGAAATCTATGGCGCCATCTATTGGGACAAGGACTCCAACACCGTATGGGTATCCCAAACCGATAAGGTAGACTACCAAATGGTTGGCAAAAAACTCATGCGCTCCGATGGCAAGGCCATTGTAGAAGTGGCAGTGCCGGAAGGCTATGAAGTATTGACCGACACTCAATCCGAACCAATTGTGTTGGAACGTGACATCAATGGGGTGCGTTACCTTGGCCTTAACTGCGGTCAAGGCTTTGATAAACCGGTGCCACTCTTCCGTGAAAACGGCAATGCTTTGGAATATGTGACCGATGTCAATGCTGGCGCTTCCTACTACGTGGATGGCGATGTGGTATACCACACCGATGGAACCGGTGCCGGTGGCTGGGACTACAAGATTCATCCAAACCGCTTGTCCGTAACCACCTTGGGAGAAAACGGCGGCACCAAAACCTATGAACTCGACTTTGTTGTTAACGATTGCACCCTCGATATGAAGGACGGCAAGCTTGTTGCTATCGATTCAAAGGGCGTAGAGCATGTTATCGAAGGTATTGGGCGCTAAGAGAATGAATGAAAAGTGAATTTGCAAGATACAAGAAGGGCGCGATGGTCAACCATCGCGCTTTTTTTGTGTGTAGAAATGATGTCGTTTGTCTTATTTAGGGTGCTAGTTGTGACATTTTTCGTAATAGGTAGGCGTTTTGTGGTATGATGATAGCGTTTAAGTTGTACAGGTTCATAAGCACTTGCTGTGCTTTATATAAAAGGAGGGAACGATGGCATGCTTTCGGTGGTGGTGCCTGCATATAATGAAGGAAAAATGATTGCCAAAACAGCGAGGGTGATTCACGCGGTGTTGGTGGAGGCTGCTATTTTCCATGAGATTGTGTTTGTTGATGATGGGTCACGGGATGAAACGTGGCGCGAGATTGAGCGTGTGAGTCGTGAGATGGCGGTTGTGCGAGGGGTGCATTTTTCGCGCAATTTTGGCAAGGAGGCTGCAATTTTTGCCGGGCTTGAGGCGGCGCGAGGCGATTGCTGTGCGGTGATGGATTGTGATTTGCAGCATCCGCCACAGAAGCTGCCGGAGATGTATGCGTATTGGCAGGAGGGTTATCAGGTTGTCAATGGTGTGAAGGCGGATCGTGGCAAGGAAAGTGCGGCGTATGGATTTGCGGCGCGTGCTTTTTACAAGGTGATGAGTCGCGCGGCCAAGATTGATATGAGTAGGTCTTCTGATTTTAAGCTGATGGACCGGCAGGTAGTGGATACGTTGTTGGCGCTCAAGGAGCGAAAAACATTTTTCCGAGCACTGGTCGGTTGGGTTGGATATCGTTCAATAGATGTACCATTTTATGTGGAGGAGCGTGCAGAGGGTACATCGCATTTTTCAACGAGGTCGCTGGTGCGTTATGCGGTGAGCAATATTTCATCCTTTTCGGCGGCGCCGATGCAGCTTGTGACAGTGATTGGCTGTGTGTTTTTGCTGATGGCGGTGCTTTTGGGTGTGCAGACGTTGTTTCATTGGTTTAACGGAACGGCGGCGGATGGTTTTACAACGGTTATTATGTTGATTCTCTTGGTGGGCAGCATTCAGATGATTAGTTTGGGGATTATTGGTTATTATATTGCACAGATTTATATGGAAGGAAAAGCGCGTCCGCGTTATTTAGTGGATGCGGTTTGTGGCGATGAGAAGGGAACCACCATGTAAGGTGGGTTAAATGCTTGCAATGTTACAATGGCGTTGATGTTTGCAATACGAAAAAAGGAATTTTGCAAAATGAGAAATATAATGATATTTATTATTTTTTGTTGTGCTGTTGGTTGTGGAGCGGTGTTTTCTTTCTATTATTATGGGAATGATTGGTTAGCGGTAACAGCGTCAAGTGCTGAGGATGATGCCGATGATGTGGCAGTGGTGCAACAACCGGAGAAAAAACTGTATGGCAAACAGGTTGTTGACGGTGAAACCTATTATTACGATAGTAATGGCGAGAAGATGACCGGAATTCAAATGATTGGCGAAAAATATTATTATTTCGCAGCTGACGGTGTAATGTTAAAAAATAGGGAGGAAACGGTGGATATTGATGGCACTTCGGTGCCGTGCTTTATTAACGATGAAGGTGAGCTTGGCTTTATCACAACAGTTTCTCAGGAAGCCGCGGTGTCGGGACATGATGAGGCTGTGCCGCCGGCGCTTGAACGAAACAAAGATTTTAATATAAATGAAGTTCAGCGTGGAATTGAAGCAATCATGGCGCGTTATGGCGGGAAAACAGCTGTCTATTTTAATGATTTGAAAACGAATCAACAAATCTCATTAAATAATATGCCCATGTATCCGTGTTGCATGATTAAAACAGCGGCACTGTCTACCTTTATGCACCGCGTTGAAGAAGGCAGTATAGATTATGCACAGTATCAATCGTATATTGGCCCGATGATTATATATAGTGACAATACCTGCTATAATCGCTTAATGAAGGGCTTGGGCGATGGCGATGCGCTTCTGGGTGCAAAACGCTTGAATGAATACTGCAATGCCATTGGCATGCGTGAAACAGCCGCCTATCATGGGTTAAGACCGGGGGCGGACTATTTTACCGGCGGTAACAGCAGCAATGTAAGCTCTGCCAAGGATATCGGCCACTATTTTGAAAAGCTTTATTATGGTCAGCTCGCTAACGTGCCCCATACCCAAGAAATGCTGAATCTATATGCGCAATGTGACGACCGAGAAGGCATTGCCGGTGGACTTCCGACAAACGTTGGCTATGCGCACAAAACAGGGGAGGCGTATGCCTTTTACCACGATGGTGGCATCGTATATGCAGAAGGCAGACCGTATATTGTTGTTGCGTTTACGGATGGCGTGCAAAACAACAGAGCCTTTCTAAAGGAGCTTTCTTCGTACCTCTATCATTATCAAATGACGACAATATTATAAGAACCGGGTGGGTTGATTCAATCTCCGATTATTGGTTGCGGTGGGCAATTAATAATCGGGGATATTTTATTATATGAAGGAAATAAATAGTGGAAGGAATCGATAATCTATTGAAGGAAAATGAAAAATGTGAAAATTTTAGAAAAAAAGTAAAAATAGATGATACATAATCAATATCAAGGACAGAAAAACGCCACCGGTGGACACAAGAAAAAAACGCGCAAAACCGCATAAAATACGCAAAAAAACGCTTGCATTACCCCAAAACGCGTGGTATACTCAAGGAGTGCCTGAAAAAAGCAATGACGTGGGAGATTGCTAGGCGATTGGACACACCCGAGGCCGTGTCCTAGGGAACTCCCACCGAGAAGTCCGACAATCGGGCGAAACAAGGAGGAAATATTTAATGGCAAAAGGTAAAATCAGAATCCGCTTGAAGGCTTTTGATCACAAAGTGCTCGATCAAAGCGCAAGCAAAATCGTAGAAACTGCCAAGAAGACTGGTGCAACCGTTTCCGGCCCTGTTCCACTTCCAACCGAAAAGGCAATCTACACTGTTCTTCGTTCTCCACACGTTAACAAAGACTCTAGAGAACAATTTGAAACTAGAACCCACAAGCGTCTCATTGACATCACCGAACACACCAACAAGACTGTTGAAGCTTTGATGCGTTTGGACTTGCCAAGCGGCGTGGAAATCGAAATCAAATTATAATTATTAAAAGAAGGAGGTGGCAGTTCGAATGAAAGCCATTTTAGGTAAGAAAATCGGGATGACTCAAATCTTCACTCCAGAAGGCGTTTTGGTTCCTGTAACTGTAGTAGAAGCAGGTCCTTGCGTAGTCACCCAGGTAAAAACAATTGATACTGACGGTTATAATGCTGTTCAGGTCGGCTTTGGCGATATCAAGCCTGTTGCAGTTAAGAAGCCTGCAAAGGGTCACTTCGACAAGGCCGGTGTAGCCGCTAGAAAGTATCTCCGCGAATTCACTGTTGAAGATACCGCTAGCTACAACAATGGCGACGAAATCAAGGCAGATATCTTTGCTGAAGGTGAAGCGATTGACGTTTCCGGCGTTAGCAAGGGTAAAGGTTTTGCCGGTACCATTAAGCGCTACGGCCGCCATCGTGGGCCTATGACACACGGTTCTAAGCACAAAAGAAAAACCGGGTCTGTTGGCGCTGCCGGTCCTCATCACGTATTCAAAGGCCATTTAATGCCTGGACGTGCTGGGAATAAGAACGTAACCGTACAAAACCTTAAAGTCGTTAAGGTAGATGTAGAAAATAACTTGCTCTTAATCAAAGGTTCCATTCCAGGGGCAAAGAACAGCCTCGTGGTTGTTAAGGAAAGCGTAAAGAGTAGATAAGGAAAGGAGGAGAATACATGCCTGTAATTCAAGTGAAAAACATGCAAGGTGCTGATGTTGAAGAACTCGCATTAAACGATGCGGTATTCGGCGTTGAACCTAATAAAGCTGTTATGCATGAAGTTGTTGTTAATTATTTAGCTGGTTTGCGTGCGGGCACTTCTTGCACCAAATCCCGCGGCGAAGTAAGAGGCGGTGGCCGCAAGCCATGGCGTCAAAAAGGGACTGGCCGTGCACGTGCCGGTACTTCCCGTTCCCCATTGTGGCGTGGCGGTGCTATCATCTTTGGGCCAAAGCCTAGAGATTACTCCTATCGCGTAAACAAAAAGAAAGTTGCATTGGCAATGCGTTCTGCACTTTCCGATAAGGTGACTGAAAATGCAATGTTCGTTCTCGATGCATTGTCTTTCGAAGCACCAAAGACCAAAGACATGATCAAAGTGCTCGAAGCACTTGGCACTGATAAGAAAACATTGCTCGTTCTTCCTGAACTTGACGAAGTTGTTGTAAAGAGTGCTCGTAACATCAAGGGTATCACTCCTGTGACCGTTGCTGAATTGAACACTTATGATATCTTGAATCATAACAACATCGTTATTACTAAGGATGCTGTTGCAAAGATTGAGGAGGTGTTGGCGTAATGAAATTGGCAAGAGAAATCATCATCAAACCAGTTGTTACTGAAAAAAGCGTTGACCTTATGCAAGAAAACAAGTATTGCTTCAAGGTAGCGAAAGATGCCAACAAAATCGAAATCAAAAATGCCATCGAAGAAATCTTCAAGGTTTCTGTTGTGAATGTAAACACTGTTAACGTTCACGGCAAAATGAAGCGTATGGGCCGTCACCAAGGCAGAACTGCTAGCTGGAAGAAAGCCATCGTTACTCTTCGTGAAGGCGATAGCATTGAAGTATTTGAAGGTCTTTAATTAATCAAGGAGGAACAAAATGGCACTTAGATCATTTAAGCCGACTTCTCCTGGCGTACGTCAGATGACTGTTTCTTCTTTCGAAGAAATCACCACTAACAAGCCTGAGAAATCCCTGCTTGTACCGCTCAAGAAGAACGCTGGTCGTAACAGCTACGGCCGCATCACTGTTCGTCATCAAGGCGGCGGTCACAAGAGAAAATATCGTATCATTGACTTCAAGCGTACTAAAGATGGTGTTCCAGCTCGCGTAGCTACCATCGAATACGATCCAAACCGTTCCAGCCGTATCGCTCTTCTTCACTACTTAGACGGTGAAAAGCGTTACATCCTCGCTCCTGCAGGTTTAAAGGTTGGCGATATGGTTTACTCCGGTTCTGATGCAGACATCAAAACCGGTAATGCACTTCCATTGGCTAACATCCCAGTTGGTACCTTGCTCCACAACATTGAGCTCCATCCTGGTCGTGGCGGCCAAATCTGCCGTAGTGCTGGCGTAAGTGCTCAGCTCATGGCTAAGGAAGGCAAGTACGCTTTGCTTCGTCTCCCTTCCGGTGAAGTTCGTAAAGTTCTTCTCACTTGCCGTGCTACCATCGGTGTTGTTGGCAACCATGAACATGCTAACATCAACCTTGGTAAGGCTGGTCGTACCCGCTGGATGGGCGTTCGTCCTACCGTTCGTGGTTCCGTAATGAACCCTAACGATCACCCACACGGTGGTGGTGAAGGTCGCGCACCAGTTGGTCGTAAGTCCCCTGTTAGTCCTTGGGGTAAAGTTGCTCATGGTGGTAAGACTCGCAAGAAGAAAAACCTTAGCAACAAGCTCATCGTGACACCTAGAAAAGGCAAGTAATAGCCGAGCGTAATCGAAAGGAGGCAATTCATTCATGAGCAGATCTCTCAAAAAAGGACCTTTTGTTGACGAAAAACTCTACAACAAAGTGGTCGCAATGAATGAAAGCAATGAAAAATCTGTGATCAAAACTTGGTCACGTTCATCCACCATCTTCCCAGAATTCATTGGTCATACTTTTGCCGTTCACGATGGCAGAAAGCACATCCCAGTGTATGTAACCGAAGATATGGTTGGTCATAAACTTGGCGAATTCGCACCTACCCGTACCTACAAAGGTCACGCAGGTGACGAAAAATCCAGCCGTTCACGATAAGCAGGAAGGAGGAAACTTAAAGTGGAAGCAAAAGCATGTGCAAAACACATTAGAATTTCACCTCGTAAAGCGCGTCAAGTTGTTGACTTGATTCGTGGTAAGAGCGTACAAGAAGCTTACAGTATTTTACAATTTACTCCACATAAAGGTTCTGCAATCGTGACAAAGGTATTAAAATCCGCTGTTGCAAACGCAGAGCACAACTATGATATGGATGTGGAAAATCTCGTCGTAAGTACTGCCTTTGTTGACCAAGGCCCAAGCATTAAGCGTTACAAACCACGCGCTATGGGTCGCGCAGATGGCATCTCTAAGAGAACCAGTCATATCACCATTATGGTAAGCGAAAGATAAGGAGGAATACTGTGGGACAGAAAGTAAATCCAATTGGCATTCGTGTTGGCGTTATCCGCGATTGGGACGCTAAATGGTATGCTGATGATAAAAACTATGTCGATCTCCTCCATGAAGATTTCAAGGTTCGCAAGTTTGTAAAAGGCAAACTTTTCGACAGCGGTATTGCAAGAATCGTTATTGAACGTACCGGCACCACCAAGATTAAAGTGACTATCCACACTGCAAAGCCTGGTATTGTCATCGGTCGCAATGGTTCCGCAATCGAAGTTCTTCGTGGGGAACTTGAAAAGCTCACTGGCAAGTCTGTATCTATCAGCGTTGTTGAAGTGAAGCATCCAGAAGCAAATGCTCAGCTCGTAGCTGAATCTATTGCACAAGCACTCGAAAACCGTGTTGCTTATCGTCGTGCAATGAAGCAACACATCCAAAGAGCAACCAAGGCTGGCGCTCAAGGGATCAAGGTTAGCTGCGCAGGCCGTTTGGCAGGTGCTGATATCGCACGTACTGAATGGGTTACCGAAGGTAAAGTTCCTCTTCACACCCTTCGTGCTGATATCGATTACGGTTTCTATGAAGCAGATACCACTTATGGTAAAATTGGTATCAAAGTATGGATTTACAATGGTGAAATCCTTGACGACAGCAAAGAAGGAGGACGCTAATTATGTTAATGCCTAAGAGAACTAAATGGCGTCGCCCACATCGTAGAAAACTTGGTGGCGAAGCTCATAAGGGTACTAAAGTAAGCTACGGTGAATTCGGTCTTCAAGCTACTACCGGTGCTTGGATTACCAGCCGTCAAATCGAAGCTGCTCGTATTGCGATGACCCGTTATATCAAGCGTGGTGGTAAGGTTTGGATCAAAATTTTCCCAGACCAACCAGTAACCGCTAAGCCAGCTGAAGTACGTATGGGTTCCGGGAAAGGGGCTCCAGACTACTGGGTAGCTGTAGTAAAACCAGGCCGCGTAATGTTCGAAGTAAGCGGTGTTCCTGAAGAAACCGCTCGCGAAGCACTTCGCTTGGCTATGCACAAACTGCCTTGCAAATGCAAGATCGTTAAAAGGGAAGAAATGGAGGCTGATGTCTAATGAAGGCTGAAACCTTAAGAGAACTCTCTACTGAAGAGTTGAACAAGAAGGTTGTTGAACTTAAAGAAGAACTCTTTAATTTGCGTTTTCAGATGGCTACCGGCCAACTCGAAAACCCAATGCAGTTAAAGCAAGTTAGAAAAGATATTGCTAGAGCTAAAACCGTGATTCGCGAACGCGAAATCGCTGCTCAAGCGTAAGTTAAGGAGGAAATAAAGTGGCAGATCGTAACAATAGAAAAGAACGTATCGGCATTGTTAGCTCCGATAAAATGGACAAGACGATTGTTGTTGATGTTGAAAGTCCTCGCCGCCATCCTCTTTATGGTAAGCTTGCGAAGAACACCAATCACTTCAAAGCCCATGATGAGCTTAACGAAGCAAAGGTTGGGGACCGCGTAAAAATCATGGAAACCCGTCCTTTGTCCAAGTCCAAAAGATGGCGCCTCGTAGAAATCATTGAAAAGGCACCGATTGTATAAGACATCGTAAAGCTCGAAGGGAGGAAAGCTCGCAATGATTCAACAAGAAACCAGACTTAAAGTCGGTGATAACACTGGCGCGAAAGAGCTCCTTTGCATCCGCGTGCTTGGCGGTACAAAGCGTCGCTATGCTTCCGTTGGTGACATCATCGTTTGTGCAGTAAAAGAAGCAACACCCGGTGGCGTTGTCAAGAAGGGTGATGTTGTAAAGGCTGTAGTAGTTCGTACTACTCGCCCAGTTAAACGTCCAGACGGCTCTTACATTCGCTTTAGCGAAAATGCAGCTGTTATTATCAAAGACGATAAGAGCCCAAAAGGAACTCGTATCTTTGGGCCTGTTGCCAGAGAACTTCGTGATAAAGACTTCATGAAGATTGTCAGCTTGGCACCTGAAGTACTTTAATTCCCTGGAGGTGAATATAGTGCCTAAAATGAAAATTCGTAAAGGTGACGAAGTTATCGTCATTTCCGGTAAAGATAAAGGTAAAGTCGGCAAGGTTATCAAGGCTCTGCCTGAAGTTCAACGCGTAATCGTTGAAGGCGTAGCAGTAGCTAAGCGTCACACCAAACCATCCCAAGCTAACCCTCAAGGTGGTATCATTGACAAGCCAATGCCAATTCACATCTCCAATGTTATGGCTTACGATGCAGCGAACAAGAAAGGTTCCCGCATTGGTTACAAGTTTGTTGATGGCAAGAAGATCCGCGTATTAAAGAGCAGCGGCAAAGAGTTCTAATTGGGAGGAGGTCTACAAGTGGCTAGATTAAAAGATAAATATATCGCTGAAATCGCACCTGCTATGCAGGAAAAGTTTGGCTATAGCAACGTTATGGCTATTCCAAAGCTTGACAAAATCATCATCAACATCGGCTTGGGTGAAGCAGTAGACAATCCTAAGGCTCTCGATGGCGCTGTTGAAGATATTACACTTATTGCTGGTCAAAAACCAGTTATCACTCGTGCTAAGAAATCCATTGCTGGTTTCAAGATTCGTGAAGGTATGCCAATTGGCGTAAAGGTTACCCTTCGTGGCGACCGTATGTATGAATTCGTTGACCGTTTGTTCAACGTAGCATTGCCTCGCGTGAGAGACTTCCGTGGTGTATCCGGCAAGAGCTTCGATGGTCGTGGCAACTACAGCCTCGGCTTAACCGAACAGCTGATTTTCCCAGAAATCGATTATGATAAGATTGATAAAATCAGAGGTATGCAAATCGTATTTACCACTACCGCTAAGACGGATGAAGAAGGTAAAGAGCTCCTGAAGATGCTCGGCATGCCTTTCGCAGGTTAACAGGAGGTAAGGAAATTGGCTAAAACATCCAAGATTATCCATAAAGCACCTAAATATAAAGTACGTGAACATAACAGATGCAAAGTCTGCGGACGTCCACACGGGTACATGAGAAAGTTCGGCCTTTGCCGTGTATGCTTCCGCGAATTGGCTAGCAAGGGCGAACTCCCAGGCGTAACCAAGTCCAGCTGGTAAGCATCAATTTCGGAAGGAGGTCATCATTTAATGGTAATGTCAGATCCAATCGCGGATTTCTTAACCCGAATCCGTAATGCTAACATGCAATTGCATGAAAAAGTAGAAATTCCTGCTTCTAAGACCAAAGTTCACTTAGCTGAAATCCTCAAAAACGAAGGTTTCATTAAGGACTTCGAAGTAGTTGAAGATAATGTTCAAGGCAAAATTGTTGTGACTCTGAAGTACGGCCCAGACCGTGAACGTGTAATCACCGGTTTGAAGAGAATCTCCAAGCCAGGTCTCAGAGTATACTGCAAGAGCGATAACATCCCTAAGGTCCTCGGCGGTCTCGGTATCGCTATCATCTCCACTTCTAAGGGGATAGTGACCGATAAGGAAGCTCGCAAGCATGGCTTGGGCGGCGAAGTTATCTGCTACGTTTGGTAATTTGTCTTAGGAGGGTAAAACATGTCTCGTATTGGTAAACTTCCAGTAGCCATCCCAGATGGTATTACTGTTGAAATCTCCGAAGACAACGTGGTTACTGTTAAGGGTGCTTTGGGTGAACTCACCAAGGCTTTACACCCAGACATGGTAATCAAGGCTGAAAACGGAGAAGTCGTTGTAGCATGTCCTAACGACGACGTTAAAACTTATAATGCACTTTGGGGCTTGACACGCAGCTTAATCAACAACATGGTTATCGGCGTGTCCCAAGGTTATTCCAAGACCCTCGTTATGAAGGGTGTAGGTTACAGAGCTGCACTTCAAGGTAACAAGCTTGTAATCAGCGCTGGTTACTCCCATCCAGTTGAAATGGAAGCTGCTGAAGGTATCACCTTCGAAGTACCTGAACAAACCAAGATTGTTGTTAAGGGTATCGACAAGCAGCTCGTAGGTGCTGTCGCAGCTGACGTTCGCAATGTACGTCCACCGGAACCTTACAAAGGCAAAGGTATTCGTTACGAAGGCGAAGTTGTTAAGCTTAAAGCCGGTAAGACTGGTTCTAAGTAATAAGCGGAAAGGAGTGAACCGTTTTGAAAAAAGAATATCCTAGAAAGAAAATCCGTACGCATAAACATAAAAGAATGCGTTTCCGCATCATGGGTACCCCTGAACGTCCTCGCCTCGCTGTTTTCCGTAGTGCTAAGCACATCTATGCGCAGATCATCGATGATACCAAGGGTGTAACGCTTGTTAGTGCATCCACCCTTAATGTGGAATCCGAAGGCACTAAGACCGACGCTGCTAAGGCTGTTGGTGTAGCTGTTGCCCAAAAGGCACTCGAAGCTGGTATCACCAAGGTTGTATTTGACCGTGGGGGCAACCTCTATCATGGTCGCATTCAAGCTTTGGCTGAAGGCGCTAGAGAAGCTGGCTTAGACTTCTAATAAACGGTGAAGGAGGGAAAAACGTGACTAGAGAAATTATCGATCCAAGTGTACTTGATTTAGAAGAACGTGTTGTTACTATCAACCGTGTTGCCAAAGTTGTTAAGGGTGGTCGTCGTTTCAGCTTCAGCGCTCTCGTTGTAGTTGGTAATAATGATGGCATCGTTGGCGTTGGCATGGGTAAAGCAAGTGAAGTGCCTGAAGCAATTCGCAAAGGCGTTGAAGATGCTAAGAAAAACCTCATTCGCGTGCCTATCGTAGAAGGTGGCACCATTCCTCATGAAACCGTTGGTAAGTTCGGAGCTGCTCGCGTAATGTTGAAGCCTGCTTCTGAAGGTACCGGGGTTATCGCAGGCGGCGCTGTTCGTGCAGTTGCTGAATTGGCTGGTATTTCTAACATCCTTACCAAATCCTTGCGTTCCGACAATCAAATCAACATTGTACGTGCTACCATTCAAGGTCTTGCAAGCATGAAGAGTGCTGAACAAGTAGCAAAGCTTCGTGGCAAGTCTGTTGAAGAGATCTTAGGCTAAGGAGGTCCATGATGGCAGAATTGAAAATCACTTTAACCCGTAGTGTAATCGGTGCTAGTGAAGCTCAAAGAAAAGTCGTTAAGGCGCTTGGCTTAGGCAAAACTAACAGCACTGTAGTACGTCCAGATCAACCTTCTGTTCGTGGCATGGTTAACAAAATTAGCCATCTTGTCACTGTAGAAGAAATCAACTAATTAGGAGGTGACGTTACATTGAAACTGCATGAATTACAACCAGCAGAAGGTTCCAAGCACGCTTTAAAGCGTAAGGGCCGTGGTATCGGTTCCGGTCTTGGTAAGACTTCTGGTAAAGGTCACAAAGGTCAAAAGGCACGTTCCGGTGGTGGGAAAGGTCCAGCATTCGAAGGTGGTCAAACCCCTCTCCAACGTCGTCTCCCAAAACGTGGTTTTAGCAATGCTAAGTTCAAAACCACTTATTCTACTGTAAACCTTTCCACTTTGGATGCTTTCGAAGCAGGTACCGTTGTTACCCCTGAAAGCCTCGTTGAATGTGGCAAAGTTAAGCAAATGAAAAATGGCGGTGTGAAGGTTCTCGGTAATGGTGAAATCACCAAGGCTCTTACCGTGAAAGCTCATGCATTCAGCGCTTCTGCAAAAGAAAAAATCGAAGCTGCTGGTGGCACCGTTGAGGTTATTGACTAATGTTAGAGACCTTGCGTGACGCCCTCAAAACTCAAGAAATGCGCAAGAAGATCCTCTTTACCTTAGTAATGTTTTTGATCTTCCGCATTGGGAGTCACATTCCAGTTCCAGGTATTGATAAAGCACAAATTGCACAACTGATTGAACAAATTAGTCTCCTTGGGTTTTTTGATACCATTTCCGGTAGTGCGTTAAAGAACGTCTCTATCTTCGCGATGAGTATCACACCATATATCAATGCTTCTATTATCATTCAGCTTTTGACAGTTATCTTCCCACGTTTGGAAGCAATTGCTAAAGATGATCGTAAGAAGATTGTTGAATATACCCGCTACTTAACTGTAGTACTTGGCTTTATTCAAGCAATTGGGCTGTCTTTCGGTTTGCGTTCTGCTCTGTCTGACACTTCATTCATGAGCATTTCAATTATCGTTCTTTCCCTCACTGCAGGTACTGCTTGCTTGATGTGGATTGGCGAATTAATTACCGAAAAAGGCATTGGTAATGGGATTAGCTTGATTATTTTCGCAGGGATTGTTTCTCGTATTCCAGGTGGGATTGCATATCTCATCGAGTACGCTAAGCAAGGCGCAATGAACATTTTGTTCGTTTTGATTTTCTTGGTATTGGCTTTGGCAGCAATTGTATTTGTTATCATTGTCAACCAGGGCGAACGTCGCGTACCTGTTCAATACGCTAAGCGTGTTGTTGGTCGTAAAATGTATGGTGGTCAATCCACTCATATTCCTATCAAAGTCAACTCTGCAGGGGTTATTCCGGTTATCTTTGCGATGAGCTTGATGTTCTTCCCAGGAACCATCGCAAGCTTCTTCCCGAATAACGCCTTTGCATCATGGATTTCTCAGCATTTCACATTTACCAATATTGGTTATAACCTGTTGTATGCTTTGTTAATCCTTTTCTTCACCTACTTCTATTCTTCAATTACCTTCAACCCAATCGATGTTGCGGACAATATTCGTAAAAATGGTGGGTTTATCCCAGGAATCCGTCCTGGCCGTCCAACCAGCGAATATATTATGAAAGTAATGAGTCGTATCACCTTCTTTGGTGGTTTGTTCCTTGCTTTGATTGCTGTTTTACCAGCAATTATCATGGGGTTCGGAAATATGAACATCTATTTTGGTGGTACTTCACTCTTGATTGTCGTTGGTGTAGCAATTGACACTATGAAGCAGATTGAATCCAACATGATGATGAGAAACTACGAAGGCTTTATGAAATAAGAATGGAGGGTGTGAGTAATGCATATTTTGTTAATGGGCCCTCCGGGCGCCGGTAAAGGCACCCAGGCGGACGAATTGAAAAAAATTCTCGAAATTCCACATATTTCAACTGGTGATATGTTTAGAAAAGCACAACAAGATAAGACTGCACTTGGTCTTGAAGCAAAATCTTACATGGATCGTGGCGAATTGGTTCCGGACGAAGTTACCATTGGTATAGTTCGTGAACGTCTTGCTGAAGATGATTGTAAGAAGGGCTTCATTCTTGATGGCTTCCCACGTACTGTTGCACAAGCAGATGCGTTGGATGAAATCTTGAAGGACCTCGGCTATAAGCTCGATGGTGCTGTTGACATCAATGTGCCACTCGAAAAGCTTGTTGCCAGATTGACAGGTCGCAGACTTTGTCCGACCTGCAAAGCGTCATATCATACTGTTTTCAACCCACCTAAGGTTGAAGGGGTATGCGATAATGATGGTAGCGCCTTGTATCAACGTGATGATGACACTGAAGAAACTGCCCAAAAGAGACTTTCTGTCTACGAAAAGAACACAGCGCCACTCATTGCATATTACAAGGAAAAAGGCGATTTGATTACTATCAACGGTGATCAAGACATGGCTCTCGTTACGAAGGAAATCATGCAAAAACTGGGGCAGGAAGCATGATTACTATTAAATCACAACATGAAATTGATTTAATGCGTGAGGCGGGCCGCATCGTTGCCGAAACTCATCAATTATTGAAAGAGTCTTTACGACCTGGTATGAGTACACTCGAACTCGACGAGATCGCAGAACGCTACATTCGTAGTAAAGGTGCAATTCCTTCCTTCAAAAACTATTGTGGTTTTACTGGATCGATTTGCGCTTCTATCAATGAGGTTGTTGTACATGGTATCCCTTCCGCGGACGTTATCGTTCGGGAAGGGGATATCATTAGTTTCGATGTGGGTGCCATCTTGGATGGTTACCACGGCGATGCAGCAAGAACCGTTGCTTGTGGCGAAATCAGCGAGGTTGCTCAAAAATTGATTGACGATACCCGTCAGAGTTTCTTCTGTGGCATGGAACAAGCTGTGGAAGGCAATCGTTTGTCTGATGTATCTCATGCAATTCAAGTGTATGCTGAAGATCGCGGTTACGGTGTTGTTCGTGATTTCTGCGGTCATGGCATTGGCACGAAGATGCATGAAGACCCACAAATTCCAAATTATGGGAAGCCAGGACATGGTCCTCGCCTAAAAGTCGGTATGTGTTTAGCCGTAGAACCGATGATTAACCTTGGTACTTACGAGGTTGAGGTTCTGCAGGATAATTGGACAACTGTTACTTTGGATGGTAAGCTTTCCGCTCATTATGAAAACACCATTGCAATTACAGAGAATGGTCCAGTTATTTTAACCGCTCTCTAAAAAGGAGGACAAACATGAGTAAGGACGTTATTGAGCTTCAAGGGACTGTTGTTGAATCTCTTCCGAATGCCATGTTTCAGGTCGAGCTTGAAAACGGTTATACCATATTGGCTCATATCAGTGGAAAGATTCGTATGAACTTTATTAAGATTTTGCCTGGAGATCGTGTTACCGTAGAGCTTTCTCCATACGATTTGACACGTGGCAGAATCACCTATAGATTTAAGTAAAAAACCGAGTTTCTCACAAGGAGGCTTCATAATATGAAAGTTAGAGCATCCGTAAAACCGATGTGTGAAAAATGCAAAGTCATCAAGCGCAAAGGTCGCGTAATGGTGATTTGTGAAAACCCAAAGCATAAGCAAGTACAAGGCTAATTGAAACCCCAGGAGGTGCATTAAATGGCAAGAATTGCTGGTATCGACCTGCCAAGAGATAAACGTATCGTTATTGGTCTTACCTATATTTATGGCATCGGCGGTCCAACCGCTGAAAAACTCGTTGCTGAAGCTGGTATCAACCCAGACACCCGCGTGCGTGATCTGACTGATGAAGAAGAAGAAAAGCTTCGCCGTTTGATTGACGATTACACTGTTGAAGGTGACCTTCGTCGTGAAGTAAACCTTAACATCAAGCGCCTTACCGAAATTGGCTGCTATCGTGGTATTCGTCATAGAAAAGGTCTGCCTGTTCGTGGTCAGAAAACCAAGACTAACGCTAGAACCCGCAAGGGTAAAAAAGGCACTGCTGGTAAGCGTAAAAAGTAATAGGGGTGAGACAAAGTGGCAAAACCAAGAAAAACGACTCGCGTTCGTCGCAAAGAACGTAAGAATATTGAAAAAGGTGTTGCTCACATCAAGAGCAGCTTCAATAATACTCTCGTAACTATCACTGACGTTAACGGTAACGCTATCAGCTGGGCAAGTGCTGGTGGCATGGGCTTCCGTGGCTCCCGTAAGAGCACTCCATACGCTGCACAAGTAGCTGCTGAAACTGCTGCTAAGGCTGCTATGGAACACGGCTTGAAGGAAATCGAATGCCTCGTTAAGGGCCCTGGTGCTGGCCGTGAAGCAGCTATCCGTGCATTACAAGCTGCTGGTCTCGAAGTTAGCATGATTAAGGACGTAACCCCAATTCCACATAACGGTTGCCGTCCACCAAAACGCAGAAGAGTATAATTAGGAGGGTGCAATAGAATGGCAAGAAATAGAGAACCAATCGTTAAAAGATGCCGTGCATTGGGCATTTCTCCTGCTGAATTAGGGTATAGCAAAGAATCTACCCGTGAACCAAAGAGAATGCGCAAAAAACAAAGCGAATACGGCATGCAGATGCAAGAAAAGCAAAAAGCGAAGTTCATTTATGGTGTCATGGAAAAGCCTTTCAGAAACTACTTCGAAAAGGCTAAAAAGCTTGAAGGTCCTGCTGGTGCAAACCTTATTGTGATGCTTGAACAACGCTTTGACAACGTTGTATTCCGCGCTGGTTTCGGTAAAACCCGTCGTGAATGCCGTCAAATGGTTGTACATAACCACTTCACCATCAATGGTAAAAAGGCTAACATTCCTTCCATGGCTGTGAAGGTTGGCGATGTCATCCAAATGAAGGAAAAGAGTGTAAACTCTCCACATTTCAAAGAATTCTTGGCTAACCAAGATCTCGCTCATATCCCATCTTGGATGGAACTTGATGCTGCGAACCACTCTGTAAAGATCGTAGCTGTTCCTAAGCGTGAAGAAATCGACATCCCTGTAAATGAACAGATGATCGTCGAATTGTACAACAAGTAATCCTTTAGCATCGTAGCAATCTGCAGGGCCTATCATATAGGAGGATTATGAATGATTGAAATTGAAAAGCCACGCATTGAATGTGTTGAGCAAAGTGATGACAATACCTACGGCAAGTTCGTTGTCGAACCACTTGAACGAGGTTATGGTGTAACTTTAGGAAACTCTTTACGCCGTATTCTCCTATCCTCTATTCCAGGGGCAGCAGTTACATCCATTAAAATTGATGGTGTATTGCATGAGTTCTCCACTGTACCAGGTGTAAAGGAAGACGTTGCTGAAATTATTCTCAACATCAAAACCTTGGCACTGAAGAGCAATTCCGATGAACCTCAAATCATCATCATCGATGCTACTGAAGAAGGCGAGATTACTGCTGGGGATATCATTACCACCGATGCAGTAGAAGTGCTTAACAAAGATTTGCACATTGCCACATTAGACGTTGACAGCCGTTTGTACATTGAAATGGTTGTGGAAACCGGTCGTGGCTATGTATCAGCAGATAAAAATAAAAAAGAAGGGCTTCCTATCGGGACCATTCCAATTGATTCCATTTACACCCCTGTTCATAAGGTAAACTTTGCTATTGAAGATACTCGTGTTGGTAACAATACTGAATACGATAAGTTGACCATGGACATCGAATGCAATGGTAATATTAAGCCTGCTGATGCTTTATCTCTCGCTGCGCGTATTCTTGTTGACCATTTGCAACTCTTTATCGGGTTGAATGACAACATTCGCGACATGCAGGTTATGATTGAAAAGGAAGAAGAAGAAAAGGATAAAGTACTCGATATGACCATCGAAGAACTTGATCTTTCCGTTCGTTCCTATAACTGCTTGAAACGTGCCGGCATCAATACTGTTCTTGAGCTGACACAAAAGAGTAAAGACGACATGATGAAGGTGCGTAACCTTGGTAAGAAATCTCTCGAAGAGGTTCAAGAAAAGATGGGCACCCTTGGATTGTCATTGAAATCTAATGAGGACTAATAAGGAGGTTCGAGGATGAATCATCGTAAAATCGGGCATAACAGCGCACATCGTCGTGCGATTCTCCGTAATATGACTACTTCCGTGCTCATGCATGGCAAAGTAGAAACCACCGAAGTTAAGGCGAAGGAAGTTCGTCGCATGGTGGACAAAATGATCACCTTAGGCAAGAAGGGTGACTTGGCTGCTTATCGTCAAGCAGTTGCATATCTCATGGATGAAGATGTAGCTTACAAGCTCTTCCATGAAATCGCACCTAGCTACAAGGATCGTAATGGTGGCTACACCCGCGTATTGAAGGCTGGCTTCCGTCGCGGCGACGCTGCTCCAATGGCTATTCTTGAATTGGTGTAATTTAATTGTGCACAAAGACCTGAAATTAACTATTTCAGGTCTTTTTTTGTTGGTTTCCATAGAAATGTTGAGTATAATAAGAGAGTGACAATTTTAATACGTATGAATAAAGGAGGACTGTTGCGTGATTGATATCAAAGATTTGGTACATGTCTATCATCCAGGGACAGATGTTGAAGTTATTGCCTTGGATCACGTCAGTCTACATATAAATGATGGCGAGCACGTTGCAGTGCTTGGAAGAAATGGTTGTGGCAAGTCAACACTTGCAAAGCACTTAAACGGCTTGCTGTTACCAACAGCGGGAAATGTCATCGTTGATGGCTATGATACACTCGATGAAGAAAACGTGCTTATAATTCCTCAATGCGTGGGGATGGTATTTCAAAATCCTGATAACCAACTCGTTGCTACGACTGTCTTGGAAGAGGTTGCGTTCGGTCCGGAAAATCTCGGACTGCCGCGTGAAACAATTATGGAGCGCGTAAATGAGTCTTTGAAAATGGTACAAATGGAGGAATTTCGTGAGGCAATGCCCCACCATTTAAGTGGCGGGCAGAAGCAACGTATTGCCATTGCCGGTATTATTGCCATGCGTACCAATACAATCGTTTTTGACGAACCGACAGCAATGCTTGATCCGGATGGCCGTAGCGAGGTTATTCGTACAATGTTGCGTTTAAATAAAGAAGAAGGCTTAACCATTGTTAACATTACGCACTTTATGGAAGAGGCTGTATTGGCCGATAGAGTGGTGGTAATGGATGACGGTAAAGTGGTTATGGAAGGAACGCCGCGCGAGATTTTTACACATGTAGAAGCACTCCGTGCGCTCCATTTAGATGTACCTGCAATGACTGAAATTGCAGGTCGTTTGCATGAAAAGTATCCACATATCCCAAAGGATATTTTAACGATAGATGAAATGGTGGATGTATTATGTCACTAGAATTAGAACATGTTTTTTATACTTACGGTGCCGGTGGACCGGAAGAAAGTCATGCCTTGAAGGATGTGTCTTTGATAGTTCCGGAGCATAGCTTTGTCGGCTTGGTTGGTCATACCGGTTCCGGTAAATCTACTATGGTTCAAGTTATGAACGGATTGCTCAAGCCTACCAGTGGTCGTGTACTGGTCGATGGCTTTGACCTTAGCGACAAGAGCAAAGAAGTTCGTGAAAGACGTAAACAGGTTGGTTTGGTGTTTCAATATCCGGAATATCAGCTTTTTGAAGAAACCATAGCGAAGGATATTGCTTTTGGACCGAAAAATCAGGGCCTTAATGAAGCGGAGCAAATCGAACGTGTTAAAGAAGCGATGGCTTTAGTAGAAATGGATTATGAAACGTGGAAGGACCGTTCTCCCTTTGACTTGAGCGGTGGTCAGAAGCGCCGTGTTGCTATTGCCGGGGTAGTAGCCATGAAACCACGTTATTTGATATTAGACGAACCAACCGCAGGTTTGGACCCATTGGGCCGAGATCGTATTTTAGAAGCCATATATCGCCTTTATCAGAACAGTGATATGAGTATTATACTCGTGAGTCACAGTATGGATGATGTGGCACGATTTGCTGATTATATGGTTGTTATGAATCACGGCGAAAAAGTAATTGAAGGTAAAACCGCCGATGTATTTGCTCAAGCAGATTTGCTTGAAAGTATTCATCTGGGGGTTCCTTCTGTCATGGCATTGTTGCGCGCATTAAAGAAAAATGGGTTGGATGTTGATACCCATGCCCTCAATGTTAATGAAGCTTGCAAATTGATTGAAGCCGTCTTAGAAAAGAAAGGGGGCCAAATCAATGCTTAACGATATTACCATTGGACAATACGTGAAGGGAAACTCTATTCTCCATCGCCTGGACCCACGCACAAAGATTATCGGTATGTTGGGAATCATGGTGGCACTGTTCTTAATCAATAAATGGACAGGCTTAATCTATGCGGCGGTGGTCGTTTTTGCAGTTTTAGCCTTAAGTAAAGTATCAATTAGCTATTATATTAAGGGTATTAAGCCACTTTTATTTATTTTGGTATTTACAGCACTGATTCAATTGTTCTTTACACCCGGTACGGTGCTTTGGCAATGGGGGGGTCTTCACATTACCAAGGAAGGGATTCGTATGTCAGTGTTTATGTGCAGCAGATTGGTGCTTCTGATTTTAACAACATCTGTGTTGACCCTAACAACGACACCAATTCAACTAACAGATGCGGTTGAGAATTTGCTGTCTCCGTTTAAGCGTTTTGGCTTGCCAGCGCATGAGTTAGCGATGATGATGAGTATTGCATTGCGCTTTATTCCAACCCTCATTGATGAAACTGATAATATCATGAAGGCACAAGCTTCCCGCGGTGCTGCCTTTGATGAAGGTGGTTTGATTAATCGTGCAAAGGCGTTACTGCCAATATTGGTGCCCTTGTTTTTGAATGCTATTAAGCGTGCCGAAGAATTAGCCATGGCAATGGAAGCACGTTGCTATCATGGCGGAGAAGGCCGTACACGTTTGCACGAATTGCAATATGAACGCGTGGATTATCGCGCTTTTGGAGTGTTGGTCGTGATTATCCTATTGGGTATCGCAACAAGGTGGGTGGCGTTTTGAAGTCATTTAAACTTGTAATGAGCTACGACGGGAGTGAATATTCCGGTTTTCAGCGCCAATCAGATGAAAGCTTGCGCACTGTTCAAGGTGTGATTGAAGAAACATTTGAGTCGCTTTTTGGCGAATCTGTGACAATTCATGGTGCGGGTCGCACCGATGCCGGCGTACACGCACGTGCGCAGGTAGCACATTTCAGCACCAATCGGGAGATTCCTGCCGACCGCTTGCAATATGCTATGAATCGTGCTTTGCCGGCCAGCTTGGTACTAACGGAAGTCGAGGAAGTCAATCAAGACTTTCATTCACGTAAATGTGCATTGGGAAAGTGGTATAGCTATCGTATTTACAATGGACAGACTCCGCCGGCAATGGGACACGGATATTTTACGCATGTGCCGATTCCAATGGATCGCAAACTTTTTGAAGCAGCTCTGGCAAAAATAGTCGGGTATCACAATTTTCAAGGGTTTTGCGGACGTGGCGCCACGGTGTTGACCTTTGACCGTACGGTGTATTTAGTGAAGGTCTGTGTTGAAAACAATTGGTGGCAAATTCATTTTGTCGGTGATGGTTTCTTGCGCAAAATGGTACGTAATCTTGTCGGGACGGCAATTGATATTGCACTTGGTCGGCGACCTCTTTCTTGTGTCGATGAAGCTCTAGCGACAGGCGAGCGCACAAAAGCTGGTCCAACCGCCGCGGCAGATGGTCTCACCATGGAACAGGTTTTTTATAACGAAGTGGAATTGCAGGCTTGCATCAAAAAACTGGAAGTAACCGCAAGTAACCGAGTAGGATCGCTATTTGGCGAGTACTAATATTTATTGATTAGTTGAGGATGATTGATTAGAGAGGAGTGTGGTTTTGTGGATGTACAACGCTTACTGCATGTGATAGGTGGTGGCTTGTTTGCATTGACTGTCATCACGGGGCTTTGTTTACCACCGGGAATGATTCCATCTATTGTGAGTGCGATACTGGCTTTGGTAACAGCTGTGATATTCTTGGGCGTAATGGTTATGACGTTAGCCAAGAATCATCGTTTGAATGGACTGATTAAAGCCTTTGTATATGTGTCATTGATTCTAATGCTTGTCGCCGGTGCAGGTTCTTACTTCTTGGGGAACAACATGTTGGTAGAAATTCCTTATGGTGAAACGGTAGAATTAAATGATGAGGGCTATCTGCTTGCGCTGAGTGACAGTAACCGAGTAAATATGGAAAACCAGGGCTTTGATGTAGTATTGACCCAACCGGATATGGTTTCCTTCCACGAAACCATCAGTCAAAGTAATCCTCTAAAGGTAAAAGGAATGAATATTCATCCGATGGAATATGGTGACGATGGCGTGATTTTTTTAGTCGAGCAAGATTCCTGTAAAAAAATCATGACGCTTGGTGGCATACTCTTTTTGATTGGATTGGGATTATTGGCTCTTCCTGCATCCAGAAAGAGAGGGGAACGATGATGCTAATGGTGATGAATATAGTATTTTATGCAATTTTGCTTTGCGCCGCCTTGACTGTTTTGGCATGGTGCGTTAGCCAATGGTTGAATAAATGGCAGGCCGGTGTATTTGTTGGTGTTGCTGCCGGTCTTGCTGTTGTTGCACTTTTAGTGCAAATGATTGCAATCTGTGTCAGTGGGCAGGTAATGGCGGTAGAAGGCATATTGGCTATTAGCGCATTTGTTTTTGCACTCAGTACCTGCTATATGCATTTTCGCTTAATGGGAAGTGGTGTGGCGCCAATTGCTGCAATAATAATTTTACTTTGTGAAATTGGGATTCGATTTTCGTCAAGTCTAGCGGTAGCGCTTTTCATGGAAACGCAATTAGATGCTCCCTGGATCAAGCAAGCATTCGTTCTTTTTGCAGTAGGTTTAGGTCTCGCACTTGCCTATATGCTTTTAGGCGTGATTACCGAATTAAGATTTCGTCGCATGAGTGAAACAACCAGTGAGCTTGAAAAATATGTAACAGAATTGATGCCTAAAATGGTTTCTCATTTTGGTTGGTGGGCGCTCTTTATATTGAGCTTTGCCCTTGGTGCATATTTACTGTGGAGTCAGACTCTGTATGGTGTATACTGGATTTGGCAACCAATATTTGTGATTTTGGTAGTCGTTTGGCTCATCGTAATTATTGCAAAGGATGTTTTGAAAATACGATAAATAAATAGTAGAAACTATAAACACGTAGTACGTCATGTGCTACGTGTTTTTTTGTGCACTTTTTCGGTTTTATCATTTTTAAGAGCGCTAAATTGTGGAGGAAAAGTAAAAAAGAAGCACTTTTATTGACAAATCAACATGACGCTCCTATAATTCATCTTATTGAGAAATCAATAAGATGAAAGAGCAAAAAGTGCTCTTATTAAAAAAACAATTTATCAAAGACATGGAGGACTTGATTATGGTATTTGAAGCAGTAGCAGAACTTTTGGCAGAGCGTTTGGAATGCGAAGTATCCGAAATTAAAATGGAAAGCACTTTCCATGACCTTGGTATTGATTCTTTAGACACTGTTGACCTTTTGATGGAACTTGAAGATAAGCTCAACATCAGCATTGAGTTAAATGAAAAGGTTGAAACTGTTGGTGACCTTGTTACCTTCATCGAAAAGAACTAAGTGAGGAAAAGCCATGATACAGACACCAATTACAGGGATGCTTGGTATAAAGTATCCGGTATTTCAAGGCGGAATGGCGTGGATTGCTGACGGTAAATTAGCAGCAGCGGTATCTAACGGCGGTGGTTTGGGTATCATTGCCGCGGGGAATGCACCGGTAGAAGTTGTTCGTGACGAAATCCATCGTGCAAAAACGCTCACCGATAAACCATTTGGCGTAAATGTAATGTTAATGAGTCCGTTTGCAGATGACATTGCGCAGTTACTATGTGAGGAAAAAGTAGCCGTTGTAACAACCGGTGCAGGAAATCCTTCAAAGTACATTGCCGATTGGAAGGAAGTCGGGATCAAAATTATTCCTGTAGTTGCGTCTGTAGCAATGGCAAAATTGATGGAACGTCTTGGCGCGGATGCAGTGATTGCAGAAGGCGGTGAAAGTGGTGGCCACGTGGGCGAGCTCACTACCATGGTTTTGGTGCCATTGGTTAGCGATGCGGTCAATGTGCCGGTTATTGCAGCCGGTGGTATTGCTGATGGCCGAGGATTTGCAGCATCATTCATGCTTGGCGCATGTGGCGTACAAATGGGAACAAGATTTTTGAGTGCGTATGAGTGTGGTGTGCATAGCGACTACAAAAAGAAAATCTTGAAGGCAAATGACCGTTCAACAATCGTAACAGGAACACGATTAGGGCATCCGGTACGTAGTCTTCGCACGAAATTTGTGCGTGATTACGTAAAAGCAGAATATGGACCGGTTTCCAATGAAGAGCTTGAAGCTTTGGGGGCAGGACGTTTGCGCATGGCTGCCAAGGATGGCGACAGTGATAACGGTTGCTTTATGAGCGGTCAATCCGCAGCGTTGGTACACAAGGAAGAAGCGGCGGCAGATATCATTGTTGATGTTGTTACGCAAGGAGAAGCGATTTTGAAAGGAGCTGGGAAGTGGGTAAAATAGCCTTTGTCTTTGCCGGTCAAGGTGCGCAGCATAGTGGCATGGGGCTGGACTATTATGAACAAAATGCGCGAGCAAAAGCAGTATTCGAGTGCGCAGAAAAAGAGCGCTCTCAAACGCTCTCGCAATGCTTTTACAGTGAAGAATCGATTCTCAAAGAAACCAAAAACACCCAGCCTTGTATGTTTGCTTTTGAAGTAGCGATTGCTGAAGCGCTTATGGATCATGGCATTGTGCCGGATATGGTTGCGGGTTTTTCCTTGGGTGAATTGGCTGCTCTACAAGTTGCAGATGCAGCAAAATTTGAGGATATGTTTGCTTTGGTGTGCCAACGTGGCATTTTGATGCAGGAGGCCGCTGAAGCACATCCAACTGCTATGACTGCGGTATTAAAGCTTTCAAATGATGCAATCGAAATCATCTGCAAAAATTTCGAAGGTGTCTATCCGGTGAATTACAATTGTCAAGGCAATGTATCTGTTGCAGCAACGGAAGCAGTGATGCCGGCTTTTAGAGAGGCCGTAAAGGCTGCAGGCGGTCGAGCCATGCCACTTAAGGTAGCAGGCGGTTTCCACTCACCGTTTATGGCTGAAGCAGGTGCTTGCTTTCAAAAAGCTTTGGAACGTGTAGCATTGCAAAACACAAAAATTCCAGTTATTGCAAATTTAACCGGTCAAGCTTACGGAGATGATATAAAAGCAACCTTAGCGGCACAGATGACATCTCCGGTACAATGGGAAGAAAGTGTGTGTACAATGATTGACGCCGGTGTGGATACCTTTATTGAAATTGGCCCCGGCGATACGCTTTCCGGCATGATTAAACGTATTGATGGTTCTGTGGCACGTTATACCACCGGAACTTATGAAGATTTTGAGATGCTAGTTAAAGAGGTGAGTGACAAATGAAGGATCAAGTGGCGATTGTAACTGGCGGTTCACGTGGAATTGGAGCAGCTACAGCAAAAAAACTTGCACAGCAAGGGGCTCATATTGCTGTGGTATATGCCGGTAATAAAGAAGCAGCAAATGCAGTTTGCGAAGAATGTCGTCAGACTTACGGCGTAAAAGCTGAAGCCTTTCAATGTGATGTGGCCGATTATAGTAGGGTCAAAGAAACGGTCGCAGAAATTAAGAAAGCATTCGGCACGGTGAATATTTTGGTCAATAGCGCCGGGATTACACGCGATAAACTTCTGGCGATGATGAGCGAAGAAGTTTTTGATGCTGTTGTGAATACTAATCTTAAAGGAACATTTAACTTCATTCGTCATTGCGCCGGCCTGTTTATTCGCAATAAAGGCGGATGCATAGTGAATGTATCTTCTGTTGTAGGGCTTTCAGGTAATGCAGGGCAAGCGAATTATGCAGCAACAAAAGCGGGTGTTATCGGTTTAACCAAGAGCGTCGCAAAGGAATTGAGTGCCAAGAATATTCGATGTAATGCAGTAGCACCGGGTTTTATCGCTACTGACATGACAAAAGACCTTGTACGAGCAGATGAAGCTTGGTTGAAGCAAATTCCTCTTGCGCGTGCAGGAGAAGCTGAAGAAGTAGCAGATGCCATTGTTTTTCTTTGCGGTGCACGCTACATCACCGGTGAGGTTCTTCGTGTGGACGGCGGCATGGCAATGTAAAGGAGCAACATAATGACAGAACAAAATCGTAGAGTTGTTGTAACCGGTCTTGGTGTGGTATCTCCGGTCGGTCACAACTTAGAAGAAACTTGGAATAATTTGATAAATGGGGTACACGGGATTGCACCGATTACCCTTTTTGATGCAACCGAATACAAGGCCAAGCTTGCTGCCGAAGTAAAGGACTTTAATCCGCGCGATTACATGGAAAAGCAAGAAATCCTGCGAAGTGACCGTTACAGCCAATTGGCTATTGCAGCGGCAAGTCAAGCAGTTGAAGAAAGTGGCATTATGGGGACAGTGGATCCAGAACGCTTTGCTGTTTATTTTGGTACCGGTATTGGTGGGGTATCCACTATCACAAAGGAACACCGTAAGCTTTTCGACAAAGGTCCGGGACGTGTTTCTCCTTACCTTGTTCCAATGATGATTGCCAATATGGCAGCCGGGATGATTGCCATTCGCTACAATTGCCAGGGGGCGGCGATGCCGGCGGTTACTGCTTGCGCTTCCGGCTCTAATGCAATTGGCGAAGCGGTGCGTGCAATTCGTCACGGCTATGCCGATGCAGTCATTTCAGGCGGTGCGGATGCGGCTGTGAATGAATGTGGGGTAGCCGGATTTATCAATATGCATGCGCTATCCACCGCCGATAATCCGGATGCAGCTTCGCTTCCATTTGACAAACGTCGTGCCGGCTTTGTGATTGGTGAAGGTGCAACAGCATTGGTGCTTGAAGAATATGAACACGCTTTGGCGCGTGGCGCTAAAATCTATGGGGAGGTATGTGGTTATGGCTCTACTTGTGATGCATATCATATCACCTCTCCACGTCCGGACGCTGCAGGCGGTGCCCGTGCTATGAAACAAGCCATGGCAGAAGCTGGTTACAGTGACGCGGATTGTGTGTATGTAAATGCGCATGGAACCGGAACGCCGATGAACGACAGTGGCGAAACCATCGCCATTAAAACTGCTTTGGGCGAAGAAAAGGCTCATCAAAGCTATGTAAGCTCTACCAAGTCTATGACCGGTCACTTATTGGGTGCAGCAGGGGCGATTGAAGCAGCAGTATGTTTGAAGGTGCTTGAAACCGGGATTATTCCACCAACCATTAACTTAAAAGAAGCAGACCCGGATTGTGATCTTAATTATGTGCCAAACGAAGCCATTCATGCAGACATAGATCTTTGTCTTTCAAATAGTTTGGGCTTCGGCGGCCACAATGCTTGTCTCGCATTTAGAAAGGTAAAAGCATGAACGAAGCTGAAATCAGAAAATATGCCGCGCTCATGAAGGAACTTGGGCTTACCGGTATTGAAATAGACGAAAGCCGCGGTTATTTCCGTTTAGAATGTGAAGGACCAAAAATTGTTACAGCGGCAAATGTAGATGCCGTACAACAAAATATGGCAGCGCCTATTAAGGAAAAATCCTATCATACAGTGAATGTCAAATCACCAATGGTGGGTGTGTATTATGCTGCACCAACCGAAGATGCTGAACCCTTTGTGCAAGTGGGCGCTCATGTAAACAAAGGTGATACCTTGTGTATTATTGAATCCATGAAATTGATGAATGAAATCGTGGCAGAAAATGACGGCGTGATTGAAGCGGTGTGTGCAACCAACGGCCAATTAATTGAATATGGCACCGAGCTTTTCCGCGTGAAGGAGTTAGAAGCATGAACAGAGAAAAAATTATGCAAATTATCCCTCACCGCGACCAAATGCTTTTGATTGATGAAGTGGTTGAAGACGGTGAATGGGCGATTGGCACGTATCATGTGCGGGGTGACGAATGGTTTTTGAAAGGTCATTTTCCGGGCAATCCGGTGGTGCCGGGGGTGATATTGTGTGAAATTCTGGCACAATCATCCTGCGTGCTACTACGTGATGTAATGGCAGAAAAAGGTGCCTTGCCGATGTATACCGGGCTTAATAATGTAAAATTCCGTCATCCGGTCAAACCGGGTGATACATTTACCACAAAGTGTCGCATTAAACGTCAAATGGGAAATTTTTATTTTGCGGAAGGAAGTGGCTTTGTAGGAGAAAACCTCTGTATTAAGGCGGAATTTTCCTTTGCCATTGTGGAGCAATAAAATGTTTAAAAAGATATTGATTGCCAATCGAGGCGAAGTAGCAGTGCGTATTATTCGCGCTTGCAAAGAAATGGGCGTAGCAACAGTGGCGGTATATTCCGAAGCGGACCGCGATGCTATCCATACAGCACTTGCAGACGAGGCTGTATGTATCGGTTCAGCTGCCGGCAGTGACAGCTACCTCAATGAAAAAAGAATCATCAGCGCTGCATTGGCAACCGGAGCGGTAGCTATTCATCCGGGCTACGGCTTTTTATCTGAAAACGATCACTTTGCGGCTCTGTGCGAAGAAAACGACTTGGTATTTATCGGCGCACCGGCGAAAACAATGCAGGCTTTAAGCGATAAAGCAAAAATCAAGGCAATGATGCAATCTGCCGGGCTTCCAACCATTCCCGGCACAGAAGCATTGGAAAATTTGGAAGAAGCCCTCGAAGCAGCGGAACAAATCGGCTATCCGGTCATGCTCAAAGCTCGTTCCGGCGGAGGTGGACGCGGGATTCGTATGATAACGAGTGCCGATGTATTGGCGCAGGTTTATGCGACTGCTGTAGCTGAGAGTCGTGCTGCATTTGGCGATGGGGCGTTATATATCGAAAAATGTGTGTATCCGGCGCGTCACGTAGAATTCCAAATTATTGCGGATGAATATGGCAATGTTGTTTGCTTGGGCGAAAGAGATTGCTCTGTACAGTTGCGCCATCAAAAACTCATCGAGGAAGCACCTTCTCCGGCAGTTAGCGATGAAGGACGCGAGACGCTGATTCAGAAAATATGCGAGGCGGTTCGTGACATTCAATATGTGGGCCTAGGTACACTGGAGTTTCTATTGGATCAAGATGGCAATTTTTGGTTTATGGAAATGAACCTTCGCTTGCAAGTTGAGCATGGCGTGACAGAAATGCTCAGTGGCGTGGACCTTGTGAAATGGCAGATTCGTGTGGTGGCAGGGATTCCGCTTCAATTGCAGCAAGAAAATGTCGCCCTTCGCGGGAGTTGTATAGAATGTCGCATCAATGCGCGTTCTACCGGGACGATTACGCAATTGCACGTGCCGGGTGGCCCGTTTGTCCGATTTGACACTTTCCTTGTACAAGGATGCGTGATTACGCCATACTATGATTCCCTTTTAGGAAAGCTGATTGTTTGGGCGATCGATCGTGAAGAAGCTGTGCGTAAGATGCGTGCAGCACTCTGTGAACTGGTCATTGAAGGTGTAGAAACAAATATTGAAGAACAGCTTGCACTCATCGGTGAACAGGATTTTGTTTTAGGGACGTATGATTTGAGATTTATGGAAGGACGGTGAGCATATGGCATTTTTGAAATTTAAACGCACCCCGAATAACGAACTAGAAGCCGGCGGTCGTAATTTAAGTGATACCGCAGCGGAAAAAGAAGAAGTTTCATGCGCCAATTGTCACCATTCTTATCCAAAAGATGTTTTGAATGATACGTTAAACTGTTGTCCGTATTGTGGCTATCATTTTTCGATTTCTGCACGTGAACGTATCGCGCGTGTGGCCGATCGACAAAGCTTTCATGAGCTATTTAATGGTATCGTTTCAAAGGACCCGTTACAATTTCCCGGGTATAACAAAAAAATTGAAAAAGCAAATGCGAGCTCCGGAGAAAACGAAGCTGTCATTTGTGGCACATGTTCCATCGGTGGCGTGAATTGCTGCCTCTTTGTTATGGAAGGCAAATTTATGATGGGAAGCATGGGCGCTGCTGTCGGCGAGCGTTTGACACGCTTATTCGAGTATGCGACAGAACATCGTTTACCGGTCGTTGGATTTACCGTATCAGGTGGCGCACGCATGCAAGAAGGACTATTTTCTCTCATGCAAATGGCTAAGGTCAGTGGTGCGATTATGCGACACAGTCAAGCCGGACTTTTGTACATGCCGGTGTTGACCGGTCCAACGCTTGGCGGTGTTACGGCGAGCTTTGCAATGGAAGGTGACATTATTTTGGCAGAGCCGGGTGCTATTGTGGGCTTTGCCGGTGCGCGGGTGATTGAACAAACAACCAGAAAGAGCTTGCCAAAGGGATTTCAAACGGCTGAATTTTTGCTGGATCATGGTTTTATTGATGCCATTGTGGAACGTAAGGCGCAACGTCAACGAATTGCTCGATTACTCTATATTCATACAGAAAGGATGGTTTGATGCGTAAGCTTGCTTTTGATAGTGTAAAAATTGCTCGCGGGAGCAAACGGCCAACAGGGCTTGACTATATCAATGCCATCTTTAATGATTTTTTTGAACTTCACGGCGATCGTGCCTATGCGGATGATGCAGCGGTTATTGGTGGTGTGGCGTATTTGGAACGTATGCCGGTAACTGTGATTGCGATTGAAAAGGGTCATACGATTAAGGAACGCAATGCCCGTTTTTCCGGCGCACCCCATCCGGAAGGCTATCGCAAAGCACTGCGATTAATGCGTCAAGCCGATAAATTTCATCGTCCGATTATTTGTTTTGTGGATACCTCCGGTGCTTATTGTGGCATTGGTGCCGAAGAACGTGGACAAGGCGCGGTCATTGCTGAAAATCTCGTTGGTATGATGGCATTAAATGTACCAATTATCTCTGTTTTTATTGGCGAAGGAGGCAGTGGTGGCGCTTTGGCCTTGGGTGTCGCCGATAGAGTATGGATGCTTGAAAACGCCGTTTATTCTGTGATAAGCCCGGAAGGCTGTGCCAGTATTCTTTGGAAGGATGCTTCAAAAGCAGATGCTGCTGCCGATAGCCTTAAGCTTACTGCTGAAGATGCACTTGAATTTGGTTTTATTGAACGTATTATTTCAGAAAAAGATTTGGGTTCGCGTATTTTTTATAAGGATTTAGAAAGCGCCCTTGTTCAAGAGCTACAAGTACTACGCAAAGAAACTGATTTAGCCAGTAATAGATATCGCCGCTTTAGAGCATTTGGTTTAAGTGGCATTGAGGAAAAATGATGAGTATTTACGAACAGTTTTATACCGAAATCGTCGATCATCAAGGATGCTTGGTGGATATCGACATTCATTATCCGGATAATTTCAACTTTGCATATGATGTGGTGGATGCCATTGCCGAAAAGAGCCCAGATAAGCGTGCGTTGGTATGGTGTAACACAGAAAACGAAGAACATATTTTTAGCTTTGCGGATATTCGTGACGAAAGCAACCGTGCGGCGAATGTGTTGCTTGCAAATGGTATTGGCCGCGGAGACCGTATCATTTTAGCGCTCAAGCGTCATTACGAATATTGGATGCTTGCGATTGCTTGCCACAAAATCGGTGCCGTGATGATTCCGGTAACCCATATGCTTACAGCGGAGGACTTTGTTTACCGCATGCGTGCGGCAAAGGTAAAGGCTGTCATTTGCACCACGCAAAATCACGTGCCGGAACGTGTTCGCGAAGCAGCGATGACGCTTTCGGAAGAACTTCCGTGCAAGCTGTGGACAGTAAAAGAAGGCATAGAAGGCTTTGCGTGTATGACCACCGCTATGGAAAATGCACCGACAACCTTGGATAGACAAGAAACACTGGCAACCGATCCCATGGTGATTTATTTTACCTCGGGTACCTCCGGTTATCCAAAGGGCGTTATACATGATTTTTCCTATCCGCTTGCTCATTATGTGACTGCTAAATATTGGCAGGGCGTGAAAGATGGCGGTTTGCATTTTACCGTTTCCGAAACAGGCTGGGCGAAAGCCTCTTGGGGAAAGCTTTACGGTCAATGGCTTAATGAATGCGCTGTGATGGTCTATGACTTTGATAATTTTGAACCACGTCAGATGGCTGCGATTATCAACAAATACGGTGTGACCTCTTTTTGTGCACCACCAACTATCTATCGTTACATGACACGCAAGGGCACCACCGATTTTCCACTGTTGGAACATGTTGGGACAGCCGGTGAATATTTGAGCCCGGATGTTTTTACAAAATTTAAGGAAGCGACCGGCCTTGATATTATGGAGGGTTATGGCCAAACCGAAACCACACTTCTTATTGCCAACTTTATAGGTAAGCCGGCAAAAGACAGTGCGCTTGGATTACCATCACCACTGTATACCATTGAGCTTCGCAGCAAAGACGGAAGCCTTACACCGGACGGACAAATTGGTGAAGTCTGTGTAGTGCCAAAAGACGGTAAGCGTCCAATCGGTATTTTCTGTGGCTATCTTGATGATGAAGAGCGTTATCGTAACGCCTGGCGTGGTGGCGTCTATCATACCGGTGATGCCGTCTATAAGGATAAAGATGGCTATTATTGGTTCCATGGGCGTTTTGATGATATTATCAAAAGCGGTGGTTTTCGCATTGGACCTTATGAAATTGAAAATGTTCTTATGACGCACCCTGCTGTCATGGAGTGCAGTGTTATAGGCATTCCGGATCGTTTACGCGGTCAATCCATCAAAGCCATGGTTACCCTTGCCAGTGGCTATGAAGCTTCTCGTAAGCTGGAGCTCGAAATACGTGATTACTGCAACGGACAGCTTGCTGAATACAAGTGGATTCGACAAGTTGAAATTCTTGATGATATGTCGAAAACTATTAGTGGCAAGATAAAAAAAGCAGAACAACGAAAAAATCATGCAGTCGTATAAGTGTCACAGCAGAGAAGAAATCAACGTGCTTGTGTTGCGTCATCTATAAAACCATGTTACATTAAAGGAGCTGTTGATGAAACAAATTATAAAGGGACGAGTGACAATGCAGGATCGAATTACAGAATTTACCACGTCAGTGGCTTCTGCTTACAAGAAATTAAAGAAAATTAAACGACAACAAACCGAGCTCTATGCGTATTTTGGCATTCGCGAGCCACATGTTATGTGCTTGTATTTTTTAGGTGAACATCCGGAGGGGCTGACAGTAACCGAATTGGCAGCACTTTGTTATGATGACAAGGCAGCTACCTCTCGCGCGGTGGACTATTTGGTAGAAAAAGGCTATGCACGACATGAAGAGGTTGAAGCAAAGAGCCGTTGGCGTTCAAAAGTACAGCTCACCGATAGTGGCGTGGAGTTGGCCAATGTGGTAAGTCGCGTGGCCACCAAGCTTTCCGCAGTCATTACAAGAGGCATTCCGGTAGAAGATGTAGAAGTGTTCTATCGCGTCTTTAAGCAAATGATTGCTAACATGGATCATTTTATAAAATAAATAAACGTCTGATTTCTAATGCATAGAAGTCAGACGTTTATTTGTTTTTATATTGATTTTGATGGATTGGATGATTTTGCAGGTGCGATATCCTTTTTCAAACGAACGCCTAGTGTCAAGGCGCCGGTTGGACACGACTTTGTGCAATCGCCACAACGAATACATTCACCGCTGTTTGGCGTTTGAACGGGATTAACGCCCATTTTACAGGTGGAACTGCACTTTCCGCAGGATACGCAGTGTGCGGTGTCAACGTGTAATTGAACAAGAGAAAAGCGGTTGAAAAGTGCATAAGTGGCACCCAAGGGGCAAATATATTTGCAAAAAGGACGATAAATCATGATAGAAAGGAAAACGGTTAGCAGTAAAATTGCCATTTTCCAACGGAAAAGAAAGCCGATGGTGGCTCTTAAACCGGGATTTGTCAGTACCAATGGAATGCCACCCATCAAGGTGCCGGAAGGACAAATATATTTGCAAAAAGCCGGTGCACCTTGACCGACAATATCTACCACAAAAAGCGGCATGATAATGACAAAGACAAGCAGAATCAAGTATTTCAACAGTCGCAGGGTCTTATCGCCGGGAAAACGATTAATTTTGCGCACAAAAGGAATTTTGTAGATGAGATCTTGAATAAGACCAAACGGACAAAGCCAGCCACAAACGAAACGCCCCATGAGTGCGCCGATAATCATAAAGAAACCACCAACGTAAAGACTGATACTAAATTTGTAGCTTCCTATGACAGCTTGCAATGCACCGATGGGGCAAGCTGCCATCGCGCCCGGGCAAGAATAACAGTTGAGCCCAGGAAAACAGAGATGCTTTAACGGTCCGGTGTAAATTTTACCTTCGGCAAAGCCGACAGCGTAGCAATTGGTGAGGAAGGTCCAAATTGCTTGTACAGTGGTGCGTAAATGTTTGATGGATTTAACCAATGCCGATACACTCCAAGCAAATGGCAACAGCCTTGGTAAAGAGCACCGTGTCTTCCCCACGCACGATGCCCATGATGATGCCCAAGATACCTAATCCTACAATTATCCATGGAATAAAGCGGAATGAAGTGCGACTCATTGTGATACCTCTGCAAGACGTTCCTTCATTATTTCACGCCATTCATCTTCACTGTGAGAACCGCTTACCGGATCACCGACAATGTTGCCATCGCTATCGACAAAGTAGGTAATTGGGAACGCTGTAATATTTGAAAGAATACCATCAAGTAAGGTATCATCAGGAACAATGCTTGGGAAGGTGATGCCGGATTTTTTCTGAATTTGCTTAGCGAGTTCGAGTTGTTCCTTGTCAACGCCATCTTTCTTGGTTGCAGTGTCAGCGACAACACTCATGATTTGCATATCACTGTCCTTGAATTCATTGGAAAGATTTTCAAGCGCCGGCAATTCCTTGATGCAGGCAGAGCACCAGGTAGCCCAGACATTCACCACGGTGAGTTTTTTCTTGGCGAAGACAGAAGAATCGATTGCGTCACCATCAAGGGTTTTAGCCTTAAAGTCTCCAACGTTTGCCACAGTTGCAGCAGGTGGGATGGTATAACCTAAGAAGTTTTTGTCGAGTGGCTGTGGTGTGCTTAAAGTGACGCCGTCTTTGAGTGAAGAGAGGGCACCATAGAGTGAAGCTGCTTCTTTTTTAGCATCTTCTGGGGTGTCGTTGGTGTGAAGAACAAAAACATATTTTTCATTTTCACCGATTTTTTCATGGTTGGTAAATGCACTGTCTTCAAGCATGCTATCGGTGAATTCGGATTTATTATAGATAGCAAGGCGTGCCATTGGTTGGGTTTGGTCGAACCATTTTTGGTAGTCATCGCCCAGAAGCTGTTCGGTGGAATCCAAGCTAGGGGTTTTATCGCGAATGGATTTTGGTACATAGCGCCAATCAAAAACAGCAGTGTGAAGGGTGGAGTCTGCGTTAGCTTTCTGCCAATCAATGTCTTTGGAATCTTTGCGAATATCAACAACGTCAGCATCTTCGGTAGCAGTCATAAAGATGGTATTGCTCAATACGGCCTCACGAAGTTCCTTTGGCAGCGAAAGTGCCATACCGAGGTATTGATAAGTATCGGTTTCCTGCGGGATGAGGTTTACCGGTGGAATATCAATATCGGCATCTTTAACCACCTCACTGGTAGCAGAGGCCGGGATAGACATTGTATCGCTAGAAGAAGTGGATGTTGTTTTAGTGCCACAAGCGGAAAGACCAGCAGCAAGCGTGCAGCACAATAGTGCAGCGAGTAATTTACGTTTCATTAAAGTTCCTCCTTGAAATGACATATTGATTATTACGGTATTATCATAACAATGGGCGTGTTAGATTTTTGTTAGAAAAAGTAGGATTTTCAATTTTAATATGGTCGCGGAAAGGTTACGGTAAAGCAAGTACCTTTGTCACTGCTTGTGACGTTAATGGAGCCGTTATCAGCTTCAATGATAGTCTTTACCAGAGAAAGCCCAAGGCCGGCGCCACCCATGGCACGGGAGCGGGATTTGTCGACACGATAGAAAGCATCGAAAATATAAGGAAGGTGTTCATCAGCAATGCCGGGACCGTCGTCCTGCACGGTGATGGTGACATTGGTTGGATTTTCTCGTGCGGTAAGCCAAATATTTCCACCGGAATGCCCATATTTACAAGCGTTTTCCACAAGATTGGAAAAAGCACGGTAGATAAAGGCTGTGTTAGCGATGATGGTTGCATCGTCGCAGTCAATATGGCATTGTATCGCGCGTTCGGTGAGTAAAGATTCGAGGTCACTGACAATAGCCTCGAAAAGTGGTTCAAACCAAATGCTGTCTTTTTCGTGACGAATACCGGAATCAGCCGTTGCCAAAAGAAGCAAATCATCGACAGTGGCAGAGAGACGGTCAATATCAGTAAGCGTTTTTTGGGTATGTTCACGATAATCCTCAAGCGTAGCCTCTTTGTCAAGCGCCAACACCTGAATTCCTGTTTTCATGGTAGCAAGCGGTGTTTTTAGTTCATGAGCAGCATTGGCGGTAAAACGCTTTTGCCGTAAAAAAGCATCATCTAAACGGCTCAACATGGCATTAAAACGGTCGGTGAGAAGACCAACTTCATTGTTGCCGGTGGCTTTAGGCAGACGCTCGGTAAGTGTGGTTTCGTCTATGGCTGCAATGGCCTTGCTTAAATCAGAAAGCGGTTTCAACGCTTTACCGGTGATAAAATAGGCTGCGATTGCACCAAGAAACGTGATAATCACACACGAGAGGATGCTATACAAATTAAACCGCGATTTGGCCATTTGAAGCGGATCCATGATGATATTTGCTTCAATAGGAATATTAAGTGCGTCAGTATCAGTCGAGGGATCCAAAAGCACCATAAATGAGGACTCTGCATTAAACATGGCAAGTAAAGTCAGTGCGGTCGTTGATATTGCCAGTACCAGTGCAGTAAGAATGGTGATGTGCCATTGTAGCGAGAGTTTATTCATTCCTGCTCCTCCATGACATAGCCTTGACCACGCACCGTTTTAATCAATTCGGTATCGGCATGGGCCGCAAGCTTCTTTTTAAGACTGTGAATATGATAACGTAATGTATTGGAAAAAGGGTCAAATGCATTGTTCCATACATGCTCTGTGATTTCTTCAGCACTGATGACTTGGTTTTTGTGGAGCAGCAAATATTCTAGAATGCCAAATTCCTTTCGAGTAAGCACGATAGGGGTATCGGCATAGCAGACCTGTTTAGCGGCAGGGTCTAAAGTAAGCGCACCATTCTGAAGTGTGGTAGGTGCTTGAGAAAAATCACGGCGTAATAAATTTCGAATACGTGCTGCTAATTCGCCAAAGTCGAACGGCTTAACAAGATAGTCGTTAGCACCCTCGTCCAAGCCAAGGATACGGTCATCCACTGAACTACGTGCTGAAAGAATAATAATTTTGGTTGTAAGATCAGTTTTGCGTATTTCTTGCAGAACCTCTAGCCCATCTTTTTTAGGTAAATTTAAGTCAAGGATGATGAGGTCGTAATCATTAACAGCATATTCATATAATGCAGCTTCGCCGTCATAAACCACATCCACCGCGTAGCCACTGTGTTCTAAGCCTTTAGCAATATAGCCGGAAAGCGTGGCTTCATCTTCTACAAGCAGTAGTCGCATAATATTTCCTCCTTTGATGCGTGTTTATTAAGCATAGCACAATAATCGTTAGATTGTTGTTAGATATGAAAAAAAGCCATCCCGGCAATTAAAGGGATGGCATAGATGGTTATAGCGTTGGAATGGATACACCATCCAACACGGCCTCCAGCAAATCATCATTGTGGTAAATAAGCTTGAGAGAAAACGGCGGATGCTCTTCGGTTAAAAGACGCAAGAAAATACGATCCCCTTGCCAGAGATTGAGTGTATGAATCTCTTCCTTTGGCACCCAACGAAGGACGCCCTCATCGCAGTTTTCAATCATATCGCCGCTAAAACCATTGGCGGTATAGAGGTGCATGTATTCAGCTTCATTGTCATTGTAAACAAATGTAATAATACCACGATACCGCCAACGAGTGAGTGTGAGCCCAGTTTCCTCTTTGACCTCGCGTAAAAGACAATCATCAGGAGATTCACCGGCTTCAAATTTCCCGCCGACGCCAATCCACTTGCCCTTGTTGACATCCTGTTTCTTTTTTATGCGATGAAGCATTAACATGGCATCCTTGGTTTCGATATAGCATAATGTGGTTAATTTCATGGAAATCCCTCATTTCTTTCTATTAGAAAGTATAAAAGATAGCTGCAAGAGATGCAATCGAAAGAAAAATGAAAAAAACAACAAAAAATATAAAAAGTTTCTTAAAAAACGTTGACAAAAATAAGGGTAGTGGATATAATTAATATCGTTGTTGAGGAGAGATGTCCGAGTTTGGCTGAAGGAGCACGACTGGAAATCGTGTATACGGGAAACCGTATCATGGGTTCGAATCCCATTCTCTCCGTCCTATAGTTCCATAGCAGTCCATGGAACGTTAAAAGCCCTCTGTTGAGGGCTTTTTTCTTTTATATAGATTTTTGTAAGTGCATGAGATTCTATCAGTTCTAAATCACGAGTCTAAGTCATGTTTTTTCTTTATTCATCTTATGCACTATTTTACAAAAACAGTGTAAAAGCCGTTATTTATCGGCGTTTAAGAAGTCTGAAAAATTTAAGGCGTGTTTTCTTTTGACGTTCACTGAAATGAGTATGAATGCAACAGTTAAGATGTATGACGGATTCTTGCGTAGCACAATACTTGTGTTGAAGCAGTTCGGAAAAAGAATTACTGATAATTTGACAAAAGAAGAACTCGAAGATTTCAACGAAATCATTGACATGATGCAGAGAAATCTCGAGCAATAAAAATCTCCTACAAGTTACCTTGTAGGAGTAAACGAAAAAAAGTGCACAGGCGGTTCTCGTCGCCGCCTTGCATTTTTATCTTAAACCAATGACGAGAAAAAAACAAGATAAAACATATAACGGAGGGCGCTCATTAGAATACACGCTGATGATTAAGCGCCATCGTGTGATTACCGGATTTTTTGATGTGTTATGTACATTTGTGAAAATACGCTGTGCATTCTGTTTAAGAAAATCGAAAAAGTAATAGGCACCTTCTTTTGTGAATATCCAAAAGAAGGTGCCTATTTAATTATGCAATGAGTTGAAACAACGGCAGATTAAAATCAGGTATGAATATCGTTATATTCTTCGAAATAAGATGCTCCATAAATATAGATATGACTGACTAATGCAATAAACTGAATGATTGACGATGTTTGGAGAGCGTGGGATAATAACAGTAATAGTTAGGCGTTAAGATAAAAAAAGGAGGCATGTGATGCTTTATCTGGTGACGATTCTCGTTTCATTTGTTGGGGCGATGATTCATGGTGTGACCGGTTTTGGTGCTTCCCTTACAATTATGACGTTATTGCCGTATTTTGTGGATTTGCCATCGGCTGTCGCATTATCCGGCGTTATTCCAATGGTGCAAATGGCAGTGTTGGTATGGCTGCATCGTCGTGCTATCAATTTACGTCGTGTCATCATCCCGGCATTTTTTTATTTGATTGGTTGTTGGATTTCTATTCGTTATACCTTGGATTTTGACCCAAGGCACTTAAAATCTGCATTTGGTATTTTTTTGATTATTGTAGGGATTTATTTTCTGCGTTTCAGCGACCGGGTCAAGGTGAAGGATACCATTCCGGTAATGTTTGTGTGTAGCTTTGTGTCCGGGTTGTGCAATGGCATCTTTGGTATTGGTGGCCCTTTGATGGTGCTGTATTATTTGGCGGCCTGCGATTCGATGGATGAATATGTAGGGAATATTCAGTGTGTATTTTTGGTAACGGATATTTACTGCTTGGGGTTACGCGCTCAAGAAGGTATTTTTACGACCGCCCTTATCGGACCATCTGTTGTAGGGATTGTGGCCATATTGATTGGTCAAGTGGTAGCGTCAAAGATTGTTTCGAAAATCAAAGACGAATCAGTGATTCGTTTTTGTACTTATTTAATGGTTTGCGTTTCCGGGGTAATTATGGCGATGACAAATCTGTAATATGAAATAAGGAGTTGAAGGAATGGCAAAGGAATTTATCAATTTACCGGGGGTAGAGCCTTGTTTTTTCAGAAAAGGGGATTATCTTATTGAATGCGGCGAACCGCTCGAATATATTTATTATTTGCGCAAAGGGACGGTTTATCGTGAGCTTGTGACAGACAAGGGTGTAGAAAGTATATTGTCCTGCAAGGAGAGTGGCGAATTGACAGATTCCTTGGTAGGCATATTGCACTTATATGGGCCGGCAGCAACACGGATATCACCCAATAATTTTGTGGCTGGAACAGATTGCTATTGTTTGCGTATTCCGGCGGAAGAGTGCAAAGCATATTTCCATCAAAGTCCGGATTTGTTGGAACAACTGGTGGGAAGTGCTTTGTATGAGTACAATTATTTAATGAATTTGTATCTGGGAAAATCTGAGGTGCCGGCACCGTCACTGTTGTGTCGCTGGATGCTGTCGCGCATGAACAAAGCTGAGGATGGACAGTATTATCTCAAATCATACAATAATAATGATATTGCCAAGTTTTTAAGCATGCACAAAGTTACCGTATCGCGTATTTTTATTGCCCTGCGCAATGAAGGTATTCTGGAAAAGGTTAATAAGGGGCACCGTATTATTGATATGACGCGGGTGCGCGCAATTGCGAATAATGAAGAGCAAATCAAATATTCATAAAAAGTAGTTTTGTCATAAATTGTAGATAATTTCGTAATATTTGTTATATTAAAGAAAAACCGGCTTAAAAGTTAACCTGGGTTATTGCTTTTTTGATGGTTTAACTATAAAATTTGATTATGCGATATATCATCTGATGTATAGATGATAAAAATAAACAACCAGTAAAAATTAACGAAAAGGATTTTAAGGAGGAAAAATTATGAGTTCAACTATTTATCCTACCGGTACTACAATCTATGATCCAGAAAAAGCTTGGAGTGGCTATACTTTAATGCCAATTCCAAAAATCGGTGCTGTTCTTATCGACATGAACGGTAATGTTGTAAAAGTTTGGAAGGATTTCCAAGGCTTCCCTAACAAGTTGCTCCCTGGCGGTTACTGCATGGGTTCCCTCGGTGTTCGTGATAACGAATATTCTTATCAAGACCAAACCGACGTGGCTCAAATTGACTGGGATGGTAACCTCGTTTGGAAGTTCAATAAAAAAGAATTAATCGAAGACGAAGGTCATGAAGCTGAATGGATGGCTCGTCAACACCATGACTATCAACGTGAAGGTAACCCAGTTGGTTACTACGTTCCAGACATGGAATGCAAGACCGATTCCGGTAACACTTTGATTTTGTGCCACGAAACCATTCACAACCACAAGATTTCCGACAAGCAACTCCTTGATGACGTATTCGTAGAAGTTGACTGGGAAGGTAACATTGTTTGGGAATGGCGTGTAAGCGAACACTTCCGTGAATTGGGCTTCTCCCAAGCTGCGAAGAACGTTCTCTTCCGTAACCCTAACCAACATTTCACCAAAAACGGCGAACTCGGTGACTGGATGCACATCAACTCCATGAGCACCCTCGGGCCAAACAAATGGTATGACGATGGCGATGAACGTTTCCATCCGGACAACATCATTTGGGACGCTCGTGAAGCGAACATCATGGCAATTACCGACAAGAAAACCGGTAAGATTGTATGGCAAATCGGTCCTGACTTTACCGCTACCAAGGAAATGCGTAAGATTGGCCAAATCATCGGTCAACACCATTGCCACATGATTCCAAAGGGTCTCCCTGGCGAAGGTAACATCTTACTCTTTGACAACGGTGGTTGGGCTGGTTATGGTCTCCCTGACCGTATGAGTACCGATGGTACCAAGGTTGACATCCGTGACCATTCCCGTATTCTCGAAATCAACCCTGTAACTTTAAAGGTTGTTTGGAGCTACACTGCTAGCGATAGCGTTACCGGCATGATGCCAATGATCGTTAACACTAACTTCTACAGCCAATTGATTAGTGCTGCACAACGTCTCCCTAACGGTAACACCATGATTACCGAAGGTTGCTTCTCCAGAATCTTCGAAGTAACTCCAGACAAGCAAATCGTTTGGGAATACCGTGCACCATTTACCAAGGAAAGCCCAGGGCAATTCGTATATCGTGCATATCGTTACCCATACGATTATGTTCCACAATTGGATAAGCCGGAAGAAGTTCCAGTTGAAGCATTGGAAATCGAAACCTTCCGTGTACCTGGCGCTGCTGAAGGGATGCTTGATAACTTTACTACCGTTCCTGAAGCAAAGGGCTACACTTCTAGTCTCGCAGCTTGTGTAACCGAAGACCAAGTTGATGACAGTTCTGCGGATCCAGACGATGAAGTAACCGGCGCTAAGTTCTAATTAAAGCTTGCAAGCGATGACTCTACGGGGTCATCGCTTTTTTGTTGCCATGATTTCCTGAATGTGTCTTGTTCATTCTTGAGGTAAAAGCTATGATAAGAAGGAAGCACATCAAAAACATAGTCGCAGTCGCGACTGATAGGAGAAAGGGATGAATGGAGATGAAGTTAGTCGTATTGGATGGCTATACATTAAATCCGGGAGACTTGGACTGGAATGTGTTGGGAAATTTTGGTCCCATTACGGTATATCCAATTACAAAGGATGAAGAAATTGTAGAACGTATTGGTGATGCAGATATCGTTTTTACCAATAAGACGCCAATTACTGAGGCGGTACTCGAACAGTGTCCGAATATTCGTTATGTGGGTGAAATGGCAACCGGTTTTGATAACTTGGATTTGGAGGCGCTACGCGCGCATGGTGTTGCAGTGGCAAATGTGCCGGATTACGGTGGCATTGCTGTGGCACAGCATACGATGGCGTTACTGTTGGAGCTTGCCAATCGGACAATGTGGAATCATCAGCGTGTAATTAATGGAGAATGGACCGGTAATACCATTCCGGCACGTGGTGCATGGCAAATGGAAATGACAGAGCTAAGTGGCAAGACCATAGGCTTTGTGGGCTTCGGTACCATTGCAATTTATGCAGCGCGTATGGCGCGTGCTTTTGGCATGCGTACGCTGGGGTATTCTCGTACGGAACGTGCAGAAGGGCGAGAAGTTGCGGAATATGTGGATTTAGATACGCTTCTTCGAGAAAGTGATGTGGTGAGTCTGCATATGCCATTAAACGATGCTTCTCGCAATATCATGAACCGTGAAACATTTGCTAAAATGAAGAAAGGTGCTTTTCTCATTAACACAGCACGTGGCGCTTTGGTGGATGAAGAAGCACTTGTCGAAGCATTGGACAATGGTACGGTTGCAGGCTTTGCTACAGATGTGCTTGTGGAAGAACCGTTCAATATGGCGCATCCACTTATGGGGCGTGAGGATGTTGTTCTTACCCCACACATCGCTTGGGGGCCACAAGCGACACGTGCACGACTTTTGCAAATTTGTGCGGATAATTTAGAGGCTTTCTTGAAGGGGACGTCATTAAACCGCTTAGTATAACTAAAATGCCGTGATTCATTCGGAATCACGGCATTTGCTATATATGCGGTTATAGCAAGCTGTATTAAAGCTGCATTTAATGAAGGAAAATAAAAAAACGAACCATTAATGGTTCGTTGAATAAACAATAAAACCGTACATCCACCTCTGAAATGATCTCCCAGGCGGTATCTTACCAGCCAGCTCGAGCCAGGCACTCCCGTGGCACATACGCGGGTCTACTTAGTGCTGCTTCCTTCCGGACCTGACACGGTTCATAGGTGCGTATTGCACAGGACCCAGCCGTCAACACTACTTAATAAGGCCAGAACCCTAAAATCACACCCCTCGGGTGGACGTCGATCCTGCTGTAGCGGATTGCAGGTTACAGGGCACCGCTAACTCCCCATCTAGTACGGTTTTACTATTATAACATTGGCGTGCGTCAAAACACAAGCAATTTATGACGTTAATAATGCTTTTCGACAACAAAAAACGCCAGTCCAATGACTGGCGTATAATGGATGATGACGGGCTCGAACCGCCGACCCTCTGCTTGTAAGGCAGACGCTCTCCCAACTGAGCTAATCATCCGCAAGTAACTTACATTTAATAATTATAAGGATTGATGCGGTGAATGTCAAGGGATAATTGAAAACAAAATGTGAATTCTTTTGAAAACGACTTTCTTAATGTATATTTCATCGTTTGGCAATTATGAAAAGGTAATTATTAAATGCACATACAAAGACACCGCCAGAAAGAAAAGTCGATGCATCATCAATTAGAATGCATCGGCTTTTTTCTGTAAATATCATGAAAAGAAGTCGTTGACAATGTTAAAAATCCTTTTTTCGCATGATATAAACGCTGATAAAATAGGAAATTGTGAGCATTAGGAAGATGACTACGAATGCTACAAGGACACGCAAAGTGACAGTTAGTCCACCTAAAATAGATAGTGCAATCGTAACTTCGTTGCCACTGAGAATGCCGCTACTGCCCAGATAAACGATGGTACCCAGAAAAATGCCCATGATACTAATGACCACAAATCGCGCTTTATCGCTACTAAAACGAAAACGAACCGGAATATTAATGGCTAAAAAAATCAATACGGTGAGAAAACTAAAAATACCGGTGAGGATAATGTCTGTTATTTCCATGTGTGTCATAAAAAGATTAGCACCAATTCCTATCACAATAGCGAAAAAAGTTGCAAGGAAACTGCTGAGAATGCCATAAACATATTTTTCTTTGACATAATCTGCGCGTGAAATCGGAAGGGTAAAGAGGAATGCATAGCCGTTGTCCATTTCATCATAAGAAATAGTATTGAGGGCAAACAAACCGAAAACGAGGATGATGTATCCGACAACAAATGTTGCGCTGCCAAGTGTAAAGCTGATAATAATACCAAGCGTGACAATGAATAGGAAATATGATTTTTGGTTAGCCATCAATAAGAAATCTTTTAATAATAATCCATTCATTACTGTTCACCTCGAATTATCATGGTAAAGATATCGTCAATATTGCTTCGCTCAATGACAATATCAGGATAGTTTTCTTGATAGAATTGCTTTTCCTTTGTTAGGCAACTATAGCCGTAATTTTCCTTTTTGGTGGTGCATATGTGACTGTGGTCGAGGGTGTGAAATTGTGTATCGTTTACTTTAAGAATGGCGTAATCACTTAAAAGGACGTCGGTTTCTTCGTGAAAGATAATGCGTCCATTGTGTATCATATAAAGATCATCACACAAGGATTCTAGGTCGCTGGAAATATGTGAGCTGATAAGAATGGCGCGATCTTCATCTGATTCCATATAAGCACGAAGTAAATCCAAGATTTCGTCACGTGCAATCACATCAAGCCCGGCGGTTGGTTCGTCGAGGATTAATATTTTGGCATGATGCGAAATAGCGATGAACACCTTAAGCTTGGCTTTCATACCGGTGGAGAATGTTTTAATTTTCTCTTTCATCGGTAGATTTGCCTGTTGAACTAGTTCCAAGAAGAATCCTTTGTCGAAATCGGTGTAGGTATTTTCGAGAATCGATATAATTTGTTTAATGGTTAACTGATTGCTAAAGGTAGAGTCTGAAAGCACTGTACCAATATATTGGCGATCCTCGGCGGTGAGCATATTGATTGGTTTTCCTAATAAGGTAGCTTCGCCGTCATCGAAATGGTCGATGCCAAGTAAGATTTTGAAGGTGGTGCTTTTACCGGCTCCGTTGCGACCGATGAGTCCTGTTATATAACCGGGCTTCAAACGCATGGTGCAATCCAGACTAAAACCATTGTAGTATTTTTGCAGGTGGTTTGTGGTAATCATTATAAACCCTCCAATATGAGTTCAAACAGCGTGTGCAGATCTTCGTCGCTGATGCCACAGCGTCTGCCCTTTTGAATGGCTTTTTCGAGTTCAGCTTCCACTTCCTTTTTTTGTTCCTCCAAAAGGAGTTCAGTGTTGGTTGCGGTAACGTAAGTGCCTTTACCATGAATAGTCGTGGTAAAACCTTCAGATTCTAAAGTGTCATAGGCTTTTTTTACCGTGAGAGCGCTGATTTTCAAATCTTTGGATAAGGAACGAACGGAAGGAAGGGCGTCGTTTTCAATAAGTTCGCCATCTCGAATCATTTTTTTGACTTGGTCAACAATCTGTTCGTAGATTGGAACCATTAGAGTATGATTGATAATTATATTCAAGGAAATCCCTCCTTACTGTATAAACAGAATATAACAGTACATAACTGATGTCAAGTGTTATAGTCTGTTTATAAAAAAATTCCCCGAACCAATTTGGTTCGGGGAAGCAATAAATTAATCTGTTAGGAAACCTTGTTTTTGTAAAATTTCCAAAAGGCTTGGAGAAGCCATAGCCGCCACACTGAGGCGAGCAGCCATTTGTGCGGTAAAGGTATCTACCGGTTTGGTGGTGTCTCGTAAATCATAATATTCATGGACGGTATTGTCGTAATCAGAGAGGGTGTCCATTGGATTATCGAGTGGTTTGTAGATATTTTCCATAAATGTGATGGAACGCGGTAAGCGTGGTTTGAGAGCAGGATCTTGGTCGGGGACCCCCACTGCAAGCCCTAAGCAAGGGAAAGTGTAAGGCGGGAGATGAAGCAAATCAATGATGGCCTGCATATCATTGTTAATACTCCCCAAGATAACACTGCCCAAGTCTAAGCTTTCTGCTGCAGTTACCATGTTCATGGTCATGAGTGTGGCGTCATAAAATGCTGGAAAGAAGCGCTCTGCACGCCCCATTCCCTGCGGTGCTATTCCTTGTGCTTCTGCAATTTGCACATTGCGATAGAGATCGGCAACGATAATAAAGAGATAACCGCATTCTGCCACATAAGGTTGTTTACAAATATCAGCGATGGTTTTTTGTGTTTTTTTATCGGTCACGCCAATAATACTCGCTGCTTGCAGAAAGGTATAGGTTGGCGTATGGCTGGCTGCATCTAGAATGGCATCAAGTTGGAGTTCGGTCAAAGGTATATCCTTAAATTTGCGAATGCTGCGATGGTTGATTTGATGTTTAATGGTATCGTTCATAGGAAAACCTCCTTTTAGTAGTTCATCTTTCTTTTAGCATACGCTATAGAATGGATTTTGGGCAACAAAAAAAGCCGAGAAACACATCATTTCTCGGCTTAAAGCTGATGACCGGACTTGAACCGGAGACCTGCTGATTACGAATCAGCTGCTCTACCAACTGAGCTACATCAGCGTAAAAAAAAGAGCCGACAATGGGACTCGAACCCGCAACCTGCTGATTACAAATCAGCTGCTCTACCAATTGAGCTATATCGGCATCTATTACATTTTAGCATCAGAGTGATAAAAAAGCAAGAGAAATTTTTGTAATTTCTAATGAAAAATTTACGGTTTGCATTAAAAACGAATGAATGATAAACGATGCAAAATATTTCTTTAAAATATTGTCGTAAATTCTAAAAAATTCAACACGTTTTACGTGTACAAATAAAAAGCAAGAGCAAACAATGCATAAAAGCATGATGCGTATTATCGAAAAAACGCAATACAGACGCTCTTGTAAGAATATATGGAAAGAAAATGGCAATGCAAACGAAAAAAATTGTAGAAATAGAAAAAATATTAGATATAGGCATACAGAAGGGTTGACGGCTAGTAAATAACTGTGGATAATAATTATAAGCAAATGAGTTTTAGATTATCGTTTCACAGTATTTCTATCGGAAATAAGGGCGCGTGAAGTGATTGGTTTTAAAGCCCGTTGCGTGATACTTGAGGAAAGTTTTTTATGAAGGGAAGTTGGATATTTCGATGAAAGCATCAGAAGAAATTTTTGATAAAAAACAGAAACTTGTTCATGAGATTCTTCGTACCAGACGTGAAATGAACATGACCCAAAAGAATATTGAAGCTGCATGTGGCGTAAAGCAACCGGTTATTGCAAGAATGGAAAGAGGCTTGACTGACCCACAATTGACCACTATTTTAAAAGTACTGCTTCCATTGGGAAAAACCTTGAAAATTGTAGACATCGAAGAAGATGGTGAATAAAATAAATTGTCTAGCGGCCTGAAGAGGGTCGCTTTTTTGTTTTATTGTGTAATAAAAATTGTGTATTTAAGCGTTTTTCGATATAATAATAGGAAGGTTTTAACGGAAAATGTGTAAAGGAGGAAGGTCAATGGCCAAGGCAAAAACCAAGTACGTGTGTCAGGAATGCGGTTATCAGACCCCTAAATGGATGGGGCGTTGTCCGGATTGTGGCGCTTGGAATGCATTGGTTGAGGAAGTGGTGAGTGAACCGGCAGAGAAAAAGAGTGGGCGTGCAGTATTGCAAACCACTGTGAGTGTTAAACCGGAACCACTCAAAACGATTGACGCTTCTAAATCTACACGTATTGATACCGGCATTGGAGAGCTTAATCGTGTCTTAGGCGGAGGGTTGGTGCCGGGGGAACTTGTCCTTTTGAGTGGGGATCCTGGAATTGGCAAATCTACCATTACCATGCAGTTAATGAATACTATTGCTGGGACAGGGCCGTTGCTTTATGTTTCCGGTGAGGAATCAAAAGGTCAAATCCGAAACCGTGCTGAACGTTTAGGTGTGTCAAGTGATCGAATTCATGTTGTCACTGAAAATAATGTTGAGGTGCTCGATGTCATTGTACGCAGCAAAAAATGGGAGCTTCTGATTATTGATTCAGTACAGACTATTTTTGATCCGGCAGTGCAATCAGCGCCGGGGAGCGTTTCGCAGCTTCGGGCAGTGACGGCTTGCTGTATGAGTTGGGCGAAGGGTGTAGGCATTCCCACGGTGCTTGTAGGTCATGTAACAAAAGACGGAAGTGTAGCCGGGCCACGTGTGCTAGAACATATGGTGGATGCGGTGCTTCTTTTTGAAGGAGATCGACAAAGCCAGTATCGTGTATTACGCGGTCTCAAAAATCGTTTTGGGTCGATTAATGAAATTGGCGTTTTTGACATGACGAGTGATGGGCTTGTGGAAGTTGGCAATGCATCCGAGATTTTCTTATCGGATAGCAGGTTACAAGTGAGTGGTGCTGTCGTAACTGTGATTTTAGAAGGTACACGCCCGATTTTGGTAGAAATTCAAGCGCTTGCAACAAAATCGTTTTATGGCCAATCGCGTTGTATGACCAGTGGCGTAAAGTATGATCGCGTATCGATGCTGGTGGCCGTGCTCGAGAAACGCGTTGGCCTTCGTTTGGGCGACCAAGACGTATACCTTAATGTAGTTGGCGGTTTAAGGATAGACGATCCGGCTTGCGATCTTGCAATGGCAATGGCCATTGTTTCAAGCTTTATGGATCAAAGCGTTCCACAGGACGTTATTTTATTGGGCGAAGTAGGTTTGACCGGGGAATTGCGTCAGGTAAATCAGCTTGAACGACGCCTGCAGGAAGCGGCGCAATTAGGCTTTAGCAAGGCAATTGTGCCAAAACAGAAAAAAACATTACACATCAAACAGCTTGAAGTTATTGAAAAGCCGTTTATTAGCGATGTGATTCAATATTTATGGAGGGAGTAATATGCCATTAAGTTCAAATGAAACCGGTGCATTGATGGACATCTTGGAGATGACTGCACCGGGCACTGCATTGCGTGAAGGTTTAGAAAATGTTTTGCGCGCAAATACCGGCGGCCTGATTGTTATTGGCGATTTTGCAAAAATCAAACCAATTATGAAAGGCGGCTTTGCTATTGATACCGAATATTCTCCTGCCCATTTGTACGAGCTTGCAAAGATGGATGGGGCAATTATTGTATCTCAAGATTTGAAGCGTATTTCTTGTGCCAATACGCATCTCATGCCGGATGCAAATATCCCGTCGTCTGAAACCGGGATTCGCCATCGTACTGCTGAGCAAACTGCACGTCAAACCGGTGCGCTGGTTATTTGTATTTCGCAACGTCGGCATGTGATTAGCCTTTACAAAGGGTCCTTCAAGTATATTTTGAAGGATGTCAGCGTACTGTTGAATACCGCAAATCAAGCGCTGGGGACCTTGGAAAAATATAAGGATGTTCTGGAAGAGGCCTTGCTTCGCTTGAGTGTGCAGGAATTTGATAATGTGGTAACGTTACCGGACGTTTTACAGGTTATCCAACGTGCCGAAATGTTTAAGCGTGTGGAAAAAATGTTGCGACTTTACCTCACTGAGCTTGGGGATGAAAGTCAGCTGATTCGTATGCAAGCTGAAGAGCTCAGCAGCAATGTTGAAAAAGATGAAGCCCTTACTATTCGCGACTATATGGTTCGCATAAAGGATAAGGATGAGCAAGAACAGCTCGATGAATATATGCAGCGTTTGGCACGCTTTGACAATGAACAGCTATTGGATTTGGACTTGTTGGCACGTACGCTAAACTTGAATGAGTATCACGAAAAGGATAAACGTGTTGTTTTGGAACCGCGTGGGTATCGCATATTAAACAAAATTGCGCGGTTGCCGTATACCGTTATTGAAAATATGGTAGCGGCTTTCGGAACGTTGCAATCCATTGTGCTTGCAAGCAATGAAGAATTGGATGCGGTAGAAGGGATTGGGCCGGCGCGTGTGGCACAAATTACCTTGGGATTGGAACGTATCCGTTCTCAAATTCTCACCGATAGTAACTGGGTGAAGTAATACTTGTTAAGACCATTGAAAGGAGGTGAGAAATATGCAGCGTAAGTCAAAAAAAATATTGATGGCTCTTTTACGCATTATACTCATGTTTGCTGGTATTGGCGTAGGCTATGTGTTGAGTATTCCGATGACGAGTTTACTTCAATCCATAGGCTTTTTTGGGGGCTTTCCTATTGTTTGTGGCGTCCTAATGGTTCTTTTTGGAATTATAGGAATTATTATAGCGAAACCATTGGCGAATTTTTGCGTTCACGTCACGAAGCTGGCAGAACAGCGTTTGAAGCAGGTGCCTTTACCGGCACTGGTATCAAGTACGATTGGGTTAATTGCAGGGCTGTTGATTGCAGCGCTTTTATCCAGTACGGTGAGTGAGTTGCCGCTTATCGGAAGCTATATGCCGGTTATTCTGAGTGTGATTTTTGGGTATCTTGGTGTCACTGTCGGATACCGCTGGCGTGATACTGTGGATGGTTTCTTTGGCGTCTTGCGCCGCAATTCCAAACGTAGCCGTCGTGAAGCGAAGGAGCAAAAGGAAGAGCAGCAATGCACGGAAGTGGCCGGCGAAACAATCTGCTTTAAAACGACAGTTCATCCGAAGGTACTCGATACAAGCGTTATTATTGATGGGCGTATCGTGGAAATTTGTCGTGCAGGCTTCTTGGAAGGGCCACTTATTATCACAAATTCTGTTTTGGATGAATTGCGTCATATTGCAGATAGCAGTGATTCCATCAAGCGTGTGCGCGGTCGTCGCGGCTTGGATATTTTGAATGAGCTACGTGAGCTCGAGGTAGAAGTTGTTAATGTTAAGGCAGACTATGACGATATTCCTGAGGTGGATGCAAAGTTGGTTCAACTTGCAAAAGATTACAATGGCTATGTTGTCACAAATGATTTTAATTTGAACAAAGTTGCATCTTTCCAAAAAGTAAAAACATTGAATGTAAATGAGCTCGCCGGTGCTATAAAAACTGTGGTGCTTCCGGGCGAAAAAATGCGCGTTGATGTTGTTGCACGTGGGAAAGAAAACGATCAAGGGGTTGGCTATTTGGATGACGGAACAATGATTGTTGTTGAAAACGGCAAGCAGGTCATTGGGAAAACAGTAGAAACAACTGTAACATCGGTTATTCAAACCAACGCCGGACGTATGATTTTTGTGCGTTTAAATGATCTCTACTAATTCAAAAGAGCAGGATGCATGTCCTGCTCTTTTTGTATGGCGTTTATTGGGTGTGATGGAACGCAGGAAATCATGGTGAAGGTCAGCGTGAGCTGTGTTATAATAAAAAAGTACACCTTAAGGAGGATGAGATAATGGTTGGAGCAGTGGTGCTTGCCGGTGGTCAGGGAAAACGCATGAACGCCGGAATGAACAAGCAGTATTTACTGATTGATGGACGCAGTGTGCTGAGTTATGCCATCGAAAGTATGGCCTGTGGTGCGGATGAAATTATTGTTGTTGCTGCAAACGGGGAAGAAGCAGCTGCAGAAACAGCCATTAAGGAAAGTGGCGTAGACCGCACACGGTGTAAAATTGTTATCGGTGGCAAGGAACGACAAGATTCTGTGCGTCATGCTATGGAAGCAATGCCTGATTCCTGGGAAAAGGTGATGATTCATGACGGGGCACGCCCCTTTGTGCCAAAAGAAGTGGTAAATCGCTTATTAGAGGCGGTACAGCCGGGCGTTGGTGCGATACCGGGTCTTCCTGTGACCGATACAGTCAAACGTGTAGATGAAGAAGGCTTTATCCTCGCTACACCACCGCGTCATATGTTGCGTGCGGCGCAAACACCTCAATGCTTTTGGGCAGAAGAAATTAAGGCGTTGCATTTAGCTGTTGAAAAAGAAAACCTTGTTTTTACGGATGATGCGGCGTTGTATGAGTATGGTGGTAAGCGTGTGCGTATGGTTGACGGTGCGATAATGACGAAGAAATTAACAATTCAAGACGACCTTATGTGGGTCGAACAGATGAAAAAAGTATGGGAGGATCAGAAATGAGAGTTGGCTTAGGCTATGACGTACACCAATTGGTGGAAAACCGAAAATTGATTCTCGGCGGCGTAGAGATTCCATTTGAAAAGGGGCTTTTGGGCCATTCCGATGCGGACGTGTTGGTGCATGCGTTGATGGATGCCATGTTTGGCGCAATGGGAATGGGCGATATTGGTCAGCATTTTCCGGATACAGATCCACAATATAAAGGTGCAAACAGCATGAAGCTTTTGGAAGCATGTCGCGATAAGATTGCAGAAAAAGGGTATGGTGTGTATAACCTTGATGTGACCATCTGCGCGCAAGCGCCAAAAATGGCACCGCATTTGTTGAATATGCGTCAAAACATCGCCGATACCCTGGGTATTGACATCAGTATGGTCAATATCAAGGCAACCACCACTGAGCATTTGGGCTTTGTTGGTGACGGTAAAGGCATGAGTGCGTATGCGACATGTTTATTGGAGGAGATCGATGCATAAAGCTTTAGCGCTGTATTCAAAAAGTGAAAACCATCCGGAGCAATTGCCGGGGCTTACGTTGGCCTTTGTCGGCGACGCTGTGTACGAAATCTATGTGCGTACAATGATGTTGGAAAAAAGCGTGAACGCACACGTGCTCAATAAGCGTTGTGTGAAGCTTGTTAATAATCGTACGCAATCGGCGCTTTATGAAGTGCTGGAACCGGAATTAAATGATGTTGAACTGGGTGTTTTGCATCGCGGACGTAATGCTAAGGGGATTGTACCGAAAAACGCCAATACTCAGGATTATCGTCGTGCTACTGCGATTGAAGCATTGGTAGGGTATTGGTATCTAATGGATGATGAAGCCCACTTAAAATGGGCATTTGATACCTTGTGGACAATGACCGAAGGGAAGGATGAAGCATGAGTAGAGCGGATGATATTTTTAAACAGAACATCACTCAAATTCTCAACGAAGGTGTGTGGGATACCAATTATGAGGTTCGCCCGCGCTGGAGTGATGGGACACCGGCCCATACAATTAAATGCTTCGGGATTGTCAATCGGTACCAGTTGGACGAGGAGTTTCCAATTCTCACCTTACGCAAGACCAATCTCAAAAATGCGGTGGATGAATTGCTTTGGATTTGGCAAAAGAAGTCTAACCGCATTGAGGCGCTTAATAGTCACATTTGGGATGCTTGGGCCGGCGAAGATGGCACCATCGGGAAGGCTTATGGCTATCAGTTGGGAATAAAGCATGTCTACAGAGAGGGCGAATTTGACCAAGTAGACCGTGTGCTTTATGATTTGAAGCATCAGCCAAACAGCCGACGTATTATGACCAATATTTACAATCATCATGATTTACATGAGATGAACCTGTATCCTTGTGCATACAGCATGACGTTTAATGTTAGCGGTAATAAGCTGAATGCTATTTTGAATCAACGGAGCCAAGATATGCTCACCGCCAATAACTGGAATGTGGCACAATATGCAGTGCTTGTTCACATGTTTGCACAGGCCAGTGGCTTAGAGGCCGGAGAACTCGTGCATGTTATAGCAGATGCGCATATTTATGACAGACATATTCCGATTGTGGAAAAAATCATGCAGCACGAAGGCAAGCCTGCGCCAAGCTTCCAACTGAATCCGAATGTGACAGACTTCTATCAATTTACAGTGGATGATATTCAATTGGAGCATTATGAGTATTGGCCGCTTGAAGACCGTATTCCGGTGGCAGAATAGGAGGCGCCATGCAATTTATTGTAGCTGTGGATGAAAACTGGGGAATTGGCAAAGATGGTGGGATGCTTGATTACCTGCCAAAGGATTTGGCTTTTTTTAAAGAAACAACAAGTGGTCATGTCGTAGTCATGGGGCGAAAGACTTTGGAATCCTTTCCGGGCGGGAAACCGCTTTCAAATCGCTTGCATATTGTGCTTACAAATAATCTTGAATATTCGGCACCGGACGGCGTGATGTTGGTCCATTCATTGGATGAATTGGCAGAAATGCTGGATGATTTAGACCGTGACGATGTTTTTGTGATTGGCGGGGCAAGTGTATATGCAACACTTTTGGATGTATGCAGTGGTGGCTATGTGACCCATATTGGACGTGCATATGAAGGCGTGCAAAAATATTTTCCAAACTTAGACGAAAAGAATCATTGGCAATTGAGCCAAATCATCAAGGAAGAGGAAGACAAAGGGCGGAGCTTACGTTTTTGTTATTACGAAAACAAGGCCTTGATGTTATTGGAGGAAAAAATACATGAGTGAAATTTACGGACGTAATCCTGTGGTTGAAGCCATTAAAAGTGGCACGGAAATCAATCGCATTTATATCGCAAAGGGCGCACAACATAAAGTGATAGATGATATTTACAAGCTTGCACGCGAAAAACAAATACCGGTGCAACAGGTAGAACGTCGCAAATTGGATACGATGTTTCAAGGTAAAAACCACCAAGGCGTGTATGCTTCTGTTGCAGAAACCCATTATGTGGAGGTAGAAGATATTCTTGCTGCTGCTCGCGAAAAGGGCGAAGCGCCGCTGGTGCTTGTTTTGGATGAAATTGAAGATCCGCATAATTTAGGAGCAATATTGCGTAATGCAGATGCTTTTGGTGCACATGGTGTAATTATTCCAAAAAGACGCTCGGTAAGCCTTACCGGTACAGTCGCAAAATCTGCAGCCGGTGCCATGCAGTATGTACCGGTAGCTCGTGTTTCTAACATCGCGCAAACCTTAAAGGCGCTTAAAAAAGAAGGCCTTTGGATTTGCGGCACTGCTATGGATGGTGAAAATATCTATCAGGCACCGCTTTCCGGTGCACTTGCTATTGTAATTGGCAACGAAGGGCACGGCATGCGCAGCCTTGTAGCGCAACAATGTGATTTTACGGTATCTATTCCAATGAAGGGGAAAATCAATTCTCTCAATGCCTCTGTGGCTACCGGTGTGGTACTATCTGAGGTCGTACGCCGTCAGGAGGGCTAAAGCATGAAAACATATCTGTTTGTTGACGGCTATAACATCATTGGCGCTTGGCCCGAGCTTATCGAGTTACGCGATGCTTCTTTAGAGGAAGCGCGAAAAAAGCTTGTTGATTATTTAACCGAATACGCCGTTGCAAGCGGATATCACACAGTTTTGGTATTTGATGGATGGCGTGTGAAAGGCAATCGTGGCACAGTTGTGGATAATCCCTATATTGAAATTTTATTTACTGCCGAAGGTGTCACGGCCGATATGGCCATTGAGCGGTTGGTGGCGCGCTTGCCAAAACATCAGAAAATCTATGTGGCAACCAGTGACCGTTTGGAACAGGAAACGGTTCTTGCACAAGGTGGTTTGCGGATCAGCGCGATGGAATTGCATAATATGGTTTTCGGACAAAAGAAGGCCCATCGACAGCATATAGAAAAACAACCGGAAGGTGTAAATCCGCTTGATGCGCAGCTTGATGATGAGGTAAGACGGCGTTTACATGCAATGATTCACGAAAAACAAGAGGAAAAAGAAGAAAACGTAAAAAAATCGAAAAATATTAAAAAAAGCATTGACTTCATAAAAATCCTATGGTAATATAAATCTCGTCGGTTGGGCAGTGCCCAAGACCGACAACCCGGAGAGATACCCAAGTTGGCCAAAGGGGACGGACTGTAAATCCGTTAGCTGTGCTTTCACAGGTTCGAATCCTGTTCTCTCCATTGTAACACCATATTGTCGCGGGGTGGAGCAGTTGGCAGCTCGTCGGGCTCATAACCCGAAGGTCGCAGGTTCAAGTCCTGTCCCCGCAATTTGCTGATATAGCTCAGTCGGTAGAGCGCCACCTTGGTAAGGTGGAGGTCACCAGTTCAAATCTGGTTATCAGCTTTGTCTGGCGATATAGCTCAGCTGGCTAGAGCATACGGTTCATACCCGTAGTGTCCGGGGTTCAAGTCCCTGTATCGCCATCGCCGTTGACTGCAGTCAACGGTTTTTTTTTGCCCAAGGGCAAAGCCTCGGAGGGATACCCAAGTTGGCCAAAGGGGACGGACTGTAAATCCGTTAGCTGTGCTTTCACAGGTTCGAATCCTGTTCCCTCCATTAAAAAAACAATGCTGATATAGCTCAGTTGGTAGAGCGCCACCTTGGTAAGGTGGAGGTCACCAGTTCAAATCTGGTTATCAGCTTTGTCTGGCGATATAGCTCAGCTGGCTAGAGCATACGGTTCATACCCGTAGTGTCCGGGGTTCAAGTCCCTGTATCGCCATTAACCGTTGATCAAAGGTCAACGGTTTTTTTGTGCAAAAAATCTGTAATGATTGAATGATAGTATTGGTGAATCATTTATTGCAAAGGCTATTGTAGTTTACATAGAGAAAGGCACGGAAATGTCAATTCCGTGCCTTTGCTTATTCATAGGATTATTTTTTTGTTTTTCTGTTTGATAGGGAGTGTAATGTGAAAGGTGATACCATCGTTATCATTATAGGCAGTAATGGATCCTTGGTGACATTGGCAAATACTGTCTGCAATGGCAAGGCCAAGACCGTAGCCACCGGTTTCACGGGTGCGCGAGAGGTCGGCGCGGTAAAAACGCTCAAAGAGATGTTTTAGGGTATCGTCGCTAAGCGGATCACTTTGATTATGAACGGTAAGATGAAGTTTTTTGTCCTGTTGGTAGAGATTGACGGTGATGGTGCTGTTTGCCGGTGCATACTTGCAAGCATTATCAAGAAGGATATTAACAAGCTCTTGTAGTTGTGCAGGATCACCTGTAAGCGCCAAATCCGGTGAAATGTGCTCTTCGATAAAACATCCGTGCTCCAAGGCGACTGCTTCAAAACTTAGTAAGGTACCGGTTACAAGGTCGCCCAGTGCAATGGTGTCGCTTGCGGGGAGCGTTTGTTCTCGGGCGTCATTTCGCGCCAAAATAAGCATATCGGCAACAAGCTTTTTCATGCGTAAAGCTTCTTGGTTGGAGCTGTCAACCCAGCGTATTTGTTCGTTAACGGTGCTATCGGGATGGCTCTTTAGAATGTGCATATTGGCAAGAATGACAGTGAGCGGAGTTTTTAGTTCGTGGGACGCATCAGCAATGAACTGGCGTTGTTGATGCCAAGCTTCTTCTATTGGACGAAAGGCCCAAAGAGATAGACGCCATACCACAATAAAAAAGAGTCCCCAAGCAAGAAAAAAGCCTGCTAAACAAGCGATAAGAAGGTTCATTAATGCCGCTGCTTCCGGTGCACGATCGACAAAGGCTATTTTTGTGCCTTCAGGTGTTTCGCGTACCAAATAGGTTAGTTTATAGGCGGAAAGATTTCCTTCGGCTTTACCGGACTCAAGCACTTCCTTGGCGAGCTTTTGTGCAGTGGATTTGGAAGTATCCATATTACGAGAGAAGAGAATATTATAGGTATCGGTGTCTTTGTTATAAAGCACTAAAATACCGGGGAGCGCATTGGCGGCTTTTTGCGCTTGAGCATCAAGAATTGAGCCACCGGTTGGCAGAGGCGGGGAGGAGATATCTTCTGAATCATTTTGGTCGACATCAGGCGGATTGATGCGATTGGCATCTTGAAAACGATCTGCCTCTGCCGGGTTGGGAACAATAAATTGGTTCATTGGTTTAGTGTACTCTATCAACATATTAAGCGCTTGGACAGCGATGTTGTTGTTGTGCTGTATATTGCCGCCGATGATGAGTGCGAATATAAGTACAAGCAAGGCTGTAATTGTTATCATATTGATGATGATAAATCGATGACGTAAGGGTTTTAAACGTTTCATGCGTCTGTAACCTCTAGATGATAGCCGATGCGACGTACAGTGATAATTTGAACCGTTGAGCCCAGAAAACGGAGCTTCTTACGCAGAAAAGAAATATAAACTTCAACATTGTTTTCTACAGCATCGGAGCTGCTTCCCCAGACATTGACAATCAAATTCTCCTTACTAACGGTCATACTTGGGTGTTGCAATAGCTGCTGCATAATGGCAAATTCTTTATAGCTAAGATGCACACTTTTGTGGCCACAATGAAGTTCGGCGCTATCGAGGTTCAGTGTTAAATCGCCAAAAGAAAGCTCGTCTAAAACCACTTCACCAACGCGACGGGTGAGAGCGCGAACACGTGCAAAGAGTTCATCGTAATCAAAGGGCTTGGTCATATAATCGTCTGCACCGCAATCAAGTCCGGTGATTTTATCATTGATGGCTTCACGCGCAGTGAGCATAAGGACAGGCGTGGATATTTTTTGTTGGCGCAAAGATTTTACGACCGCAAAGCCATCCATAAGTGGAAGCATGACATCGAGGATGATAAGAGCATAGTCACCAATAAGCGCATATTCTAAACCGCTTTTGCCATCGTAAACGGTGTCCACCTCGTAATGTTGGTCGCGAAACAGTTCAGTAATGGCGTCAGCAAGGGCTTGTTCATCTTCAACAATGAGAATTCGCATTGTAGGGCCTCCTTGTTTTATAAAAATGATTGTCTACAGTATAAACGAAATAATATAAATTTAGTATAGCGAATAAAACTTAAATAAAGATTAAAACAGCAGGTAATCTTACTGCAGAAAAAGTATTAAAGGCTCTTTGTGAATTGTTAAAAGTCTGTGAATGGCCGGAAAACGTAATGCAATTCACGGGGCGATGTTGTACAATGCTATTAAGTGTATAAGCTGAGAAAGGAGTCTGCCTTGTGACAAGTATTTTGTCGAGTATATTGGCAAATTCCCCAGGCACCATCCTTTTTATTAATGTGCTGGATATTCTTATTATTGCCTTTGCAATTTATAAGATTTTGGAGCTCATGCAAGGGACGCGTGCCATGCCCTTGGTAAAGGGAATTGCCATTCTTTTAATTTTTTCAGTAGTGAGTGAAGCTGTGGGTCTTTCTACGGTAAACTGGGTGCTGGTGCAATTGCAGAAGGTTTTTATTATTGCTATTCCGATTGTTTTTGCACCGGAGCTGCGTCGAGGTTTAGAAAAGCTGGGTAATGGATCGTTTATTATGCGCAATCGATATGTAAGCGATAATGATATAGTGGTCAATCAAGTATTGGAAATTGTCAATTGTATGGCGGCATGCAGCGCCACTTGCACCGGTGCGTTGATTGCAATTACACGAGAAAACGGTTTACGCGAATACATTAGCACCGGGATTTCTATTCATGGTGATTTATCAGCAGCGTTGTTAAAAAATATCTTTGTTGTGAATACTCCTTTGCATGATGGGGCTGTAATTGTTACCAACAACGAGATTATGGCGGCAAGTTGCTTTTTGCCACTTTCTGAGAACCACAACATTTCAATGAAGCTAGGAACTCGTCACCGTGCGGCAATTGGGCTATCAGAGGTGAGTGATGCAGTAGTTGCTGTGGTTAGCGAAGAAACAGGCGCCATGAGTATCGCAGAAGGTGGGCATTTGCGGTATGATTTGAACCGTGAAGCATTAATGAATGAAATGATAGAACTTCTTAAAGTGCCGGAAACATCTTCGGTGGTTGGACGCATAAAGAAGGTGTTTGGCCTATGAAAATAACAGAAAATAATCGCGCCCTCAAGCTACTTGCGCTTGCCATTGCGATTGTGTTGTGGTTTTATGTGAGTATTGAGCAAGATCCGATTTCGCAACGTACATATAATGTACCAATTACCGTGGAAAATCTTAGCGCAGACAAGGTCGCAACAGTATCGAAGGAATATGTTAGTGTAAAAGTTATGGGGCGTGAAACCCGTTTGGACGGTATTACTGCAGAGGACTTTAAGGCTTATGTAGACTTGAGTAAGGCTAAAAAGGGTGAAAGTGAAGTTGATGTTCATGTATCCTTGCCAAATGAGGTGTTTTTTGCCAAATTAGATCCTAATCGCGTTAATGTTTATGTGGAACAACGTGAAGGGGAAACCATGAATGTGGACATTGTTCGTACGGGGATGCCAACAGAAGGGATAACCATTGATGAAATGACTATTGAACCACAAAGTGTGTTTGTTTCCGGCAACGAAGATGCCTTATCAAGAGTGGCAAAGGCCGGCGTTGTAGTTGATTTGAATGATGTATATTCAAGTAGCAAAAAAGAAGTGCCGGTTCAGTTATTTGACTACGAGGGCAATGTAATAGAACAAAGCGAACTCAAAACTTATCCGGAAACTGTGACCTTGTCGATTAAGGCCAGCGAGGTTGATATTCAAAAGGCTGTGCCAATTCAAGCAGAATTGGTGGGGAGCTTGGCAGAAGGCGTACAGGTTGACAGTATTACCGTTGACCCACAGATGGCTACGGTAGAAGGGTCTCCTGCTGACCTTGCAAAAATTTCAGAAATAAAAACAGAACCGATTGATTTATCAGGCTTAAGCGAAACCACTTCCTTTACAGTGAAGCTAGTGGGTAAGCACTTGCGTGATGCGAAGAAGGTTACGGTTACAGTGAATGTATCGACACAAGCAGATAATGACATCGAAGGAAAAGTGTATACGAAGGTGGTACCGATTGCCATTACGGGCTCAGCAGCGGAAAGCGTAAGTGCTAGTAGTCTGTTGGCAGAAGTGACCTACCACATGAAGCCGGGCTATGCAGACGCAGGGGATAATTTAACGGCTTTTGTGCAGGTGAACGAAGCGCCTGATGGCAGTATGACGGCAGAAGTGCAATTTGGCGTTGTTGAGGGTTTAGTGATAGACACTGTTACGCCAAGTACCATTACTCTCAATTCAAACAATTAAGGAGCAAGATTATGGCTAATTTATTTGGAACCGATGGTGTGCGTGGTAAAGCTGGGGTGGTATTAACTGCTGAGCTTGCGTTAAAACTGGGGCAAGCAGCCGGGCAGGCCTTTATCAAAGCAAATGGTGGAAAAAGTGGCATTGTAGTAATTGGACGTGATACCCGTATTTCTGGGCAAATGCTTGAAGCAGCGCTCACTGCCGGTCTTACATCTGTAGGCGTGCATGTCGTGAGTGCCGGCGTAATTCCAACACCGGCAGTAGCATTTTTGGTACGTCATTACAATGCCATGGCCGGTGCGGTGATTTCTGCCAGCCACAATCCTTATCAAGATAACGGCATTAAATTCTTTAGTGCAAGTGGCGAAAAAATCAGTGCTGAAACACAAAGTTTTATTGAACGTGTTCTCCAAGGTGAAGCAGATGTTGAGGAAGCCACTGGCTTGGCAGTAGGAAAAGTAAATGTTGAGCATGATGCCATCAAATACTATAAGGACTTTTTGTTGGGGCTGTTGTGTAGCAATGGTGCCGATGTTCATGCAGTGGTTGACTGTGCGAACGGTGCGGCAAGTAGTCTGGCAGAAGAAGTATTTACCAAGTCCGGCGTAAAAGTGACGATGATGGGCAATCATCCGGATGGCGTGAATATCAATGTTGATTGTGGCTCCACCCATTTAGAAGCATTACAAGCAAGTGTACTACGCGAAGGTGCTGATGTTGGCTTGGCGTTTGACGGTGATGCCGATCGTTTCCTTGCAGTGGATGAACGTGGGAATGTTATTGATGGGGATCATTTGATGGCAATTTTTGCACTTGCCCTGAAAAAAGAAAATCGCTTAACCAACAACCAGCTTGTTATTACTGTCATGAGCAATTTGGGATTAAAACTTGCTATGAAAGAGGCTGATATTGAAATCATCGAAACAAAAGTCGGTGACCGATATGTGAACGAAGGAATGCAACAATTTGGCGCGATTTTGGGTGGTGAACAATCCGGTCATATTATTTTCCGTGACTACAATAGTACCGGTGATGGAATGATTAGCGCCATCATGCTTTTGAATGTAATGTGTCATTACGGCAAATCTGCTTATGAATTGGCCCAGGTAATGACGAGTTTGCCACAAGTGTTAATAAATGTACCGGTGCGCACAAAAGACGGTTGGGGCAAGCATCCAGCTATAGTAGAAGCTATTGACAAAGCCAATGCTATTTTGGGTGAAGAGGGGCGCGTTTTGGTACGTGCTTCTGGAACAGAAGATTTACTTCGCGTAATGGTTGAAGGCAAGTCTCAAGATGAAATTACAGAGCTAGCTAATAAAATTGCTGATGCTGTCAGAGAAGCGATTGGTGTTTGATGGCAATAAAGGGAATTGGTGTAGATGTTGTTGAACTTGCTCGCATCACTGATGTAGTAGAAAAACATCCTAATTTTGGGATGCGTCTATTTACCGAAAAAGAACGCGCAAGAGCTTTTGAACCGCAACGAGATATTGCTGCTATAGCAGCGCGGTTTGCGGTGAAAGAAGCGGTAAGCAAAGCATTAGGAACAGGTATCGGCAGTATCGGCTGGAAAGAAATAGAAACCACCAGCGCAGAGAGTGGCGCACCGGTGGTTACATTATATGGTAATGCCGCAAAGCGTGCGGAGCTAATGGGCGTCACGCAGATTCACGCCAGCATTAGTCATGAGCGCAGTGTGGCAGTGGCGATGATAATATTGGAGGGATAACGGATGTATTTGGTGAGCAATGAGGAAATGAGAAAGTTGGATCATGCCGCCATTGACAATTGGTGCATTCCGTCAATGATATTGATGGAAAATGCCGGTATTGCCATAAAGATTCAGCTGGAAAAGGACATTCCGGATTTGCTGGATAAAAAAATCACCATTCTCTGTGGCTGTGGAAATAATGGCGGCGATGGGTTGGTGCTCGCGCGTCAGCTTTATTTAGCCGGTGCTTGTGGTGTGACAGTGGTTGTAGTGGTTGACGGTGAAAGAAAATTTTCCAATGACCATACCTCGAACCGCATTATTGTAGACCATCTACCGATAAAATTGATTGAAGTTGACAGTGAAGCAAAACTCAATATATTCAAGGCACAATTAAGCTTTACCGATGTTGTTGTGGATTGCTTGTTTGGCACAGGACTTTCTCGAGACTTGACCGGTCTAACCGCGAATGTGGTGGATGTTGTCAATGAGAAGCGTGTGATTCGAGTGAGTGTCGATATACCATCCGGCCTAAACGGGGATACCGGAAAAGCACAAGGGACAGCGATTTGTGCTGATTATACCTACACACTGGCATGGCCAAAGCAAGGGTTGTTTGTAGGCGAGGCAGATGAGTATCTAGGGGAATTGCGCGTACTATCAATAGGAATTCCTGAAGAAACGGCGATTGAGGCGGGGATTCAGGGGTGTTTATTGGAAGAAAAAATGCTCGCTGAGAAGTTACCGACTCGTAAACGCAACACCCACAAAAATAGTTATGGACATGTTGGGATGATTGCCGGAAGTGTCGGAATGAGTGGCGCATGTGTGTTGGCTGCAAAAGCAGCGATGCGTAGTGGTGCTGGGCTTGTGACCGCATTTATTGACAAGTCTACATATACGCCGACAGCAACCTCATTGCCGGAGGTAATGATGAAACCGGTGGCATGGCCGAATATTCCTGCGGTAGAATGGCTTTTGGGACAAACCACCGTGCAATTGATTGGACCCGGTATGGGAAAGAGTGAAGAAAAGAAACAGACCATTTATACCCTTTTGCGTCAAGCAAAGGGAACGGTGGTTATTGATGCAGATGCATTGAGCATGGTTGGCGAAGGCGATGGGACTATTATTCGCAACTGTGAAGCAGATTGCATTTTGACACCACATCCCGGAGAAATGGCGCGATTATTAGGACTAACCTCAGCGGAAGTGCAAGCAGATCGTATGCGATATGCGCGCAAAGTAGCGGAACGGTTTAATTGTATCGTCGTGCTAAAAGGTCACAATACAATTATTGCAGCACCGGATGGTCGTTATGCAATTAATCCGTGCGATAGTGTAGCGCTTGCAACGGCAGGAAGCGGTGATGTATTGGCCGGTGTTATTGCAGCATTTGCAGCCCAAGGTATGGAGGCTTACGATGCGGCTTGCATGGGCGTGTTGGCACATGGTCTTGCGGGTCAATATATGGAAAATGAACGTGGCGCAATGGCAACAATGGCAATGGATATTGCTGACGGCGTAGGAGAAGTATTGCGTCGTGCCTGTATCGGTGTTAAATCAAAGTGATTAAGAATAGTGAAATGGTTATAGGCTGCAGCAAATAGTGTCAGCCTGTAACCATTTTTATCATAGCAATGTAATTGAATGGTAATGTAGAAGTTTTGTAAAGAATAAAGCCGGCTTATAGGATATATAAGCCGGCTTTATTCTTTGCACGGAATTGTAGAAAAATTTCAGAACAGCATAAGTTCTTTCTGAGATAATTCTATGATGAAAATATTGTGTGTGAACATAAAAAATGAACGAATAAGCTATTAAAGATGAAAAAATAGAAACAATAACGTTTTTGTATCATAAAACTTTACCAGAAATTTATGCTTCGATATAATATTTATAGATTAGTGAAAAAGAAAACAAGATACCGTAAAGCTTGGCTGATGCCAAGCAGATAAAGGAGTGTTATTGTGAATTCTAAAATTCGTCAATTAATTGCAGCAACTACTTTGGTTGCTGTTGGTTCTATGAGTATCCCTGCTATTGCTGCCGAACAAGCAAACACTGCTGTTGTAGGTGCACAAGTGCAAGGTGTGACACAATCTTATGTTGCGCTTCGTAGCGCATTAAGTGCAGTGGGTGTTGATGTTCAATGGGTTAACAACAATGGTCAAAAGATCGTTTTAACCTATGGTGGTCAATCCACTTCTGCAACTGTAGATGCGGCAAACGGTGTATTGTATTTCCAAGGTGGGACCTACGCATACAATAACTATAACGGCTCTTTGCATGTAGTATTTGATTTTTATCAAGCAATTTTTAACAATGCCAATGTAGTTTATAACAGTGCGAACGGCGGCATTATTGTGAGTGCTGTCGATGCAAATGCAGCGGTTACCTTAAAGGGCGGCACTGCGACTGCGCAAAACGGTCAAGCAAGCTATACTTACTATGAAAGTGGTCAAGCGACTTGGTATGGTTCTGGTGCACACGGTAACTATACCGCAAGTGGTGAAGTTTTCAATATGTATGAGTACACCGCAGCGCACAAATATTTGCCATTTGGCACTAAGGTACGTGTAACCGATACCCAGAGTGGGCGTAGCGTTACCGTTCGTATTAATGACCGTGGTCCATTTGGTGCCGGTCGTGTAATCGATTTGTCTTACCAAGCTGCACAAGATCTCGGGATTGTTTCCAAGGGTGTAGCTCCATGCACCATTGAAATTGTACAATAATCTATAAAGTGTTAATCATACGCTGTCCTTTCGAGGACAGCGTTTTTTTGTGTGAAGGAAACGTAGTTGTATCAAAAAAACGGTCGACCCAAAGCAAGGGCGACCGTTCTTGTTATTATCATTGAATAAATGGGGTGAGATGGAGATAGCTCCATTGTGCAAGTTGAATCAGTGGCTTAGGCAAGGTACCTAGCGTAACTTGTGCAAAATCTTTGACGCGAGCGAGAAACTCTCGGTAAAGCAAATCATGATCTGAAATGTCTTCTTCGGAAGATGGACAGCCGTATACTTCCAAATCGAAATGCTTGGCAATAAAGACTGCACGGTAAAGATGAAAGCGTTGGCTGACAATGATTGCGGATTTTGCATGATAAACTTGGCTAAGATTATTGATACTTGCGAAGGTATCAACACCAAGGGTATCGCAAAGGACATCTTCAGCGGGAATATCATTTTCGATAAGATAATTGTACATAGCGCTTATTTCACTTTGTGCTTCATCCATGCCACCACTAACAATAATTTGCTTAGCATTTTGATGCTGGTAAAGGTTAATGGCGGTATCAAGCCGTTCTTTGAGAACCGGGCTTGGGCTGCCGTCAGGCTCAATACCGGCGCCTAAAACCATAATATAATCCGTCTGTATTTCTTCAAGTGCAGGAATACTTTTAAGCTCATTTAAAGTTGAAAGGCATACTATAGTGTTTATAGCAAAGGCAGTCAAAGGTACTATCATCACAAGAACAAGACATAAGCAACATATTTTTATGAAGGTGCGGAAGGGCGAGCGCCGTTTGTGTTTTGTAGCTGGTTGGTCTGGGGATGAATCTTGGAATTGATGCATAACCGGCGTCCTTTCTAAAAATGATGTTCTCATTATTATAGCCGATATAAGTGGGATTGACCAGATAGGACTTAGATGCATTTTGAGTATTAAGCGAAACTATTATTTGACAGGTTAAAAGAAAAACGATATACTTACCGGCAAAGTGCCTTGGGAAAGGAGTGTATTATTTAATGCGTTTAATTCGATGGTTGGTGCGTCTTATAAAGGTTGCACTTGTCGTTGGGGTGCTTGCAGTCGTTGCGGCTCTCATTATACCGGTTAACCTTCATCTGGTTGAGCAAAATCAATATCCAACATTACCGAACGGCTGTGAGGCAGTGAGTGCATCAGTTGCTCTAAACGGGCTAGGTGTTCCAATTACAGCGGAGAGCTTCGCTACGCAATATTTGCCAAAAACGGACATCGGTGCTTCCAGTCCCACGGAAGCCTATCAAGGGGATCCGTTTGGGGATGGATATTATTGTTATCCGGATCCACTGGTTACCGGGATTAACAATTTCCTGCAAACACAAAACACCAGCTTAGAGGCGAAGTCGCATAAGCTGGTGAGTGTAAGTGAAATTATTTTGCGCTTGCATGCAAATAAACCTGTGATTGTTTGGTCAACAGTAAATGATAAGTTGGCTGAACGTGAAGATGCCGTTGTTTGGCAAAACGGCTCTCGAGAATATCATCCGTATAGCAATCTTCATGTAATGGTTGTTGATGGTGTGCAAGGTGGCAAGGTTCACCTTGTTGATTCCGTTAACGGTTCACGTTGGATGAGTTTGCTTCAATTTATTCCGCTATATTATTCGATGGGGCTTCGTGCTGTATATTTTACAGCTTAGCCTATACGTTTTTCATGCCGCACCATGATGGCTGCAATCTCTTCGTCGTTTAACGTCGTAAGTGCATGCAGGACCTCATAGGTGCGGTTTTCTAATTCTTCGAGATCGTAACTCCAATTACCGGTAGCGAAATTGTATTTATCGGTTTGGTCAATGAGATTTTCCTTTTGCGCGTAATCAAAATCATCCCAGTCATCATATAAGTCGATATAGTGATAGGTTGAATGAATCGTTGGTTTTTCTGCCATAATAATCACCTCAAGATTGTTGTGCAATGAGTGCTTGTTTTTCTTCGAGTGCTTCCCAGCGTGAATATTTTTGGTCGAGTGCTTCCTGCGCTTTGTCCCGTTCTTCGGTTAAAGCGACAAGCTTAGAATAGCTGGTTGCATTGGCTGCCATTTCATTTTCAAGCTTGGCCACCTTGTCTTCCAAATAAGCAATGTCCTCTTCAATGGTTTCGTATTCTTGCTGTTCTTTATAGGTAAATTTGAGCTTCGGTGCAGTTTTTTGTTTGCCGGTACTCTCTTTTTTTATTGGCGTATCTTGGGTGGATGATAGCTCAGGACATTTTTCCAAATAACTTGTAAAGTCACCGGCATAAAGCTTGACGTTGCCATTTTCTTCGTAAGCGAGAATGCTTGTGGTAATACGGTCTAAGAAATAACGGTCATGGCTTACGGCAACAACCGGTCCCGGGAAGTGCTCAAGATAATCTTCAAGTACTTGTAAAGTGCCAATATCCAGGTCATTGGTTGGTTCGTCCAAGAAAAGAACGTTGTTTTGTTCCATCAAGATACTCAAAAGATAGAGTCTTCGACATTCACCACCGGAAAGATTGGATATAGGTCCGTGAATTTGATCCGGGCGGAAGCGGAAGGCTTCGAGCATTTGTGAAGCGGAAAGATGAGAGCCGTCAGCACGATGAATATATTCACCATGGTCTTTGATAAAATCCAGTACTTTTTGGTTCATCGGTAAGTCTTGGTTTTGCTGCTTATAATAGCCGATTTTTACAGTATCGCCAATTTCAAGCAAGCCACTGTCGGCGGTGGTAATACCTGCGAGCACATCGAGAAGGGTAGTTTTCCCAATGCCGTTTGGCCCAACAATCCCAATGCGGTCATTGCGTACAAAAGAATGGGAAAATCCCTTAAAAATTGGTTTGCCATCAAAGCTTTTGGCTAGATTTTCGCAAACGATGATTTTTTTGCCGAGTCGTGCGTTGACGAAATCCATTTCCATGCGCTCGTCATGTGCGGTTGTGAGTTGGCTTTCAATATCATAGAAACGTTCCTTGCGCGCTTTTTGTTTGGTACGACGTGCTTCGACTCCCTTGCGCATCCAGGCAAGCTCTTGCTTGTAGAGCTTTTTGAGCTTATCAGCTTGGCGGGCTTCGTCAGCTTCAATTTGCGCTTTCTCTTCAAGAAAAGTGGAGTAGTTGCCAGTGTAGCGACGAAGCTTCTTTTGGTCGAGTTCTAAAATGACATTGGTGGTACGGTCCAAAAAATAACGGTCGTGGGTGACAATGACAAAGGAACATTGGCGCTCGTGCAGTTCTTTTTCAAGCCAACGGATGGTTTCATAATCTAAATGGTTGGTCGGTTCATCGAGCAATAAAAGGTTTGCCGGACGAATAAGTGCTGCGGCAAGTGCTACGCGTTTGCGCATTCCACCGGAAAGTGTGGCGATTTTCTGCTTAACATCGTCAATGCCTAAACGGTGCAAAATGCTCTTGGCATTACTTTCCAATTGCCAAGCGTCTTCTCGGTCCATCGCTTCTTGTGCTGCGAGAAGTGCTTGGGTGGCTTGTTCATTGGTAGGATCTATTTCGACTGCATCGAGTGCTGTTTCATAATCGCGGACAACGGCAAGCAGTGGAGAGGTCCCTTGAAAGACTTGTGCCAAAACCGTCAGATTGTCATCTATTGGTTGGTTTTGCGGCAGATATTCCATGACCAATTGATTGGAAGTTAAAAATTCGCTGCGACTGTCTACATCAATACCGGCGAGTTGTTTAAGAAGCGTGGACTTTCCGACCCCATTGGTACCGATAAGACCGATTTTGTCGCCCTCGTTAATGGATAAGTTAAGATTTTCAAATAAAACACGGTCGCCGAAGCTACAGTTTAGGTTTCGTGCTTCCAAAAGAACCATGGCAATTCCCCCTGAATTTGTTTATAATGAAGCTTAGTTTAGTATAGCAAACAATAGAAGCAATGCAAATATTTTGCACGAATTGGCGTCCTTTGGATGCACGCAGAAAGGAATGACGCGAGATGTCAAAATTGAAGAAGCTTGCTTGCGGTCTTGCGCTTGCTTCAGGCGCAGTGGGCGCAGCCATTGCGGTCAAAAAAGTAAAATCTGCTTATAAGCTCCAATTGGAAAATTGTACCAACGAAACGTTGGATGTTTACTTAGGCACTAGCACTGCACCGGATGCGCTTGTCTTTAGCGATTTCAAACCGGGCGAAAAGCGTAATGTGGATTTAACCCATTTGCCACTTGCGGAACATGACGTAGTATATATTCATTTCCCGGAATGTGAGGGGTGCAGTGGGTATCAACGCACGCTTATCTATGACACTGATGAGTGTCAATGCACGATGCATGGCATGATTGTAGACTATGGTGATAAAAATTATGATGTTAAGTTGGTGAAAATAGGATGAAGCATTACGCCACAGGCTTGCTTTTGAAGCAGGCTAAACATGGGATTCTTGTAACAGGTGGTGTTCCACCAAGACCGTCTTTGTTGCGTAGTTTGTGCGAAACCTATCCGGATGCCCCTTGCTATTGTGCCGATGCAGGTGCTGATTTGTGCTATTTGGCAGAGGTTGTGCCGGATGTGCTTATTGGTGACATGGATTCCCTATCCGAAGAAACCAGATCATGGCTTCAAGATGCAGGCGTGCCGGAGATGGTGTATCCTTCCGAAAAAGATTACAGTGATACCCAGCTGGCTGCTGAGGCCTTGTTTGAACAGGGCGTTGATGAAATCATTGTAATCGGTGCTTTGGGTGGGCGTATGGACCATGAACTTGCCAATATGATGCTACTGGTGACCTATGGACGCCAGGGAAAATCACTTGTATTTTGGGATGATATTAATCGTATGCGATACATCGGACCGGGGAGCCACCAACTGGATCGCGTAACAGGGTATGTGGGTATTGTTCCTTTTTCGGATGAAGGTATGCAGCTTTCTATTGAGGGAATGTACTATCCGCTCAAGGATACGGCAGTGCCTTTTGGTGAAAGTCGCTTGATTAGCAATGTCTTTGATAAGGAAGATATGGCACATATTGATATCGAATACGGTGACGGCGTGCTTGTACTGTGTAGAGATCGATATAGTAGTCGATAGCGGATAATCGGTTGTATCAATAGGTCTTGCCGGTGCATTTATTTACAAGAATAGTGAGAAATGATAATATGAAATGTGCAGCATATTATTGATTTTATACATTATTAAGAGGGATAGAGGAGAGTACCATGGGTGGAAAACAATTACCTGAAACAATGACATTGATTCGGGACAATATCATGCAATATGATAACCCCCTTGCAGTCAGTGCGAAAGAAAATGCAGAATGGGCAAAAGGGCTCAATTTACCAAAAAAGGGCGACATCCTTTTTTATACCGGTGGGGAGTATCAACTCTTACCGTTTATGGATTCCTTGGTGTCCGTTATGGATATCGTAGATCCGGGGAGCCATGTGTTTGGTTGGATGATGTCCATGCGTGATATTGTTCATAAGAGTGGTTTTGCGCCAGAAAAAATCTTTGCATCTGTTTTTGCGCAAGATAAAGAACGATTTTTTTCTGTGAATAAAAAAGCAGCGACTATCTTAAAAACATTGGGTTATGATATTTGCTATGATGGCGAAAATGAAATCTACAGCGGGGCGCTTTTGCATGAATTGGGCTTTGAAGAAGCGTTGGGGATTTATGCAAAACGTGTGGCAACTTTCTTAAACAATAGCGGCGCGAAGACTGTCGTTTGCATGACACCACACGCTGCTGAAATGTTTTCATATGTGTATCCAAAATACGGCGATTTTCCTCAAATAGAAGTGAAGACCTTCGTTCAGTTGGTTCACGAAAAACGTCATCTTTTACCAAAGAATTTTTACGACGGTACCGTGGTTGTTCACGATTCCTGCCGTATGGCACGTGAAATGGGCGTGGTGAATGAATTCCGTGAAGTGCTTAATGCTATGAACGTGACTTACAAGGAACCGTTCCGTTTTGGTAAGTGGACCACCTGCTGTGGAGGCCCAATCAAAATGAATTATACCGATATTTCTCATAAAATTAGCCAAAAGCGTGTGGACGAATTGGCTGAAACTGAAGCGAGCATTGCGCTTGTAAGTTGTCCATATTGCTTGAGTGCATTGGATGGAGCAAAAAAGCCGGACAATATGCAGATTATGGATTTCGTCGAATTTTTGGCAAAGGGGTATAGTTTATGAGCACCATTAAAGAAAATATGAAAAAATATGCCAAAGATATCTATGAAGCGAGTGAAGATGAACGTATTCGTACCGCCATTACTCGTGCGATTGCATCCTATCGCAAGAATGTCGCAGAATCTTTGGAACGTTACCCACATACACCTGCTTTGGCTAAGGAAGTACAAGGCATTAAACGTAACGCCAATGCGAATTGGCGCGAGCTTATGGCGCAAGCTTCTGAATCCATCGAACGCAATCATGGCCATGCACATTTTGCTGAAGATGCGCAAGCGGTTATTGATATTATCAATTCGATTGCCGGCGGTAAGAAGCGCTTTGTAAAGGGCAAATCCATGCTTGGCGAAGAAATTCATCTTCGTCAACGTTTGGCAGATTGCGGACACGAAGTATGGGAAACCGACCTTGGGGAATTTATTCTTCAATTGATGGATGGTCGCCCAATGCATATCCTGTCACCATCCATTCACGTACCACGTGAACAGGTCGCAGAAGTCTTTACCGAATTTTTTGGCCGTGAAATTCCACCGGATATTGCGGAAGAAGTAATGGCGGTGCGTGAATTTTTGCGCGAAAAATATTTTTCCGCCGACATTGGCATAAGTGGTGCAAACGTTGTTGCAGCAGATACCGGCCAAATTACCATTATTGAAAACGAAGGGAACGTTCGTCTTTGCACAGCAGCGCCACCAATTCACATTGCTGTTGTTGGGATTGAAAAAATCGTTCCGACCTTCTTGGATTCCATGAAGGTTGCTGAAGTAAACTGGCGTTATGGTCAATATGGAGCGCCTGGGTATGTGAATATAATCAGTGGTCCAAGTAAAACCGGGGACATTGAAAAGGTTACCACTTACGGGGCACATGGCCCGCATGAATTCCATGTTATTTTCGTGGATAATGGTCGTAGCAAAATGATGGCTGATCCGGTTTGTAGTGATGCTTCCTTGTGCTTGCGTTGCGGTGGGTGTATGTATGAATGTCCGGTATTCTCTTTGGTAGCCGGTCATTTTGGTAAAACATACATGAATGGGATTGGTGCGATTTGGACTGCATTTGTTGATGATAGCATCAAAGAAGCGGCGCCGATTGTGTACAATTGCTTGCGCTGTGGACGTTGCGTGGAACAATGTCCAATGGATATTGATGTACCAACCATGATTTATCATTTGCGCACAGAAGCGACCAAAGAAGAAGCGAAGTAAGGGATAAATTTGTTAATATGATGGGATTGTAAACATGCAGTCCCATCTTTTATCTGTAAATGTAATTTGAAGTAAAGGGGAGTTGTATTTTGGTAAAACATTATCAAAAAAGTCGTGATTTATTTGCGAGCCGTTTTGGTTTCGTTATGGCTTGCATTGGCTCTGCTGTTGGGATGGGGAATATTTGGCTATTTCCATATCGTGTCGGTGAGCTCGGGGGCTTTGCATTTTTAGTGCCGTTTCTTATTTTTGAAGTAGCACTCGGCGTTTGTGGTGTAATGGGTGAAATGGCCTTTGGACGTGCCATGCGTACCGGTTCAGCCGGCGCCTTCAAAAAGGCGATGGAACGCCGTGGGAAAAAGCACGGTGAATTATTTGGTATCATTCCGTTGATTGGCTCCATTGGGATTGCTGTTGGTTATACCATTATTGTTGGCTGGGTGTTACGTTTCTTGTTTGGTGCATTATCCGGCGAAATGTTCAATATGGATGCCGGTGCTTATTTTGGCGAAATTGCCGGACCATTCGGCAGTGTTAGTTGGCATTTGGTAGCAATTATAATTACATTTATTATCATGAATGCCGGGATTGCTGCAGGGATCGAGCGTGCAAGTAAAATTATTATGCCACTGTTTTTCTTCCTCTTTGTAGGCTTAGCGTTTTTTGTTTATACCTTGCCTGGGGCAGAAAGCGGTTATCAATTCTTGTTTTCTCCTGATTGGAGCGCATTGGGTAATCCAAAAACTTGGATATATGCATTGGGACAAGCGTTTTTCTCCTTGTCCTTAGCTGGTTGTGGTACTATTGTTTACGGCAGCTACTTGAAAGATGATACAGACGTTGTAACCTCCGGGTTTATGGTGTTTGCATTTGACTTGATTGCGTCTATTTTGATTGCAATGGTAATCATTCCGGCAGTCTTTGCTTTTGGGGCAGACCCACAATCCGGTCCTCCACTGATTTTCATCGTGTTGCCATCTATTTTCGCACAAATTCCATCCGGACAGCTGTTGGCGATTGTTTTCTTTGTGGCGGTATTCTTTGCCGGGATTACCTCTTTGGTCAATCTTTATGAAGGTCCAATTGAAGCACTGCAAGAACGATTTAACTTTGGGCGTTTGACCTCATGTGTTATTGTGTTTGCACTAAGCTTTGTGGTAGGTTTGTTCTTGGAAAATGCAGATTACATCGGTGGTTGGATGGATCTCTTTAGTATCTACATTATGCCGGTGGGTGCACTTTTGGCCGGTATTATGTTCTTCTGGGTATGCGGTAAAGGCTTTGCTGCTAAGGAAATTGAGCGCGGCAGTAAATATAAAATCGGTGGTGTAGTAGAAGGCCTTGGTAAATATGTATACTGCGGTGTTACCCTAGTGGTATTGGTACTGGGTGCACTTTTGGGCGGTATTGGTTAAGAAAGAGAAATTACACACCCGCAAGGCAATTTCGAAAGCTTGATTTGTGATTCTAGTCATATCGGGTGCTCATCGAATGAGTGTTAAGAAACTTTTGTCGGTTGTGGTTTTTAATCAATGATTATAAAATGAAGGGGCTGTCGCATAAACGCATTTTTCGTTTATACGACAGCCCTTTTTCTAAGCAATTATTCACTATGTACTATAGCATATTCAAATTCTATTGTACTTCACTATTTTTTTGCGAAAGGCGGTAGCAGCGATGAAGGAAACGTGTGTAGTAGCATCGCCGATTGGAAGGCTATTCATAGAGTCGGATACCGAGGGCGTGACGGCGATTTCTTTTGTGGATGATGAAGTGGCGGTAACCCCTCTTGAAAAAATACAATCGAGCATATTAAAAGAAGTGCTAGACTGGCTTGGAAAATATTTTAGTGGAAAAGACCCTGGTACCTTTCAGGCGATTCACCTTGTAGGTACGCCATTTCAAATGCAAGTATGGGGCATATTATGCGCGATTCCTTACGGGACGACCATGACCTATGGAGAAATTGCTCATAAGATAAGTGAAAGCAGAGGGGGTGTGCCGATGGCGGCGCAAGCCGTTGGTGGCGCAGTTGGCAAAAATCCCGTGGCTATTATAGTGCCATGTCATCGCGTGATTGGTGCAAAAGGAAAGCTTACCGGCTATGCCGCCGGATTGGATAAAAAAATAGCCCTCTTAAAGCAAGAGGGCATGATATTGACAAGTGATGATTATATAAGCACCAAATAAAAAACTTTCCATTAATAGCTAGATGGCGTGCTATTAATGAAAAGTTTTTATATATGAATATATTTCTCAGTAGCTATTGATTTTGTGAAAGAATTTATGCAAAACTAATATCAATGAAGTCGCGGTCTGCCGGATTATTGAAAATGTCCGCATTGGTGCAACGAAATTGCTCGGTGTTGTTTTTGATATAGTCAATGAGGTTCAGCCCGGCTTCGGAAAGTGAACGGTTTTTATCCCAAACGAGATTAACATCAAAATGCGCACGTTCATCGTTCAGCAGGTAAATTTTGGAATATCGTTCGCAAATGGAACGATCTTGTGGTGTAAGAATGCTTGATTTTTGCACGATAAGATTTCCATAGCCTAAATAGAGGATACGAGAAAGCAATGCTTGTTCGCCTTCAAAAATGATGTTTGGCTTAATACCCGCAGCGTTCGATAAAATATCAATCGCGCGGGCATTTTTATCGGCTCTGGCGCGACTGATAAAAGGTTCATTGCGGAAAGCTGCAAAATCTTGAGGCTTGTCGTTAGGAATTGGATTATCCAGTGGGCTCAAAATAATATATTCGTCATGTCCTAATAACTGGGTGGCGTACTCTTCCGTTAATGAGTTGCTGTCGGTGATAGCAAAATCAATATCACCGTTCTGCAATTGGTGGTCTAATTCTGCCGGCGTACCGATTGAATGGTGCACGAAAATATTTGGATGTTCGGTAATAAAGAACGGCAACCAATCTTTGACATATTCGGAGTCTACAGAACCGATGGTGATGGTGTTGTCTTGAGTATGTTTCAGTGCATCGATTTCCGTATGGATATTGTCGAGCTCGCGAAAAATATTCTTAGCGTGCTGTAAGACCACTTTGCCATAATCATTCAAGACAATATTGCGACCTTGACGGTCGAAAAGCTTGACCTCGAGCTCTTTTTCAATGCGGGAAAGCGTATTACTCAAGGACGGTTGGGAAACCATGAGTGTATTTGCTGCACGTGTCATGTGTTGACACTCTGCAAGGGTAATGAAGTATTGAAGCTGAAGAAGTTCCATAATATAAATCTCCTATGGTTTATGTTAATTATATTGCAAATTAGATTCTATGATTAATTAGCTACTAAAAGGCTGAAATGATAAATTTAAGATAATAAATCAATTATAGATTAATTATTCGTGCTTGAAAAGTCATTTATGATAATGAACGAAAGCAATTCTTATATGGGTTTACAAGTATATTTTATGTATGATAATGAACACATAAAACCAACAGCAGAAAGTGGGATTTGCCAAGATCCGTAATGCTTGGCAGATAATGAACAGTTCAAGTGAAGTGGGGACATGCTTGAATTGTTGCGAAGGAGTGATTTTTATTGAGACAGACGCTTTATTATCATGGCCCGATTATCACAGTGAATGACGCGCAACCTACTGCGGAAGCGGTTCTTGTCGAAGAAGGTGTCATAAAAGCTGTAGGAGAGTATAAAAAACTTCTTTCGGAAATGGAATTTGATGCAGAGCAATTTGACTTGTGCGGTCATACGCTTATGCCGGGCTTTATAGACGGACATAGTCATATGCTTTTTAGTGCAATGTTTCCACGTTTTGACGGCCCACCTGTAGGCACTATTGACAGCATTGAAAAATTGGTGGGTTCAGCGCAGATTTATTTGCGACAGCACCCGATTGACGAGCCGTATTGGTTAGTGGGAATGGGCTATGATAATTATTTCTTTGCAAATCATCGACACCCAACCGTAGAAGATATGGACCGTATTTCCACAGAGGTACCGGTTGTAATGATGCATTATAGTGGTCACATTGGTGCATGTAATTCAAAGGTATTGGAAATTTGCGGAATTACAAAGGATACACCGAATCCGCAAGGGGGAATTATCCACAAAAATCCACGAACCGGCGAACCGACCGGTGTTGTAGAAGAATTGGCGCTCACCCGTGATGTGCTCGAAAAAATGCCGCTTCCAACAGCAGAACTCATCGATATGGTTGTATTACGTTCACAGGATTTGTATTTGGAAAACGGTATCACTACTGTACAGGACGGGACCATTGATCCAACGGTACTGCCATTGTTGGGGCCACTGTATGATAAAGGCTTGATGAATGTAGATATTTGCGGTTATGTAAAACTTGCAACAAAAGACCGCGACAGTCTTTTGGGAATAACGAGCTATGAACAACGTGATAAACGTGGCGTAAAGATTATTGGGGCAAAAATATTTTTAGATGGCTCGCCTCAGGCAAAAACGGCTTGGCTATGCGAACCCTATTTGATTCCACCGGTGGACGAGGATGAAAACTATTGTGGGTATCAAGTTTATAAAGATGATGATACAGTATGTGATTTTATAAAAGATTGCCTTGAACACCGTTGGCAGCTTATTGCACATTGCAATGGCGATGCGGCGATTGAACAATTTATCACGCAATATGAACGTGCTATAAAAGAAACCGGTATCTGTGACGAGCTGCGCCCGGTAGCGATTCATAGTCAAATGGTACGAGAAGACCAACTTGATCGTATGAAAAAAATAGGCATGATGCCTTCATATTTTCATGACCATGTTTATTTTTGGGGAGATTGGCATTTGGACTCTGTATTGGGGGAAAAACGCGGTCGAAGAATCAGCCCGCTATCAACTACTTTAGCCCGTGGAATACCTTTTACCCTTCATCAAGATTGTCCGGTTGCACCACCGGATATGTTGCTGTCTATTCATAATGCCGTAAACAGAAAAACCGCCAGTGGTCGCGATATTGGTCCAGAATTTGTTATTTCACCGCTAGAAGCTATTCGTAGCGTGACACTAAATGCAGCTTATCAGTATTTTGAAGAGCATCGTAAAGGTTCAATCGAACCAGGAAAAGTGGCAGATTTTGTTATTCTAGATGACAATCCGCTCACTGTGCCAAAGGATAAAATTAAGGAAATCGATGTTCTTGAGACCATCAAAAATGACAAAGTTATCTTCTTAAAAAAGAAATAGTCGCTTTGAAAAGAGCGTTTATAGGAAATGGTTTCAGGATGAATAAAGTCCGTCAAGAGTGTACGGGCGTGTCTGATAAATGCATATAAATGAATACAGCATGATAAATACATCACCAAAGAAAAATGAAATTTCATTGTATAAAAGCTGTGGTATATCCTAAAAATGCCTTTACAAAGGCATTTGTCATTGCTATAATAAAAGCAAGTCGAAAGGAAGCATGATGAAACGGAATCATACAGGCTGTGGCACCTGAGTTGCGGGTTCGAATCCCGCTGTCTGTCCTAACGTCGACGCACTCGCCTACCCTACGTGAGTGCGTTTTTTTATTGCTTTTTTTCGGGGCTTTTGTAGTGGGTTTCTTGCGACACTGTCATAAAGATGATATTATTGGAGAGTGTTACAGATAGGAGTATTACCATGAAAATATTATTCATAGGCGATATGGTGACCCCTGATTCTATCGAGATGGTGGCGCGCTGTATTCGTCAGCTAAAAAAAACTGAGCAAATTGATCTCGTGATTGCAAATGGTGAAAATATCCATACGCAAAATGGTATCAATCTTAAACAATATCAACAATTAAAGAGTGTTGGCGTGGATGTGGTGACATTGGGGAACCATGCATGGAATCAGCCACAGATTTATCATTTTATTGATGAGAATGAAGACATTGTTCGTCCATTCAATTATCCGCCGGATACACCGGGACGTGGATGGACTGTGGCAGAAGCAGCCAATCACAAACAAGTTGCTGTGATTGTGGCAATGGGGAATGTCTATATGTCAACGCTTACGTCACCATTTCAAGATATAATGAAAGTAGTTGACGAGATTCGCGCAGAAGGCATTAAGACCATTATTGTCGATATGCATGCTGAAGCTACTTCCGAAAAGGTAGCAATGGGCCGTTATTTAGATGGGAAGGTAACAGCTGTGCTGGGAACGCATACACATATTCCAACAGCAGATACACAAGTGCTCTCAAATGGTACTGCTTACCAAACTGATATTGGTATGGTTGGGCCGGTGGAATCGGTGCTGGGAATGCGTGTAGAGTCATCTATCAACCGTTTTGTTACACAACGTCGTGTGAAGTTTCAGCAAAGCGAGGACAGTGAATTTTTATTTCAAGCAGCGTTGGTGGAAGTGGATGCCGAAGGAAAGGCAATTGCTATTGAACGCATTGAACGCAAGATGATTATAGAAAGGAAAAGCGTATGAACGGCAAGAAAAAAGAAAACTATGTGCATGAAGTCTTTGATACCATTGCGGGTAAATATGATTTCATGAATGTGTTGATGACCTGGGGTATGCTGAAGCGCTGGCAGAGAATCGTTATGGACAAAACAGCACTTCGTCCCGGCAACAAAGGGTTAGATGTATGCTGTGGAACCGGTGAAATGACATACCAACAAGCAAAGCTTGTTGGTAGCTTTGGTCAAGCAGTTGGTTTGGACTTTTCGCCGAATATGCTTGCAAATGCTGAGCAAAAGCGTAGTGAGCATCCCAACCTTAATGTTCAATTTGTAGAAGGCGATGCGCTTGATTTGCCGTTTCCTGATAATAGCTTCGATGCAGCAACCAGTGGTTTTGCACTTCGAAATGTAAGCGATATCCCGAAGGCAATTCGTGAAATGGCGCGTGTTGTCGAAGTGGGTGGTCGTGTTGTATGTATTGATGTATCTCGCCCAAACTTCCCGCCGGCAAGATGGTTTTTCAATTTCTATTATTTCAAGGTAGTGCCTTGGCTCGGCAGTCATCTGGTAAGCGGTCAAACAATTTCTAACGGCTACCCTGCTTATACTTGGCTTGCTGAAAGCTTGCGCACCTTTCCACCTCGTGAAGAAATTGCACAAATGTTCCGCGATGCCGGTTTAACCGGTGTCGAAGTACAACCGGTTGGTTTTGGTGCGGCTACTATATATAGTGGCATTAAAACCAATGCCAATCATGCTTTTGATGCAGTACCTAAACACAATCCACTTTATAATGCTGCACTTAAAGGGCGTAGTTTGGTTGCCAAGTTAACTGATAAAAAACATTGACGGATCATTTTTGCCTTTTTGTAACGTTCTATTAAAATATTTTGTGTATGATAGTTAGTGCACCTGTGTGCTAATTAAAAATATAGGAGGACAACAATTCATGTGGGACATGGAATATAAAACACGTGGGGAATATATCAACGCTTTAGAGGCAGCGCTGGAAGGCAAGAATATTCCCGACGCCGATAAAATGGTGACAGACATAAGGAATTATTTCTTTAAATGTAACCATCAATCAATTGGTGATACTGAGGTCATTCAAACTTTGCCGGCACCGGAAGTATTGGCAAAGCAATATGAAGGCAAAGAATACACCAATACACGTGTCTTGAAGAAGAAGGGTTCTGCTAAATTTTTTAAGCGTTTAGGAATCTTTTTGTTAACGTGCTTTATGGTGATTTTAGGCTTTGCCACGAGTATAGCTTTTTTGGCAATGCTTTTGGGTGGCGTGGGGCTGATTGCTTCAGCGATCATTTTTCAATTCAATCTTTTAGAAATGTTGCCTGGGCAAGTAGTGGCAGTCTTTGAATATGGTCCGGTTCATCTTTTTGAAGGAAATCCGGTTGCAATTATATTTTTGGTGGCCAGTGGGATTTTCTTGATTCTTATTTCCGATACGGCATTAAAAGCACTTCGTCGCTTAAAAAAGAAATATCATACATGGACTTTAAAAAAACTCAGTGGTTGTTTCCGCTTACCGGTATCTTTGGATGATGTATATTCCAAAAGCTGGCGTATTAGTGTATACGTATTGCTTCCAATTTCTATGGTGGTTGCGTTGGTAACTGCGGGAATGATGATTTTAGGGGTTAATTTTACAATATAAGAAGGATTTAGTCGCATTCGCAATGACGGATGCGACTTTTTGTTTAGAATTGTAGAAAGAATAGTAGGACAGTGGGGCAAAAAATGATATAATACGATGATGTTGATAAAATACCATGGTTAATCATATTGAATATAAAGAGAGGAGTGCAGCAATGGCACAAGAACACAAAAAGCTATTAAGTGAACTTGAAATTGGTGAATCTGTGTCGGTGCTTGAAGTTGGTGGCGAAGAATCACTACGTAAGCATTTGCTCGACATGGGCTTGATTCCCGGCACCTATGTGAAGCTTGTGAAGTTTGCTCCATTGGGTGACCCTATGCAACTTACCGTGCATGGGTATGAACTGACTTTGCGCAAGGCCGATGCAGCAAAGATTCAAGTAGAAGATATTGATGAAAAATTATTGCACACCCATGAAGCGCGTCCACGCTTAAAATTGATTGAACATCCAGGCTTGGGGGAAATGGGAAAGTTTCATGAAAAAAACGGAGAAAATCCGCTGGATGACAATGAAACGTTAACCTTTGCTTTGGCCGGTAATCAAAACTGCGGTAAAACCACCTTGTTTAATCAATTGACAGGCTCTAATCAACATGTTGGGAATTTTCCGGGGGTAACGGTTGATCGCAAGGATGGGGTCATTCGTGGGCATAAAAATACATTGGTAACAGACCTTCCCGGGATTTATTCAATGTCTCCTTATAGTAGCGAGGAGCTTGTTACCAGACAATTCCTGCTTAAAGAACGACCATGTGGCATTATAAATATATTGGATGCGACCAACATTGAGCGTAATTTATATTTAACCATGCAATTATTGGAACTCAATATTCCGATGGTTGTCGCATTGAATATGATGGACGAAGTTTACGCCAATGGCGGAACTATTCACGTCAATGCGTTGGAAGAGCTTTTGGGCGTGCCGGTGGTACCGATTTCAGCGGCGAAGAATCAAGGGATTGATGAATTAATAGACCACGCATTGCATGTTGCAAAATATCAAGAACGTCCTCGACATTTGGATTTTTGTAAGGATGACAAAAAAGGTGGGGCGGTACATCGGTGTGTACATGCGATTATGCACTTGATTGAAGACCGTGCTAATAAAGTTGATTTTCCGGTTCGCTTTGTTGCGACAAAGCTTATTGAAGGTGACGAACGGCTAGCGAGTGTGCTGCAGCTAACAGAAAATGAGCAGCATATGCTGGAGCATATCATTACCCAAATGGAAGAGGAATGTGGGTTAGATCGTGCGGCAGCGATTGCTGATATGCGGTTTAATTTCATTCTTGACGTTTGTGAAGAAACGGTTGTTAAGCCACATGAAAGCAAAGAACATGCGCGAAGTCGAAAGGTAGACGAATGGCTAACGGGGCGATGGACCGGGATACCGATTTTTATCGCCATTATGGGCGCAATTTTTTATCTGACCTTTAATGTGATTGGCGCCTACTTGCAAGGACTTCTGGAAGCGGTTATTACGAACCTTTCGGATGTAGTAGTTGGCTTGATGGAACGCGCTCAGGTGAATGATATTTTGATTTCTCTGATGCGTGATGGTATTTTTGGTGGCGTTGGAACGGTTTTGAGCTTCTTGCCAATTATCATTACCTTGTTCTTTTTCTTGTCGTTATTGGAAGACAGTGGATATATGGCGCGTGTAGCCTTTGTGATGGACAAGCTTCTACGTAAAATTGGCCTTTCCGGGCGCAGTATTGTGCCACTATTGATTGGTTTTGGTTGCTCTGTACCGGCGATTATGGCAAGTCGTACGTTGTCATCCGAACGAGATCGCAAGATGACCATTTTGTTGACACCGTTTATGAGTTGCAGTGCTAAGGTGCCGGTTTATGCGTTCTTTACAGCAGCTTTCTTTCCACAACACGGGGGGCTTGTGATGACTGCTTTGTATTTCCTTGGGATTATTGTGGGAATCGGGGTAGCACTGGTCTTTAGTAAAACTTTGTTTGCCGGTGATGCGGTACCGTTTGTTATGGAATTGCCAAACTATCGAATGCCATCGGCAAGAAATGTAGGGATGCTCTTATGGGAAAAATCCCGTGACTTTATTGAACGCGCATTTACCGTTATTTTTGTGGCCTCTTTGGTAATCTGGTTCCTCAACCAATTTACCATTACCATGAATGTGGCAACCAATCCGCAAGATAGTATGCTCGCTGCTATAGCAGGTTTGCTTGCACCGCTTTTTGCACCGCTGGGATTTGGCGATTGGCGAATTTGCGCAGCGCTTATTACCGGCTTCTTGGCAAAGGAAACCGTTGTGGCGACGCTCTTGGTGCTTTATGGCTCTTCTCAAGCAGTTGTTGCAACATTGGCGCCGGTGGCTGTGGCTGCGTTGTTGGCGTTTTGTCTGCTGTATACACCGTGTGCAGCTGCTGTCAGTGCAGTGCGCCGAGAACTCGGTAACAAATGGATGATTTATGTGATTGTATTTCAATGTGTGATTGCGTGGATTGTAGCCTTTATTGTGAAATTGGGGTTGCAAATGTTTTTATAAAATAAAAAGGAATCTGCTTCGATGTCAGATTCCTTTTTTAGTAGATATTAGTTAGTATTATGAAGGGACTGGATGATAATGATGCCATTGTATCCTCATGGAGCAAGGTTATGCGATATTGTACGTAAGAAACCGGTAGTGGTTTTAGAAGTGGGCAACGATTTTTGTAATGCTTGTCCGGCGATAAATTACAAATTGGCGACTCAGCTGGAAAGTGATGAACGCATAGGCTTATATTATATTTCATTAAATGCAGAGCCTGCATTGGCAGCAGAATTGCAAATTTTTAGTGCACCGGCAGTGCTGGTGTATGTAGAAGGGCAGCTCACGATAAAGGAAGCAGGCTATTTTAGTTTGGAAGATATCTTTTCTCGCATCAATCGTTATTTGAAAATGCTGGGAGAATAGAAAACAAAAACCGCTCGATGTAAGTTTTATTGGCTTATACCGAGCGGTTTGTTCTTTTGGTTTTTTAATTTGGGTTTATTAGAGAAAAAATGATTGAATGAACGATTAATTGCAGGCGTTAGTCTAAAAGACCGTAATCACGCATTGCATTAGCAAGACGTTCAGCATTAGCAGCTTCGATTTCGGTGAGTGGCAAACGCACACCACCACCGCAGAGATTCATCAATTCGGATGCCTTCTTTACAGGGATTGGGTTTACTTCGCAGAAGAGTGCATTGATAAGGTTCATTGCTTCAAGCTGCATTTTTGCGGAACCGGCAACATCACCGTCGTGATATTTTTGTACGATTTCGTGTGTTTGACGAGGGGCAATGTTGGAGAGTACAGAGATAACGCCCTTGCCACCGAGAGAAAGTAATGGCACAATTTGGTCATCATTGCCGGAGTAAACATCGATGTCGCCATTTGCAATGGCAAAGAGATGGCCAATTTGACTAATATTGCCACTAGCTTCTTTAATTGCAACGATGTTTTCAACGTTACGTGCGAGCCATACAGCGGTTTCAGGTTGAATGTTGCAACCGGTACGGCTTGGTACGTTGTAGAGAATAACAGGCACGTGAATTGCTTCTGCAATCAGCTTGAAGTGCATCTTTAAGCCGTTTTGGGTTGCCTTGTTGTAATAAGGGGTTACGACGAGGACAGCATCAGCGCCGTCATCTTCGGCTTGCTTGGAAAGCATAATCGCAGTTTGGGTATCGTTAGAACCGGTACCGGCAATGACAGGAACACGATGGTTAACGTACTTTACAGTGTGTGCGATAACGTCGGAATGTTCTGCTTCAGAAAGTGTGGAAGATTCGCCGGTTGTACCGCAAATGATGATGGCATCGGTGCCGTTGTCAATTTGGAAATCCAAAAGACGATCCAAAGCCGGATAATCGACAGCACCTTCAGCAGTAAATGGGGTGATGATTGCGCAACCTGCGCCGGTAAAAATAGACATGTTTTTTCCTCCTTGTACATGCGTTGGGGGTCGAATTGGTGATAACAAAAAACGACGAATCCATGTGGGGATTCGTCGTTAATAAACACGATTCATTCCGATAGCTCCCCATCAATAAGATGACAGTCATACACTTTTTAAGTATATGCCCAGTATTTTTGCCTGCAGCCTGCAACAACACTTCGGCGAAACACCCTTTTACCACCCTTCATCGCATACTGCTTGCTCTGAGTGGGTACTCTTTTGTTTCGCGACCTCTATCTAAATTAACTGTATATTTAGTATACTAGGGTTTTGATTGTGTAATGTCAAGGGGTATTTTTGAGTAGGCTCGATTTTCTTTTTGAGTTCGTGGTATAATAGACGTATTGAAAAAAGGAGAAGCGCTATGAAACCGCAAGACGCATTGAAAAAATACTATGGTTATGATTCTTTTAGACCCGGTCAAGCAGAAATTATTCAGGCCTTGCTTGATGGTCGTGACGTGTTGGCGATTTTACCGACCGGCGGAGGAAAATCACTGTGTTATCAAATACCGGCCATTTGCATGTCGGGTATGACAGTGGTCGTATCACCGCTTATATCGCTTATGAAAGACCAGGTGGACAGTTTGGTTGAAATGGGGGTCGCAGCACGTTTTATAAATAGTGCAAGCGATGCGGAGCATTTTAACGAAACCGTACGCATGGCACGTCGTGGTGCGCTGGATTTGCTTTATGTTGCACCTGAACGTCTCGACAATGAGGCTTTTTGTCAGCTGTTGCTGTCATTGGATGTAGCGATGGTAGCTGTCGACGAAGCCCATTGTGTGAGTCAATGGGGGCATGACTTCCGGCCTAGCTATATGCGCATAGCAGAAATACTTAATCAATTCTCGCGCCGCCCGATTTTTGCCGCCTTCACAGCAACGGCTACTGAGGAGGTACGCGTAGATATCATTAACCAACTGCATTTGCAGCAGCCGTTTTGCTATGTATCCAGCTTTGATCGAGGTAATTTATATTTTTCCGTGCAAAAGCCGGCGGACAAAAGGCACGCGCTTTTGCAGCTTTTAGATGAGGATGCCTCAAGTATTATTTATTGCAGTACGCGTAAAAATGTGGAATCTGTCTACCATTTCTTAAAGGACCGTCGTTATCCGGTGACGTACTATCATGCCGGGCTGTCGCAGGATGTTCGTGCAAAACACCAGGATGACTTTATTTACGATCGCGCACCGATTATGGTGGCCACCAATGCATTTGGTATGGGGATTGATAAGCCGGATGTTAGAAGCGTTATTCATTATAATATGCCGAAGGACCTTGAAAGCTATTACCAAGAAGCGGGGCGTGCCGGGCGAGATGGGGCTCCGGCAAATGCGGTGCTACTGTTTTCGCCACAGGATATTATGATTAATGCTTTGCATATCAAGGATAGTACGGCGCCGAATGCGCAAAGCAATTTGCAAACCATGGTGAGCTATTGCAATACAGGCAACTGCCTGCGCCGTTTTATTTTGCATTATTTCGGCGAAGAACCACAGTGGAAAACCTGTGGGCACTGCTCCATCTGTGATGGCACAATGGCGGTTACAGATTGTACCGTTGAAGCGCAAAAAATTCTTTCCTGTATTGTGCGGATGCATCAACGGTATGGCAGCGGTAAAGTCGCCGATGTCCTTCTTGGCCATGATACGTCCTTTATCCGGGAAAATCATTTTGACAGACTGTCTACTTATGGCGTAATGCGTGACTATACGGATAAAGATATTCGCGACATCATTTCGCTTTTGGTTGCGGAAGGCTACCTAAGAGTAGAAGGGGACGGTTATGCAATATTGAAGCTTACGGAACATAGCAAGCGTATCTTGCGGGGCGAAGAAACCATCGCTATCAATAAGCCACTGAAGGAACCGGAACGCCACAGAATGTCCCAAAGTGTGGAAAATATTCGCGCCTATGATAAAGCACTGTTTCAGCAATTGCGTTCAACTCGAGCTGGAATTGCAGATACGATGGGCGTGCCACCGTTTGTTATTTTCTCGGATCGGTCCTTGATTGATATGGCTGCCAAATTACCGCTTAATGACGATGAAATGCGCGATGTAAGTGGCGTTGGTGAAAAGAAGCTTGAACGATACGGCACGCCATTTATCATGACCGTGCGCACCTATGTGGAGCAAAATCATGTGGATGTGGAAAAAGCGCGGGCGGAAAATTTCGAAGCTGTTAAACCGCGTTCGGTTGGTTCCGGCAATAAAGGCGTTAAACGTACCACCCAAAGTCGTACCTTAGAGCTTATTAAGCAAGGCATGAGCATTGATAGCATTGCCCGTGAACGAAAATTGTCTTTGCAAACCATCCAAGGACATGTGGTGCAGCTTGTAGAAAACGGTGAAAACTTGCCGATAGAAAAATGGATCACACAAGAAGAATGTGAGATGATTCAACGCACGGCAGCTCTATCGCATAGTGATAAACTTACGCCTATAAAGGATGCCCTTCCGGAAGAAATCAGCTTCTTTCAAATTAAGCTTGCGCTTGCTCTTTCAAAAAGACATGTTCAACGATAGAAAAAATGCCAAACGTTTGAACTGCCCCAATTGTTAGATTTTTAGGCCTAACAATTGGGGCAGTTCAAGCAAAGGCATTTTTTTATTTTGGAAGCACAATTTCGCAGCGGAAGCTATCGCCTGCGGTAAAGCGGGCATAGCCGCCGTGGGCTTGGGCGATTTGTGCGACGAGCTTGAGTCCGGTGCCGTGGGCGGCGTTGCCGTCTGGGGTGATGCCGCCGGTGGCGGTGGCAGCGCTTGCCGGAGCTTCGCTTTCGACGATGAACACGCAGTCTTTGCCGCGCTCGCGGGAGGCTATATGAATCGCCGCACCCACTGGATTGTGGCGCACACAGTTATTGAGCAGATTGGTGAGGGCGCGACGCAGAAGCACGGCGTCAGCGTTCATGGTGGCCATTGGCGTGTCGGGAAGATCGATTTCAAAAGGATAGCCCTCTGCCAGGCCACTATTAAGAAAATCTGCCGCTGCTTGGCGCACGACGGCTTCCGGCTGGAGCAGCTCAAGGCGCAAGGGCTGCATGGCACAATCGAGACGCATAGTGAGGTTGAGGTCGCCCACCAAATTGCGAATGGTCTGGCTTTGGTTGCAGATGATGGTGGCGTCCTTACGTGCATCGACAGGCAGGCGCGGGTCATTTTCGAGTCGGCTTGCCTTGCCCATTACGAGGGTGAGGGGTGTGCGAATATCGTGGCTGATGCCATGAATCCAATTGGCTCGTGCAGCGTCGCGCCTCTCTTGGTCCTTGCGGAACCAGTGGCGCAAAAGAAGCGCTGAGGTGCCTAAGACGGCAATCAGCATAAAGCACACGCAGCCCACAAACCAATAAGGCATGACAGAGAGGTTTTGCATCGAGAAGACTAAGAGCTGCTTCCATTGACTACCCTTGGGGGCGCCAACCACAAGAATGCCGTCGTCGCGAATGCGTGTGGTTACCGGATAATCTTCTAAATACCAACGGGTGAAGCTTGCCACATCTGCAAGTTCGTAATGGAGTGGCACATCCTTGGGCAAATCCTGGCTCCAAAGGATGTTGCCGTCCGCGCTGATGAGCATGGCCCAACGGTGGTTGTCTTTCAACAGGGCAGGCGTCTCAAAGGTGTAGGCGCTATCCCGCTCCACGAGGGCGGCGTCAATATCCACCATTGAGGCAGTATCCTCGCGGTCCTGAAAAAAGGTTACAGCGGTAAAGCTCAGCATCCCCACAAGACCAATCACTACAATAAGCACTACCGAGAGAGTAAAAACGAGAGCGGCCTTTATGATATTGCGTAGGCTCATGGTCGTGCCTCCTCACTTAGGCGATAGCCCAAGCCACGCACCGTGAGCAAATGGCGCAGACAGGAAGGGTCGACTTCGATTTTTTCACGCAAGCGGCGCACATGCACCATGAGGGTGTTTTCGTAGCCCACCAAGGGCCCATCCCAAAGGGCGGCGCAGAGGGCGTCTGTGGTAACAATGTTGCCGCGGTTGTCCCAAAGTTTTTTTAAAAGGGACCATTCTTTGGCAGTGAGGGTGATTTCTTTGCCGTTTTTAACCACGATGCCCTTGCCCCAGAGAATGGTCACATTGCCAAGTTGGCTTTGCTCTTCTAGGTGGTACACACGGCGCAAAACGGCGCGTAAGCGTAAGCGCAGCTCATGTAGCAAGAAGGGTTTGGTGATGTAGTCGTCGGCACCGAGGCCCAATCCCTCCAAGCGGGCGCTGTCTTCATCGCGGGCAGAGAGAAAGAGCACCGGCACATCGCGCTGGGCACGCAAGCTACGAAAAAGACCAAAGCCATCGCCGTCGGGGAGCATCACATCCAAAAGCACCGCATCCGGAACGCTCTCTTCAAAAACCGACATTGCCTCACGACAGTTGGCGGCAGTTACAACCGTATAGCCGTCACTGAGGAGCATATCGCCGACCATCTCGCGCAGTGCTGGTTCATCATCAACGAGTAAAATTGTAGGTGTCATACCATCACCTCCGTGAATTTACTTTTATTATTATAGCGTATTTGCAACGCTCAAAAGCTGCTCTTCGCCAAATTTAAGGAAAACGTAAGGCTGCTGTCAGGACTCTGTAAGGTTCGGCGCGTATGCTTAAAGCAGCGCAAACGAACCAAAGGAGGAATGAGATATGACACTCATCGAAACCAAGCAATTAACGAAACAATACGGTAAGATCTTATCGGTCAATCAGCTCGATATGGCGGTGCCGGAGGGAAGCATCTACGGCTTTCTCGGGCCAAACGGCGCCGGTAAATCCACCACGCTTAAAATGCTGTTGGGCTTGGTGCACCCTACAGCGGGAGAAATTCGTGTTTTTGATAAGCCCATGAATCACAAGAACCACCTTGACATTCTCAAGCAGGTGGGGAGCCTTATCGAAAGTCCAAGTTACTACGGTCATCTCACCGGCGCAGAAAATCTGCGTGTGGTGCAGGAAATGCGCAAGCTACCGACGAATCAGGTTGACGAGGTGCTTCGCATTGTGCGATTGGAGGATGCAAGAGACAAGCGCGTGAGGCAATATTCCTTGGGGATGAAGCAACGCTTAGGCTTGGCGGCGGCGCTGATGGGCTTTCCACGTTTGCTCATTTTGGACGAACCTACCAACGGTCTCGATCCAGCCGGCATTCAGGAAATGCGAGAGCTGATTAAATCTTTACCCGAGCGCTTTGGCATGACGGTGATTGTTTCCAGTCACATGCTTGCGGAAATTGATCAGATGGCGGACCATGTCGGCATCATCTCCTCAGGGGAGTTGGTTTTTCAGGACACCCTTACGGCATTGCACTGTCGCAGTAGCCAAGCATTGGCACTTCGTACCACTGACAACGCTGCTGCCATGACTGTGCTTGCAGATTGTCGCTGGCGCATAAAGGAGGATGGGGCGTCGGTGTTGTTGCCATTGCTTTCCGATGCTGCAATCTTGAACGTGGGGCATCGTTTGGCAGAAGCGGGCATCGGCATTCTGCGCTTAGAAGAACGGGCGCGCACCTTGGAGGATATCTTCCTCGATTTTACTAAAGGGGGGCGTGTGCGATGAATGGCGTCAGACTGGAGTTTTTCAAAATGCGTCACCACAGAATTACCCTTGCCTGCATGGCGCTCTTAGGGGCGCAGCTCTTGTGGGAGGGCGCAGATCTGTTGCGTACAGCCGTCGAAAACCGTTCCTGGTACGGCATCTGCTATGGCCTCATTATCTTGGATGCGGTGATGCTACCATTGACGGTGGCGGTCATCGCCAGCCGCAATTGCGAAGAAGAGCACAAGGGAAGCTGCTTCAAGCAGAGCCTGACTATGACCACGCCAACGCACCTTTATTTTTCTAAGCTTATCTGGGGTACGCTGGTTGTGGCGTTGGTGCTTGGTGTGCGACTCTTTGCCTTCGTTGGCATCGGCATTATGTTGCGCTTTCCCGGCGAGGTGACATGGCATGAGCTTTTGCTGTACCACCTCGGCAGTTTGATGGTGTCAGTGATGATCTACGCCCTACAACAGGGGCTCTCGCTACGCTTTGCTAATCAGGCGATGGCTTTGATTGGCGGCCTTGCAGGGAGCTTTTTGGGGCTCATGAGTGCCTTCTTCCCGCACGCGGTGGCACGTTGCCTTCCTTGGGGCTATTACGGGCTTATGGGAACGGTGCGAATTGACTACGATGCATACGTACCACACCACAGCGTGCCTTTTTTGTCAGTGACCCCTCAAATTCTCGATGTGGGACTGCTTGCTGTGTGGACGTTAGTATTTGTGATAGTAGGGTGGACGCTTTTTGCCCGTAAGGAGGTGTAAGCGATGTTATGTCGTGCATTAAAAACAGAGCTTTTAAAGGGGCGGCGCGCGCCGGTCTGGCTTGCCTTCGCGGTGTTGCCTTTGATTCCGGCGGTGTTGGGGACGGCGAACTATCGCGCCAATATCGCCATCTTGGACGATTGGTGGGTGAGCCTATGGACGCAGCACACCCTCTTTTCAGCGTATTTCTTTCTGCCGGCGCTCTTGGGTGTCTACTGCGCGTGGGAATGGCGCTTGGAGCACAGTGACCGCAACTTTAATAGCTACCTTACCATGCCGGTTTCACGCTTGACCCTTTATTTGGCGAAGCTCTTGCCGGCGGTGGGCGTATCGATTTTCACCCAAGTGCTGGTGGGCGTGTACTTTGTAGTAAGCGGCAAACTCGTCGGTATGATGGTAGCGGTGCCGTGGGCACAGCTTGTCAATTGGCTTCTTTGTGGCGCCTTAGGGAGTATTGCCATTTGTGCAGTGCAGCTTTTTCTCTCGCTTTGGCTGTGTTCCTGCGCCATTCCTGTGGCACTGGCCTTGATTGGTGGTATCATCGGCTTGCTTTTTACCAGCCAAGGTTGGGGCATCTATTTCCCATATGCCCTGTTGAGTCTCGGCATGCGCGCCAATAACCCTAACCTTGTGTTGGACCTGCCCCAATTTATTCTCTTTACTGCGCTCTATACCCTTCTTTTCGCCGCTCTCACCGTCCGCCTGCTCAAAAAACGTGACGTCAGTGGCGAATAAAACAGCGCCTTTCAAGCAAGGTCCGTTGTGAAGTGGAATCTGAAAGAAGCTATAGGTAAACCTCTGACCTGACGAACAGGAACCATATATGAGGCTCGGAAATAGGGATAAGGTGGCAAAAGACGCTGAAATCCAAAAGTTGCCGGAAGTACGAGTAAATGCGACAGATATATAGAAGAAAAGAGTACGCACCTTAATCGGGAAATCTCGAAGGCGGTGGCACAAATACTTACTCCGACCCGCAGTACAGACGTACATATAGCCATAAACAACAAAAGATTAGCCGACTTCGGGCTAATCTCTTGTTAGACTACTACACCATAAGGTGTGTTACATGTTAAGTTGATTGAACCACTGTGTACCGAACGGTATGCATGGTAGTGTGAGAGGTAGAAAGGCGAAACAATCGCTTTCCTCTTACTCGATTTATAAATAATTATTTTTTACGATCAAACCAACGCATGGTAGGGAAGGCTTTTTCAAAGCGTTCTTCGATACGCAAACGAGATTTTTGGAGTTCGATATATTTGGCTTCGATTTGTTTCAAACGTTCTTCACGTTCAGCACGGCGTTCTGCCAAATCCGCAGCCAATTCAGCACGGCGCTTTTCTTTACGTTGGGTAATACCCTCGTGAAGCTCTGCAAGTTCTTCCGCATTTTCATCGTGCCAATCGCGCAAACGTTGTTCAATCGGTTGCAAATTATCCACTGCTTCTAAGGTAAGACCGGCAACGCCTTCGCCAATTGTAACACTTGCCAAGTGCATTTCTTTTTCAAGATTATTGAGCAATTTGTGTCGTTTACAAATTTTGAGGATACCGCTGACAGTGACAATGAGATCGGCAAGAATAATGACGCTCGCAATAACGACCAAAACAAACAACAGCCCAAGAGGAATGAGCGCGACCAAATCTTCCACGAGGGGATGTACCACCTTGATGAGAAAAGCGCCACCAAAGCCCCAAGCAATGGAAAAACGTAAACAAATGAGCCCGGCAATATTAAAGGGTTCATTGGAATAATCCCACCATTGTGCATGAAAAAGCCAACGAAGCGCAAGACCAACGATAAGCTCCAAGGCTGTGCAAATAACAATAGAACCCAAAATGGACCAGAGCCAACTATCAGTAAACGGTCGCATGGCTATCAGCATAATACCCATACCGGCTCCGTAAATCGGGCATACCGGACCGGTGAGCATCCCACGGTTTACAAAATGTCCTTTTGTGAGTGCATGATAGGCAATTTCCACACACCATCCGGTAAAGGCGTAAATATAAAAATAAGCAAGCAATTGAATCAAAGGTTCGTAGGTTATCAAGTTAATCCCTCTTTTATTATCAACTGGTTTCAGTATATCGAGAGCGCATCTGCAAAGCAAGGAAAGCGCCGGGCTTTCAGAAATAGGAAAGATTTGTGGGGAAATCTTTACAAGGTCAGACATTAAAATTATAATGGGTGTGATTGACATTTATAGGTGTATACGGATGTGTCGTACAATGCGACACTATTTGAAGGAGGATATATATGGATTACCAACAACTCGCTGATTGGTTGTTTCCTGATGTGACAACAACTATCGACGATTTAGAACAGCGTTTCCCTAAGCGTGACCTTGCAGAAGGCACAATGATTACACGTCTTGGGCCAAGTCCAACTGGGTTCATTCACATTGGCAACCTTTACGGGGCATTAATTGATGAACGTATGGCACACCAAAGCGGCGGTAGCTTCCTTTTGCGTATCGAAGATACCGATGACAAACGCAAAGTTGAAGGTGCTGAAGAATTAATCATCCGCGCAATGGAATATTTTGGCATCCATTTTGATGAAGGCGTAACCTTGGAAGGTGACAAAGGTGTGTACGGCCCATATCACCAAAGCGAACGTGTCGACCTTTATCACACTGTTGCCAAGGTGCTCGTTGCTCAAGGAAAAGCCTATCCATCTTTTGCTACTGAAGAAGACCTCGCAAAGATTCGTGAAGAACAAGAAGCGCAAAAGCTCACCACCGGCTACTATGGCAAATGGGCGGCAGATCGTAATTTGACCATGGAAGAAATCCGCACCAAATTGGATGCCGGTGAACCATGGACCTTGCGTTTGAAGAGCATGGGCAACCCGGATGAAGCGCGTTCTGTGGCAGACGGTATTCGCGGGCATGTAACCATTCATCCAAACAATCAAGATTTTGTCCTTCTGAAAACCAATGGTGTTCCTACCTACCATTTTGCACACGTGGTAGATGACCATTTTATGCGTGTAACGCATGTTGTGCGTGGTGAAGAATGGTTAGCAACCCTTCCGTTCCATATTGAACTTTTTGAAACCCTCGGATGGGAACATCCTGTGTATTGCCATACTGCGCATCTTATGAAGATTGATGAAAACGGCACCCGCCGCAAACTATCTAAGCGTAAAGACCCAGAAATGGCACTTTCCTTCTATGAAGAAAAAGGGTATTTCCCACAAGCTGTTCGAGAATATATTATGACACTCTTGAACTCCGACTACGAAGAATGGCGCTTGGCAAATCCTGAATTGCCACTCGAAGATTTCCCTGTGCATTTGGATAAAATGGCTACCAGCGGTGCACTCTTCGACATGGTTAAACTTGAAGATGTCAGCAAAGAAACCCTCGTACGTATCAGTGAAGCTGAAATTGCAGATTTCGTGATTGCATGGGCACAAAAGTATCATCAAGACATCTATGAGGTACTTGCACCACAACGTGACGACCTCGTGAAGCTTCTTGCTATTGGTCGTGACGGTAAAAAACCACGCAAGGACCTTGTGAATGCAGAACAAATTGTACAATTCACCAAATATTTCTTTGATGCATGGTTTACCCAAGAAGACCCAATGCTTGAACAAATTCCTGCCGATGAAGCCATTGCTATCTTGAAAGATTACCTTTCTACTTACAATCAGGCTGACGATAACGAAGCATGGTTTAATAAAATTCGTACCATTACCGAAGAACGTGGCTACGCAGTGCGACCAAAGGATTTCAAAAAGAACCCTGAAATGTACAAGGGCCACGTTGGAGACGTAAGCACAGTTATTCGTCTTGCAATTACCGGCCGCCGTAATTCCCCGGATATTTGGAGCATTCAACAAATTTTGGGCGAAGAAAAGACCGTTGCCCGTATAGAAAAATACATTAACGAGCTTTCTTAGTAAGTGAACATTGAAACCGATGCCTACAAGGTATCGGTTTTTTGTATCCTGGTGGACGAATGTACAATGTATATAAACACAAATTATCAAGTTGGCCGGAAAAGCAAAAAGCAGATATTTTTTTGTAAAAAAGTCGCAAAAACCGCGATAAATCCATTGACACAGCGCGTCCATAAGCCTATAATAAGCAAGTATGGTTTACACAGTAACTGATCCAGAGCCCCGGATCCCGTTGTGGATGCAACCATCAATTATTTTATTATTGGAAAATTATTCATAATGTAGATACCGAGTTTGAAGGAGGATGTTACATGCGTAGCACAACTTTTATGGCAAAAGCTGGCGAAGTTGACAGAAAATGGTATGTCATCGATGCAGCTGGTAAGCCTCTTGGCCGCGTTGCAACCCAAGCAGCAGCAATTTTGAGAGGTAAGCACAAAACCACTTATACCCCTAACGTTGATTGTGGGGATTTCGTTATCGTTATCAATGCTCAAGACGTAGTATTGACCGGTAAAAAAGATCTTCAAAAGAAATACTATCACCACAGCGGTTATCCAGGTGGCCTCAGAGAACAATCTTATGGCGAAATGATGCAAACCAAGCCTGAATTCGTTATGGAACGTGCTATCAAAGGCATGCTTCCACACAACAGACTTGGTCGTCAAATGTATCGCAAGCTCAAAGTATACGCAGGCGCTGAACATCCACATGTTGCTCAACAGCCTGAAGTTTACGAATTCTAAGAGGAGGATAAACCACTATGGCAGATATTCAATATTATGGTACCGGTCGTCGTAAATCTTCCGTTGCACGCGTACGTTTAGTACCAGGTAACGGCAACGTTATCATCAACGGCAAGGACATGGCTGAATACTTCGGCAAGAAGACCCTTGAAATGATCGTTATGCAACCACTCGAATTGACCGAAACCGTTGGTCGTTTCGATGTTAAAGTAAATGCTACCGGTGGTGGTACCTCCGGTCAAGCAGGTGCTATCCGTCACGGTATTGCTCGTGCACTTCTTCAAGCAGACCCTGAATACCGTCCAGCGCTCAAGCGTGCTGGTTACCTCACCCGTGACCCACGTATGAAAGAACGTAAGAAATACGGCCTCAAAGCCGCTCGTCGCGCTCCGCAGTTCAGCAAGCGATAATCTACAGCTTAATAATGCTAAAAAAGCCCGGAAATACGCCATTTTCCGGGCTTTTTCTATGCCTGAAATCGCCTGATTCCGATGGTGAAATTTGAGGAAATTTGACTTCAAATTAACCCATTTTGATGGGTTTACCATGGGTTTACGGCCTATTTTTGAGCCTAATGGGTGGGAAAATGGGTTTACAGAAGGCCATTTTGGAGGGGAAATTAGCCCCATATCCTTGACAGATTTTCGGCAAAAATCCGGCTGAAACGGAATGAAAAACAGTGTCAGGTTCGTTTGGCGAGTTCTGACGAATTCTGCAAAAATTTAATATCAGGTATCCTGTTACATAGAGCCTTGGCTCATTCTTTGAAAACGAGAATGGGTCGAGGCTCTATTTTTTTCGCCCGAAATCCGGCGAGACAAATTTGA
>OLPO01000057.1_pt1 | contig 105752 bp, 101 predicted proteins | sample 1672831 | NCBI WGS metagenome assembly OLPO01 (sample SAMEA3136728, study PRJEB25190) | human gut metagenome | reverse complement strand
TTACGCCTTTGTCCATGTACTTTTTGGTGAGACGTGGGTCTAAGCCGTCAACACCTAGCACTAATACTTTATTATTCATATTCAAACCTCCGTATAATCATTTTGTTTTTTCATTGTGATTAGCGATATTCAGGGAACATCTTTTGTTTCAAAGAAGCTTCCCCTATTAATGCGCAAAAAACTCTTAACCTTTCGGCTAAGAGCTTTTCGCTATGAATTAATCTTCAAAGATTTGATATACTGGTGCCCCTTCGCAATTAGCAGGCATACGAACGCCACCGAGCATTGCCACTGTTGGTGTCACGTCCACTTCACGAATTACACGATCAGTTGTAAAGCCTTGCTTAATGTTAGGGCCGGCAGCCAAGAAGATTGGAGATTCAGAGGTGTCTGCATAGCCGGTATAGGTAGAAATGGAATCCCCGTGAATACGGTTAAAGCCTTCTTCGTTGAAGTAAACAATATCCCCGCAACGGTCGCTGTTCAAACCGAAATGCGCCGCTTCCTTACGACGTACTGCAAGTGCAATGATGCGCTTCCCATTCCAACGATAGTTGTAAAGGTCGTCAATAATCTTGCGTTCCAATTCATATTGGTCTGCCGGGTCGACAATCCCTTCCGGATCGCGGCCCTTGATGTTTAAGTAGATATAAATCCCGCGTTGCGCCACTGCAGTGGTTTTGCTCCAGTCGATTTCTCTCAACTCATTGCCGTTTTCGTCTTTCTTCAATACGGTATAGCCTAGTTCCTTCATTACCTTGATATTGATACCAAATGGGTCGCCCATTGGAACATCCGGTTCAATTTCATTTGCACTAACAAGGCCGTGGTCAGAGGTAATCACAATGTCCCAGCCTTCGTCCAAAAAGTGCATGAAATGACCCAGATAACGGTCAGTATCAATATATGCACGTTCCATCACTGCTTGAATTTCAGTTTCATCGTATTGTTTGATGTGTGGACGATATTGTGCCAATTCCCAGAAAGTATGGCCAAAGGTATCTACACTGTGAAGGTGAGAAAATACCACTTCATAGTCGTTTTGTTCAATGAGGGTATTCATTGCCTTTGCTTGCCATTCGGAATAGGATTCCCAAAGTGGTGCAAAAATCTTGTTCGCAGCCTTTGGCGTATTCCCAATCATCATGGAAACACTGCGGAATTGACCAACGTTTTCTTTGATTTGGCCAAGCAAGGATTTTGGATGGAAGAGCAAGTCATTGTTTGCTTCCATTGCATTCCCATACCAAAGTTCAACGTTAGAACCATCTTCTGCAATGCCAATTAAGATGGCTTGGCGGGAAATTTCGATGCGTTCTCCCTTCTTGGAAACGCTGTCCATGATGTCACATACAACTTTATCGATGGTATCCAACACAACGAGTGGTTGTTCCTCTTTCTTGGATTTGTAGATTGCTACTTTGTCGTAAATGCCTTGTTCGTTAGGAATCACCAATACAGGACGACGTTCCATCCCTTTGCTTACAGGAATCGCAAATTCCTTTGCACCTTCCGGTGCATTGAGCCAGCCTTTGGCTGGTTTGATGCGTAAGGTGGTTTTTCTTTCATAGAGCTCAGAACAAGCCGCAGCGGCATTTTCACCTTCGGATTCGTTCATTACCATGTTAACCAATTCTTTACGCTTCAAGGAAATTTCCAAAGCGTTGTCTTCTAAATCTTCTTCGATTTCCAAGTCGGAGAGCACACAGCCTGCACCGGAATCATCGGCTTCTTTTTCATCCACGTGTTCTTCAACAATGGTTTCAGAGGCTTCAATCCATTGGCCCCATTCCGCAGTCCCAACTGCAATGTTTACATTAGATGGTTGAGTCCCGTCTACAACGTGGAGATTTGGGCTGTCGCTGGTTGGAGGCCAAGAGGAGCCCGGCCAGTGGAATACCAAGGTTTTTCTGCCGGCTTCGGCAAATACATTCCACAATGGTTCTGCCTTGCAATTTGCAGAGTCAAAGGAATACACCAAGGTATCCAATTTTTCAGGATGCGGATTCCAGAAATCAGTAACTCCGTGGGTTTCGCAATATGCACCGGTAGCGAGGGTGGTCCACATTGGAGGGGTAATGGTTGGCATTGCACCGAGCATCACCAGGTCTTCACGTGCAGCGCCGCGCTTCACAAATTTTTCAAAGTTTGGCATAACGCCTTTGTTCATATACTTTTTGGTAAGACGTGGGTCCAACCCGACAACACCAAGCACTAATACTTTATTCTTCATGATTTCACCTTCCGTTTGATTATCTTTCAGTGATATTTATTTACTCAATTATCTGAATATATTTTATCATCTATTAAAAATTTTTAACAACAGTTATGTTTTTCACAGATTGTTTTGCTACAAATTTTATTGATACCTCCCGCCATCTCCCCCTTTTTACCACGGGCATCAAAAAACGCTCATCACCACAGCGGTAATGAGCGTTCGCTTATATCAATTCTACATCCAAATTTCTTCGACCTTCGCCTTGACGATAGCTTTCCGGCGTTTCCAGCTTAAAGACGGAAACTTTTTCGGTAATGCGTTCCATCAGTCGTGGGTCGTAGAGGGTTTCAATTTCGTTGAGTTCAAGGTTGGTATTAATCACCCATGATTTATTGCGCAAATTGCGTTCTTCAATCAAGCGCGTGAGTTCATCAATGGCAAATGCCGAATGTACTTCGGCACCAAAGTCATCCAAAATAAGCAGGTCGCTATTGTAGAGCAAATCCAGGGTGCGCGAAGTTTCTTCGCTATCGAGTCCACGTTCGAACTTGCACACACGAATGAGTTCAAGTAAATCATCCACACGGCGATAAACCACCGTCAAATCTCGTGCAATAGCGGCATTGGCTATAGCGGCTGAAAGATGGGTTTTCCCACGACCGACATAACCACGAAGCATCAGGTTACCCATTGGACGTCCTTCGGCCAAGGCATCTATAAAACGATGAATGCGCACAAGCTTTCGCGCCATATCATCAGGATCACTATAAATATCCGTGCGGAAGTTTTCAAAGGTCATGTCGCGATATTTTTCCGGCAAACCACTTGCCAAATAAGTCGCTTCACGGCGTTCCTTTAGCTGACATACACAAGGCACCCCCGGACGCACATACCCACGGTCTTCGCAAATCGAACAATCCCATTGTGGTTCATAGATGGCTTCCGAAAGGCCGTATTTTTGCAAAAGTGCTTGGCGTTCCGCGCGTAATTGTTGATAAATTTTATCTGCCTCATCCAAGCCAAAGGCATTGCCTTTAAGGCTCTTTTTAACACAAGAAAGGGCGTGTGCATTGAGTTTTTTGTCCGCTTCGGCCACATCCGGATGGGCGCGATGCATGGCTTGCACGCGTTCGTCACGCTCTTGCTTTTTTTGTTCTCGTTTTGATTCCCATTGTGGCACGGCTTATTCCTCCAAATTCGAAAAATCGCGGGGTCCCTCTGCACTAACATAGCGTTCAACCGTTTTCTTGCGACCGGTGTTTTTCTTTTGTTGGCGACTCGTTTGTGCTTTATATTTGGTGCGATAGGCTTCCACTTGGTCGCGACGGCTGATGCCCATTCGACGCCAATTTTCCAAGATGGCATCCACATAATTCATACTTGGATTGTCTGCCCCGGTTGTATCCTCAATGGCCATGATGATAAGCTCGTGACTAAACTGCCATTCATGGGTCCACTTGGCATAAAGTGCACGTTGCGGTTCTGTCGGCATATTGCGTTTTCCTAAAAGGCGCAAAACCTCACGCACCTTGGTGAGTTCATAATTCAACGTTCCGGCAAAGCTTTTAAATGAAGCCGTGTCGTTTACACCCGCATTATGTGCCATTTGTGCAAAGGACAGGAAGCTATAATGGTTGCGCTGATTGGTGTAATAATAGTCATACACTATATAGGAAAGGTCGCTGTCCCATCCATAACGCAAGATGATTTCACTCAAATCCTGGCGCGCCTTTGAAGGCAGGATGATGCCTTTTTCCTTTTCATAACGTTTAACAACCTTATTAAGACTTTCGATGCTATCCTCTTTGACCGGATTTCCCTGCGCTTGCGCCTGTTCACCGGCTGTTGTGTTGTTAAACATTTTGTCGAAAAGCGGGTCAAAGCTCACTGCACCGGTATCCACATTATAGGTAATAAAGCGTTTTTTTACGAGATCGCTCGCTGCGGTTTTGCCATAAATGTCCCCATGCGGGATGCGTCCTTCCAAAGAAAAGAGATACACCAATTCACCCAGTTCTTCAAAATTAAGGTTCAAAGGCTGCATGTAAGCCAGTAAACGTTTGGGCAGTGCAACCGATCCGCCTGATAAAAACCAACTTAAAAATTTCGTATCCATTTTTCACTCCAGCATTTATTGAATCACACCGGAGACACGTACATTAACAGTACGTACCGGTACCCCGGTATATTTTTCGATTTCTTCCATGACACGCTTTTGGTACGCCATCACTTCACGTTGAATGGCAATCCCGTAACGAATACGGCTTTCCATCTGAATGGTAGCACCCAAATCCCCTGTACGCACTGTTACACGAGGATTTGGGCCAAATATTTTGCAATCAAGGGCAATATGTCGAGCCAGTTCAACAAAAACCAGTTCGGAAATAACAACCTTTCCCAGCTGAGAAAAAACAGGGCGCACGATGGATTTTTCATCCACACGGTTTTTGTTTTCTTTTGTTTTGCGCTTAAAAAGACTCACCACCGGCGCAATCCAAGCCGTTGGCAAATCCTTGCGTACCTCTACCACCGGCAGCGGGATAACGTGCTTGCCTTCTTTACGCATTTCCTGAGCGATGGCAATTTCCTCTTCAGTTGCCACATCTTGGATAAAAATGACCTGCTTTACCGGTGGTAAGCTCAACGCTCCCACAATGCGGTCAATCATATGCTCACTGGTCCCTAATATGAGAAGCTTTTTCACATGATAGCGCGCCAAGGCTTTTTTTACATCTTCCGCTTGATTTTGATCAAGGAAAATTGCGCGTTTTACGGCAGCCACCATGGTCGGTTCGCTCTTTGCGGAAATCCCCGCCAGTTTTCGTCCGTTGTGAATCAAAAGCCCGTCATCAATAATAAAGGAAATTTCTAATTCATCCGCCAAGTCGGTGGCATGGTGGCTTTTACCGGTGCCACTTGGCCCTACCAATGCATATACTTCCATACTTTTCTCCTTTATATCACCGCGCGTTCACCCATAAATCGCACTTCTTGCGGTGCTATTTCCGAGGCAAACGCCTTTACTGTTACGCCTTCGTTGATGGCTTGTCGCATCGTCTTGGCAAAATCGGGATCATTCTTTTCGTTAAAGGTCACATCCACCACCGGCTGCCCCATCGTTACAAAGAACACTGCCACATGCCACCCTTCTTTTTGCAAGGCCATGAGCGCTTCAACGTGACGCTTGCCACGACTGGTCGGCGCATCCGGAAAAAACGCATGCCCATCCAACACATAGTTAACGGATTTTACTTCAAAAAGCCAACGCTCATCGTCTTGTTCAAGATAAAAATCAAATCGACTTGTACCAACCTTCTTTTCCCGCTTAATGAAGGTCGCATGGTCAAAGCCATCAATATAGCCTGCGCGAAGCCACGCTTCCATCATATCATTGGCCCACGTTGCCATTAAGCACACCCAGTGCCCTTCGTAATCAACAGCTAAAAAGTCCCATTCGGTCTTGCGATTAGGATTTGACGCTTTACGAATCAATGCACGCACGCCCTGCACCAAGAGCTCCGTCATTCTTCCGGTATTGGCCACATGTGCATTTACAATCGTGCCGTCATCCAGTGCCAGCTCTGCCACAAAGCGATTGACGCGACGTATGTATCGTGCTTCTATCGTATGCTCAAAATCCATTTGCCATCATCCTTTCTCCTCATTATACGTTGCCGAGGCAAGGTCCTGCAAGTCACCGCAAATAAAAAAGCACGCCACTTTCTTGTGACGTGCTTTATCTGTATTACCAATTAGCGATTTCTGATGACATTCATCATCGCATCGTTGATTTCTTCCGCACCAATAACCACACGTTCGTGTTTTGGCTTTTCGGTAAGGTTTGCCAACGCACGATGCACCGGCATCCCGCTCTTAGCAGAAAGCGTATCGAGCAATGTCAAATCACTTTCATCGGTTGCTTCGCCATTAACAGCATGCCATACTGCACCGACAAACTTATATGGATTTGCGGTAGAATCTACCACCATCACACGACCATCAGCTTTTGCTTCTGCTACACTCACCGCAATGGCAGTATGGGTATCCAAAAGATAACCGGTTTCCTTAAAGATATCACCAATCGCTTTCAAAGTGCCGGCTTCATCAACAGCACCACTGTCAAGCACTGCTTTCATACGAGCCACCACTTCTTCCGGCACACTGTACTTGCCATCTTGCTTCAAGGCCTGCATATAGCCTTCAACAGCCTTGCCATCTCCTTCACTCATAAAGTAGAGGAAACGTTCCAAGTTACTGGATACGAGAATATCCATGGATGGGCTGTTCGTTTTCAAGAATGGGCGGTTCGCATTATACACGCCGGTTTGAATGAATTCGTCCAACACATCGTTGGCATTGGATGCACATACGAGCTTCCCAATTGGAAGCCCCATTTCACGCGCAAACCAGCCTGCGAGAATGTTCCCGAAATTGCCGGTTGGCACAGTGAAATCAATCGCATCACCAAATTGAATATCACCCTTCTTAACAAGCTGCATATAAGCGGAGAAATAGTACACGATTTGAGGCAACAAACGCCCCCAGTTGATGGAGTTTGCAGAAGAGAATTGGCAGCCAAGTGCATCTACTTCTTTGAGAAGGGCTTCATTGGCAAACGCTTCCTTCACAGCACGTTGGCAATCGTCAAAGTTCCCCTTCACAGCAAATGCGGAGGTGTTCTTCCCGCCGGTGGTAAGCATTTGCAATTCTTGCACCTCACTTACGCCACCATGAGGATAGAAGGTAATGATACGGGTGCCTTCTACATCCTTGAAGCCTTCCAATGCTGCCTTACCGGTATCCCCGGAGGTCGCTACCAAAATTACAACTTCTTTGTCCACGCCGGTTTTGCGCATGGAGTGCACCAACAAGTGTGGTAACAATTGCAAGGCCATATCTTTGAAAGCAGCCGTTGGCCCATGCCAAAGCTCCAAAGAGTACAGGCCATCCTTGATTTTCACAACCGGTGCCACAGCCACATCATCGAAGCTTTCGCTATTATAAGCAGCGTTCACCATTTCGTCGATTTCTTCTGCCGGGAATTCTTCCAAATAAAGGGCTAAGATTTGCTTAGCCAAATCCTGGTAGCTCAAATCCACCATTTTACGCATGGACGCTTCATCAACCGCAGGAATTTCATCCGGCACATAAAGCCCACCTTGTGGTACCATCCCTCTAACAATCGCTTCGGATGCGCTTACGCCTTCCGCGTTATTTCTTGTACTGATATATTTCATGATTCACTATCATCCTTTTTCTCTTTGAGTCGTTCTAAAACGAGTTTGTAGCCATCAGAGCCGTAATTGAGACATTTCTTTACACGACTGATGGTCGCGGTACTCGCTCCGGTGACTTCCGCAATACGGGTATAGGTTTGTTCGTCGGCAAGCATCTTTGCCACCTCGAGACGCTGGGCTATGGCATTAATCTCCCCAACGGTGCAAATATCCTCAAAAAAGCGATAATACTCTTCTCGGGTGTCAACCAATGAGAGCGCTTCAAAAAAACCATCTATCATTTCATTTTCAATATTTGGTTTATACATCGCTGTCCTCTTTTCAGTATTAAAGCATTAAACTACGACTATGATACCCCAGAAAACCCGGCACTGTCAATACGGGCCCATTAATTTACTTTATCACGCTAAAACAAAAAAGCGACAGACAAAAGTCTGTCGCTGATTGTTCAAAAAAAGACCCGCGTCGCCGTAAGGAGTGAGGTTTTGAACCTGCTAATGCAGGTGGGCGCTTCCCACTCACTTTCTGTATCAAAATAAAATTAAGATGCAATGCCGTGAGCAGAGAGTCAGCTCCCAATATTAAAGGTGTTGGAACAAAACTGATCACAAGAACTTACCAACGTTGCAGGGTGTTCTTTCTGGATTTAATATACCACAAGAAAACGCCCTTCGCAACGGATTTTAACGCTTTTTCACCATTATGTTAAGAATATGAAAAGGCCACAAAAAGCGCATTTTGTCAAGCCTTAAAACCCGCTAAAATTATTTTTGAAATAATCACGGTCTTCCGGAAGTAGCCTATCTATCACCGTATCTGCTTCGGTAATTTCTCGCACCGGTCGACACGGCACGCCCACTGCAAGTGTATTTGGTGGAATGTCCCGCGTCACCACACTTCCGGCACCAATCACTGCACCGTCACCAATGGTCACGCCCCCAATGACACAAACATTCGCCGCAAGCCACACATGATTGCCGATGTGAATATCCTCCGCATATTCCGCCAAGGTGGTATTGCCATTAGCATCCATGCCCATTCGTTCTTGTGCAATCAGCGGATGATTTGTCGCCAACAGTGATACATTCGGTCCAATGCACACATTATCACCGATTGTCACACGTGCATCATCCATCACCGTAAAATTGAAATTGGCAAAGAAGTTTTCCCCGATAAATGTATGCGACCCGTAGTTGATATAAATTGGGCCTACAAAACGAAATGTTTTTCCGATTTTTCCCATTATATCGCGAATAATGGTTTCTCGCTCCGGATCTGTTTCAGGCAATGCATTATAGCATTGGTTCGCGGCATGGGTTTTGACCTTAATCGCCTTTAATTCATCGCACTGATTGTTAAAGAGCTTGCCGGCAAAAATTTTTTCTTCTTCCGTCATAGCCATTCCTCCGTTATTTGTTATTCATTTTTATTGTAGCATGCACCACGCTTTGTGGAACAAAAAAATGCTCCTCTCAATCAGAGAGGAGCATCAGGTTCAAAATTATTCTGCGTCTTGCGCTTTTTCCTTTTCTTTCACATCAAGCTTAATGTGAAGTTCACGCAATTGCTTGCGATCTACAGGAGCTGGCGCATCTGCCATGAGATCCATTGCGCTTTGGGTCTTAGGGAATGCAATAACGTCACGGATGGTATCACGCTTGGTCATGAGCATGAGCATACGGTCGATACCGATTGCCAAGCCACCATGTGGTGGTGCACCGTATTCAAATGCATCCAAGAGCATGCTGAAACGTTCGCGATACACATCTTCAGAAAGGCCGAGCAAATCAAACATTTTTTCTTGAAGTGCGCGGTCGTGGATACGGATACTACCGCCACCGAGCTCTACGCCGTTAAGTACGATGTCGTATGCACGGGAACGAATCTTATCCAATTGATCACCATATTTTTCCAAGTCTTCGGTGAATGGTGCGGTAAATGGATGGTGCATTGCGGTATAACGCTTTTCTTCTTCGCTCCATTCAAAGAGTGGGAATTCGGTTACCCACAAGAGGTTGAACTTGTCGTTGTCAATCAAGTTACGCTTACGTGCAAGTTCAAGACGGAGATGGCCCAAGCTGTCGTTAACAATCTTATGGGTATCTGCGCCGAAGAAAATAACGTCACCGACTTCAGCATCGGTAGCTTCGCAAATTTTCTTTACCATATCATCGGTCAAGAACTTGGTGATTGGGGACTTAATGCCACCATCTTCTTGCATTACAAAGTATGCCAAGCCCTTTGCACCGTAAATAGCTACATATTTGCCGAGTGCGTCCAATTCACGACGGCTGAGGTCACTCATGCCCTTCGCGTTGAGCGCCTTAACAGTCCCACCGTTTTCGAGTGCACCATCAAATACCTTGAAGCCACAGCCCTTTACTACATCGGAAAGCTCGATAAGTTCAAGACCAAAGCGGGTATCCGGCTTATCAGAACCATAACGGCTCATTGCTTCTGCATAGGTCATACGTGGAAGTGGCAATGGAATGTCCATCCCCAATACTTCCTTGAATGCATGAGCAACCATGGATTCGGTCAATTCCATTACTTCTTCTTCATCCACGAAGCTCATTTCCAAGTCAAGCTGGGTAAATTCAGGTTGACGGTCAGCGCGCAAGTCTTCATCACGGAAGCAACGTGCTACTTGGAAATATTTTTCAATCCCACTTACCATGAGCAATTGCTTATATTGTTGTGGGGATTGTGGCAATGCATAGAATGCACCTGCATTCACACGGCTAGGCACGAGGAAGTCACGTGCGCCTTCCGGTGTGCTACGCATGAGTTCCGGGGTTTCAATTTCCCAGAAGCCGCGTTGGTCTAAATAGTCACGCACGCTCTTTAATACCTTATGACGCATCATGAGGTTCTTTTGCATCACTGGGCGGCGCAAATCAAGATAACGATATTTAAGACGAATGTTTTCATCTACATCGCTGTCGTCAACGAGTGCGTATGGTGGAGTCTTGGAATCGTTGTAAATAATCAATTCGCTGGCAATAACGTCGATAGAACCAGTAGCGAGCTTATCGTTTTCCATCCCTTCAGGACGTGGACGAACCTTCCCGCGAATACCGAGAACGTATTCACTACGAACGCGTTCTGCAAGTTCAAATACGTCAGCATCGCAAAGCTCAGGGTTTACGGTTACCTGTACAATCCCGCTGCGGTCACGAAGGTCGATGAAAATAACGCCACCATGGTCACGGCGCTTTTGCACCCAACCGGTAACGATAACTTCTTCATCAACATTACTCAAAGACAATTCTGTGCAATAATGTGTTCTCTTTAATGGTAACATTATTTAACCTCACTTTATGTAATCTAAAACTTCATTAAGGGCAACATTTTCTTGGGTACTTTCTTGCATGTTACGCACCGAAGCCACCCCTTGGGCAAGCTCATCATCACCGATGATGATGCAATAGCGGGCACCGGCTTTGTCCGCAGCCTTCATTTGCGCCTTAATGCTCTTAGAGAGATAGTCGGTTTCGCAGATATATCCTGCGCGACGCAAGCTTTGGGTCAATTCAAAGCAAGGAACCTTTGCAGCGTCACCGAGTGGTGCTACATACACATCAACGTCTTGCTTGATTGGTAATTCAATGCCTTCTTCCTTCAAGGTCAAAAGCACACGTTCCATGCCGGCAGCAAACCCCATCCCAGGGATGTCGTCACCGCCAACTTGGCTTACAAGCTTATTGTAACGGCCGCCACCGCAGATAGCGTTTTGCTGGCTGCCGACTTTGTTCATAATCACTTCAAAAGCGGTTTGGGTGTAATAGTCCAGGCCACGCACCAAAGTGGTGTCCACTTGATAATCCACACCGACAGCTTTAAGATAAGCGCACACTTTTTCAAAATGGTCTTTGCAATCATCACAGGCATAGTCCAAAGTGGTTGGTGCCCCGGCTGCTACACGTTTGCAGCCTTCTTCTTTGCAGTCCAACACGCGAAGCGGATTCTTTTCTAAGCGTTCCAAACAGGTTGGGCAAAGTTGATCTTTATATTGACCAAAGTATTCCTTGAGTGCTTCCTGATACTTAGGGCGACATTGGTCGCAGCCAACGGTATTGATAAGCACGCTCAAGCTTTCTAATCCCAGCTTAGAAAACAAGTCTACTGCGAAACTGATAATTTCAGCATCAACAATTGGTTCAGCACTCCCCAATACTTCCGCACCGAATTGATGGAATTGGCGATAACGACCGGCTTGTGGTTGGTCATAACGGAACATTGGCCCGATATAGTAAAGCTTTACGGGCAAGGATTGAGAAAAGAGTTTGTTTTCAACAAATGCACGCACCGTCCCGGCGGTTCCTTCCGGACGCAAGGTGATGTGGCGCAAGCCTTTATCTTCGAAGGAATACATTTCCTTGGAAACAATGTCCGAGGTTTCCCCTACACTACGCAAGAACAATTCAGTGTGTTCAAAAATCGGAGTGCGGATTTCTTTATAATTGTAATTCGCAAAAAGCTCGCGAATCAGGCCTTCGAGATATTGCCATTTTTCTACCTCACCAGGCAGAAAATCATTGGTTCCTCTCGGTTTAGTTGTTAGCATATTTTTGGCCTCCGTTTAGACAGTGAAAAGATTCGTCACTTGCGCAACGAACCTTTTACACTCTGAGAATATATACATAAAATTGTATCTAAGGCGCAAGGCTTTGTCAACACTAGGCTTCATAGCGCATATATGGATTATGCGCGCGTTCAAAAGCCATGGTTGTCTTTGGCCCGTGTCCCGGATAAATTTCACATTCATCCGGCAATGCCACCATGCGCACCTGCAAACTGTAGAGCATGTCTTCCATACTTCCGCCCGGGAAGTCCACACGCCCGCAAGACCCCTTAAAGAGGGTGTCGCCGCTCATTGCTATATCATCGTTCATAAACCACAACGTACAGCTGCCTTGGGTATGGCCCGGTGTATGAACCACACGCAGTGGGCGCAAGCCCAAACGAAATTCATCGCCATGCTTCACAAAGCGATCTACAGTCAGACCTTCAATGGTATTCTTTCCAAAAAGGTCGCGCAATGGCGCATCAAGCCATTCGGCATCTGCTTCGTGCATATAGAACGGAATGTTAAATTCTTTTTTCAATTGCACCACCGCACCAATATGATCCCAATGTGCATGGGTGTTGATAATCATCTTTGGTTCAAGCACATGGGAACGAATAAATTCAATAATGCGTTCCGCTTCTGCACCCGGGTCGATGATAATGGTTTCCGGAGATTCCTCATCAACAACGAGATAACAATTTTCGTCAAGCGGCCCAACAATCAAAGTATAAACTTTCATAAGTCTTATGCCTCTTTTTCTTAGAATTGCTTGGTGGAATCCAATAACATCGTTACCGGTCCATCGTTAATCAAAGACACTTCCATATGTGCTTGAAATTGCCCTGTTTCCACATGCAGGCCATTATCACGAAGGTAACGATTAAACACTTCATAAAGCGCATCCCCTTGTGCCGGTGGTGCCGCTTCGGTAAAGGATGGGCGGCGACCGCGACGGCAATCACCAAAGAGGGTGAATTGAGAGACGCTTAAAATACTTCCGCCCACATCCTGAACAGAAAGATTGAGTTTATCATCGCTATCCTCAAAAATTCGCAGGCCTGCAATTTTATCTGCCAAATATTTGGCATCATCTTCGGTATCGTTATGTGTCACGCCGAGAAAAACCAAGAGTCCGTTGTCCACAGCCCCTACTTGATTTTCCCCAACTTGTACACTTGCATTTCTAACACGTTGCACAACAGCTCTCATGATTATCTCCTTTTTAATCGCGACGCACGGTAAAGACATCCGGAATCGCGTTGATTTTTTCCATCACAACGTTGAGCTCTTGTAAATCGCTGACTTCTACAGTAATTTCCATTAACGCCATATGTTCCTTTACACGAGAGGTGATGGACATGATGTGTACCTGAGAGTCATTAATCAAAGCCATGACATCCGGTGTAATCTTTGGACGGTCAAAGGCTTCAACTGAAATGGTAACTTCGTAAACAGAGTTTTCGAAGCCTTCCCAGTTTACCTCTATTAAGCGCGCGCGATCTTTTTCGCTCAAGCTGGTGATGTTTTTACATTCACGATGATGCACGGTAATACCACTGCCACGGGTAATGTAACCGATGATTGGGTCACCCGGTACCGGTTTACAGCAGTTTGCAAATTTTACACCCACATCGTCCATGCCATGAATAGTAATGCCACCGATATTTTTCTTTGCCGGTGAACGACGGTTACTCTTGGCATTAAGCTGGGCATCGATAACCTCTTCTTTTTCTATAGGCTTAAGCTCGGCGAGCTGAGTTTTAAACTCTTCACGCATGCGGTTAATCACCTGAACGGTGCTAACGCCACCTACACCCAAACCTACATAAAGGTCATCCGGACTCTTATAGCCCAGTTTGCTGCAAACGCGCGCAATATTATCCACATTGAGAAAGATGGATTCCGCTTCCGCATGATGTGCTTTTACATAATGCTCCAACGCATCCTTGCCTTGCTTGAGGTTTTCTTCACGCTTATTTTTCTTGAGCCAAGCACGAATCTTGTTCTTGGCTTGTGGTGTTTTTACCAGTTTAATCCAGTTGCTGTTCGGGCCACGGCTGTTTTTGGAGCGCAAAATTTCAACTGTGTCACCGGTTTGCAGCTCATAATCAAACGGTACAATTTTACCGTTAACCTTGGCACCAACACATTGGTTCCCAATTTCGGTATGTACGCGATAGGCAAAATCCAATGGACTCGAGCCAATCGGCAATTCGTAAACCTCGCTTGCAGGAGAGAATACAAAGACCGTGTCGCTAAAGAGTTCCAGCTTGATATTATCCAGAAATTCTTTGCTGTCTACGGCATCCTGTTGCAATTCCTTGAGTTTTTGCAACCAATTCAGTTGGTTGTTATCACTTGCCATTTCGCTGTTGCCTTGCTGCTTATACAGCCAATGGGCAGCAACCCCATATTCTGCGATTTGATGCATTTCGAAGGTACGAATTTGAATTTCAAAACGTTCCCCGCGAGGCCCGATAACCGTTGTGTGCAAGGATTGGTATAAGTTCGGTTTTGGCATCGCAATGTAATCTTTAATACGCCCCGGAACAGGCTTCCACAATGAATGCACCGAACCCAATACGATATAGCAATCTTGCACGGTATTAACCAGCACACGAATCGCAATCAAATCATAGATTTCATCCAATTCCTTGTGCTTCGTTACCATTTTGCGGTAAATGCTGTAAAAATGCTTTGGACGACCGGCGATTTCATAATTGATATGCATCTTATTCATTTCAATTTTGAGATCGCGAATAACTTCATCGATGTATTCTAAGCGTTCTTGACGCTTCATAGAAATACGTTCTACCAAGTCATAATAAATTTCCGGTTCGAGATAACGCAAAGCCAAGTCTTCAAGTTCCCATTTGAGCTTGATAATCCCTAAGCGGTCAGCGAGCGGAGAATATATTTCCAATGTTTCTTGGGCAATACTCTTTTGCTTTTCCGGTGATTGGAAACTCATCGTGCGCATATTGTGCAGACGGTCAGCAAGCTTAATGATGATGACACGCACGTCCTGCGCCATAGCCACAAACATCTTGCGATAACTTTCCAGCTGTCGTTCTTCCTTGGAATGACACTGAATCTTATCGAGCTTTGTTACCCCTTCAACAAGGAAAGCCACTTCCTCGTTAAACATTTGTTCCAGTTCCAAGCTACTGCAACTGGTGTCTTCTACAACATCATGCAAAAGCCCTGCCGCAATAGCATTATCATCCATCCCCAAATCAGCCAAAATAATAGCGACATTAACCGGGTGAATAATATACGGCTCACCGGATTTTCTAAATTGCCCCTCATGCATATTGCGTGCACATTCATACGCACGCGTTAACATATCGGTATCTGATTGAGGGTTATTTTCTTCTACAACCTTTAATAGGTCTTCTAATCCAACTTGATGACTCATGTCTTCACCTCCCTGCCATGCCAATTCGCAGGTCTTAATGCACTACGAATAATGGCCTCCAACGACCCCAACTCCTTGTTAAAGGCAATTTCTCTAAATTGCTCTAAGGCACGTTTTTCACTCATTCCTTCTAAATACGCAGGGGAATCGGTGAGGTTACGGTGCGTTGGATCTTTCTCTATTTCCAGGATTATATTTTCATCGGTTTTTGTGAGTCGCATAAATTGCAGCTCTTCAAAGATTTTCAAAGCAAGCTGCCATTGTCCCTTGTTAGTACCGTTAACCAGCTCCATAAGCAAGCTCCAGAAATCTTCAGGCTTCTCACATAAACGGTAATCGTGATTGCTTCCATACATTTTAAGACGTTGGTACATTTGTCCCAGTTCATTACGAGACGGTCCGCGTTCGGAAATAATCATCTCATTGAGGGCAAAATCACGTTCATTATACATGAGGTGGATACTCCCCGGTTCTCCATCGCGGGCACAACGCCCGGCGAGCTGATTAAAGGCTTCAACAGAAAAACACGGATGATACAGCACCACATTGCGAATATCCGGAATATGAACCCCTTCACCAAAAGCCGTCGTTGCAAAAAGCAAACGAATCTCACCTTCCTTGAAAGCACTTTCTACCACACGGCGCGCTTGCTGCGGAAGTCCACCGTGGTAATAGCCCACAAGCGGTCGTAGTTGATACGGTAATATTTCGCGCAAGCGCTGGCACAAGCCGTATGCTTGCTTGCGACTATTTACATAGCAAATGGTTTTTTCCGGATGCATAAACAAACGATACAAACTAACCAACTTTTTCTCTGTATGTCGTGCATCGATAATATGTAAATTATACCGAATATGGTCATCAATATAAAGACCTGCGCCTGAAATAATTTTCTCAAATGCTGTTGCTTCTGCACTTGGCACAGTGGCTGTGAGATATGTCCACACTGCAAACGGGTATTTTGGTTTAAGGGTCGGCAAACGCTTATACGCATCACGCTTGCTCACCATATAATGTGCTTCGTCAATCACAATTTGCCCCACACGATCCGCATGAGCTGCAAAAATGCGTTGATTACGCACAAAAAATTCCGGTGTTGCAAGCAGTATGTCCACACAACTTGCTTCAAGCGCCTCATACAACGCTTGTCGTTCTTCACTGCTTAGGTCGCCATTTCCTCTAAAAATGCGATATCCAAGTGGTGAAAGGCGATCAATGAGGGCCAAATATTGGTCCTGAATAAGCGCTTTTAGCGGAGAAATCACGATGGTCATCCGCTTATCTCGACGTGCAATTACACCGGCAGCGACTTGATAAATCAGAGATTTTCCGCGCCCTGTTGGCATAATGACCGCTGTATCCTCATGTCGTGTAATGATATTTTCTATGGCTTCTCGCTGTATTGGCAAAAGCTCGCCGTCCTCCACAAAGGTATCTGTCAACACATCGACAAGCGCCTCTGCTTCCAGTGTGCCGAGATTCACTGCCTCCCGGCCTGCTACATCATTAGCTTTTTCCATCGAGGTGCTATTTACCAAAATATTTACGCCATGCGTTTGGTCAACATTACCGGTCACTTCTGTAACAACGGCTTCATAGGTTGCCCCCAAATCCATGAGTGGTGCCAATTGAGCCGCAATCCGACGCGATAAATAGCCGATTTTTTCGCCGTTTTCTGTAAGACAGGCCACAGCATTGCCATCTGCAGGATTATTAACTTCTCGCAAAAGCATCAAGCCATCGCCTGCCTTTAATGTGGCAATCAAATCTTGACGACCGGCATATGTCACGCCACGCACCTTTGTGTAGAATTGCATTTTATCAGCAATGCCGGTGCCTTGTTGGGCATAGCTATCGCCGGCTTCCATAAAAATGCGGCGTACACGGTCTTCTTCCGCTTGCCATGCCGGTTGAATATCTGTAATTTGAAGCTGCACCGAACACAATCCCCGATAGCAGTTTTCACCAATATGAAACGCAAAATCATATCGGTGGCGGTCAGAAAAATCATAGTCGCCCTTACGAAAAGCAATTCCGGGAATTTTATCACCCTCACTATTTTCAAAGCCCAGGCGTAAATGCTCCCCTTCTTTGCCAACTTGCTTGTGGGAAAAACGCCATTGGTGTTCCAACGCAAAAAGCGGTTCGGGATTTTCACAACCGCAAGGCTCCAAAAGACGTAAGGATTTTTCTAGCTGATCGGTCACTTCATCAATTTTGAGAATATCATCAATCCAAAGAATGTTTTCCGAAATGGCCTCTTCGTAATCTGCAGTTTCTTGATTAAATGCTGTTTTAAATGCTTCAAGCGCATCAGCATGAACCGTAAGTCCCGCAGCCATTTCATGCCCCCCGAATCGAACCAGGTGGTCGCTTACCGCTTTGAGACCTTCATACAAATGAAATCCCGGCACACTGCGCGCCGAGCCGGTGTAAACCGTTGGATTTTCTTCACTATTTGTCAGCACAATCGCCGGACAATGAAACTTTTCCACCAAACGAGATGCCACAATACCGATAACGCCGGGATGCCAATTGTTCCCTACAGCAATAGCACAATGCATGTGTCCGGTAAATGCTTCAAATTGCCCAATGGCTTCTTGGGTTAAGGTGCGTTCAATATCCTTTCGTTCATTATTGTAATCACGCACTTCTTCGGTCAATGGTTCCAGCCCTACCGCCGACGTCGCTGTAAATAAATGCAGGGCCGCGTCAATTTTGTCCAAGCGCCCACAGGCATTGATGCATGGTGCAATGCGAAAGGCAATGTCTGACGTGCGCACTTCATCTTCTCCGCAAAGCAACATTATCAAAGCACGCATTCCCGGGCGCGGATTGGCGTTGATGCATTTCAATCCTTCGCGCACCAAAATGCGGTTATCGTCCAAAAGTGGCACCATATCCGCCACAGTAGCCACCGCTACCAAATCCAAAAGTGCCCGACGATGTGGCTCATCATACCAATCCGGTGCCAAACGAATGAGCATGCCCATCGCAAGCATATATGCCGTGCCACAACCACATAAACGACGATATTTTGCCAAGCGGCTCGGCGCCATCAATGGGTTAACAACGATACAATCCGGTAGTACATCCGGCAATTGATGGTGGTCTGTTACAATAAAATCCAAGCCTTTTTTGTTGAATTCACTCACTAAATCTGCTGAAGCTATGCCGTTATCCACTGTCACTACCAAAGAAACACCTTCATCCAAAAGCGTTTCTAATGCACCGGCGTTCATGCCGTAGCCTTCTTTGAAGCGACTCGGAATATATAGACGTGCCTCCACACCAAACCACTTGAGTGCATCATGCAGCAGTGTTACCGAGCAAATACCATCCACATCATAGTCACCGTAAATAGCAATCTTTTCGCCCGTTTGAATGGCTTGCCCGATTCTTTCCACCGCCGCACCCATATTCGGCAACTCAAACGGACGACTCAAATCCTCCATTGACGCATACAAAAAGGCTGATGCAGCCTCCGGTGTCCCATAGCTACGGCTTACTAAAATGCGCGCCAAAGCAAAGGGGATGTCGAGAGCATCAGCCAAGGAACGGGCAGAGGCATGATTGGAAGAACGAATTTTCCAAGTTTTCATTTGTCATGTCTCTCCTTTATTTAACGTTATATATTAATCACAATCAAAAGGACGCCTAACACAATGTAGGCACCTACCAGTATTACACTATACCGAATCAGCCCTGTTTTCAAGCCAAACTGATCCACATAGGCTTGAATTTTCTCATGGTATTGATTGGTGCGGTAACTAATATTCAAAATAAGCAGATTACGCACCCCCATCAACACGGACAATACGCCCGCATAAATCAACAATTGGGCGGTATTTAATGTTTGAGTGACCGCCAGTACCATCCATACCAGCACCGCCACTGTTAACAGCGGCTTAAATACTTTTTCAATCAATTCCATCAGGTTCACTCCAATAAAAAAGCATGGGAGCAACGCCATCAGATGACGCACTGCTCCCATGTAAAAGTCATTTAATTATACTTCAAGTTCAACGATTAATTCGCCGGCTTCAACTTGAGCGCCTTCTTCAACGAGAACACGAGCAACCTTACCGTCGCGTGGGCTGAGTACGTTGGTTTCCATCTTCATTGCTTCAAGAATGATGAGTGGTTGATTTTCTTTGATTTCATCGCCTTCGTTAACCAAAATTTTGATAACGGTACCAGGGATGTTTGCACCAACGTGTGCTGGGTTGTCTTGGTCTGCCATTGGCTTACGAACAATAGTCAAAGACTTTGTAGCCGCTTCGTTTGGCACCTTCACAGTACGATAGCTGCCATTGAGTTCGAATGCAACGGTGGAGTTGCCTTCTTCGTCAGCTTCTTTGACTTCAATGAGGCGAACGTTCATAATCTTCCCTTCTTCAAGGTTGATATCGCCGGTTTCACCCTTCTTGAGGCCATAGAAGAACAAGTCACTATCCATGTGGTTAATAGGTGCTTGTGTCTTGAGACCCTTCAAGTAATCTTCATACATACGTGGATAGAGTGCATAGCTCAATGCTTCACGTCTGCCTGCTTCAATACCGAATTTTTCTTTCAAGTATGCTTTATCTGCTTCGAGGTCTTCATCTTCAAGCAATTCACCAGGACGGCAGGTAATTGCTTCTTTGTCTTTCAATACAACCTTTTGAAGGTCTTCTGGGAAACCGCCTTCAGGTTGACCCATCATCCCTTCAAAGTAGGATACGATGGAATCAGGGAAGTCCATGTTCTTGCCCTTTTCGCAGATATTGTCTGGTGTTAAGTTGTTTTGAACCATGAAGATTGCCATGTCACCAACAGCCTTAGAGGATGGGGTAACCTTAACGATATCGCCGAGCATATCGTTTACGGTCGCATACATTTTCTTCACGTCTTCAAACTTGTGACCAAGGCCGAAGCTTTCAACCTGTGGCTTCAAGTTGGAATATTGTCCGCCAGGAATTTCATACTTGTAAATTTCAGCGGAACCGGAACGCAAGCCGGATTCAAATTGATAGTAATATTTACGAACATCGCCCCAATAATCGGAAATCTTTTGGAGGTTGTCGAGGTTCAAACCGGTATCACGTTTGGTGTTGGTGAGTGCAGCAGTCAAGGAGTTCAAGCCAGGTTGGCTGGTGAGCCCTGCAACGCCGTTAAAGGCAACGTCTACTACGTCAACGCCAGCTTGTGCAGCCATGAGAAGAGTTGCTACGCCGTTACCGGTAGAATCGTGGGTATGCAGGTGAATAGGAATATTGATGTTTTCCTTAAGCGCACTGACCAATTCGTATGCAGCGGTTGGCTTTAAGAGCGCACTCATGTCCTTGATGCCGAGGAAGTGGCAGCCCATGCTTTCGATTTCTTTAGCCTTAGTGATGTAGTAATCAAGATTGTATTTCTTGCGTGCCAAATCAGTGATATCACCGGTATAGCAAATGCAGCCTTCAACAATCTTGTTTTGCTTCAACGCTTCATCGATGGATACTTCCATTGCCTTGAGCCAGTTCAAGGAGTCAAAGATACGGAACACGTCAATACCGCTTTGTGCAGATTCGCGAACAAATTCACGAATAACATTGTCCGGATAGTTTTTGTAACCAACAGCGTTTGCACCACGCAACAACATTTGGAAGAGCACGTTAGGAATCATTTGACGCAATTGGTCGAGACGATCCCATGGAGATTCCTTAAGGAAACGATAGGAAGTATCGAAGGTTGCGCCGCCCCACATTTCGAGGGAGAAGAAATCCTTGCATGCAGTTGCATAGGAAGGTGCAATACGAGTCATATCAACGGTACGCATACGCGTTGCCAACAAGGATTGTTGCGCGTCACGCATGGAGGTATCGGTGAGTAAGAGCTTATCTTGGTTGAGTACCCAATCAGCTACTGCCTTTGGACCTTGTTCATCAAGCATTTGCTTGGTGCCACGGAGAAGGAGTGGCTTATCGAAAAGTGGTACTTCCAATTCGTCGAATTCAGGCTTTTCACCCTTCACTTCGTTAACAGCCTTGTTTGCCAAGAAGGTCAAAATCTTGCCTTCTTCGTTGTCGCCTGTACGAATTTCGAAAAGTTCAGGGGTCTGAGCGATAAAGCTGGTATCGCATTGGCCCTTACGGAAGGATTCGTGGTTCAATACGTTAATCAGGAAACCGATGTTGGTCTTTACACCCTTAATCTTGGTTTCATTGAGGCAACGAATAGCAGTGTTAATAGCCCCTTCGAAGGTCAAGTTGGAAGCAATGATTTTTACCAACAAGCTATCATAGAATGGGGAAATCTTAGCGCCAAGATATGCATTCCCACTATCAAGACGAATACCGTGACCGGAGCTGGAACGATATACATCGATGGTACCGGTATCCGGTGCAAAGTTGTTTGCAGGGTCTTCGGTGGTTACACGGCATTGGATTGCATAGCCACGATAGCTGATGGAATCTTGAGTAGGAATGTTGATTTCAGGATCAGCAAGCTTGTAACCTTGAGCCACACGAATTTGCGCTTGAACAATGTCGATACCGGTGATTTGTTCGGTAACACAGTGTTCTACTTGGATACGTGGGTTCATTTCGATAAAGTAGTGGTTGCCTTCGTGGTCAACGAGGAATTCTACAGTACCGGCACTGCGATAGTTAACGTGTTGTGCAATCTTCAATGCGTCTTCGCAGATTGCTTCACGTTGTTCTTGGGTTAAAATAAGGGATGGTGCAAATTCGATAACTTTTTGGTGACGACGTTGGATGGAGCAGTCGCGTTCAAACATGTGAACGATGTTGCCATATTTGTCCCCAAGAATCTGTACTTCAATATGTTTTGGACGTTCGATGTATTTTTCAACAAATACATCAGCAATCCCAAATGCTTTCTTTGCTTCGCTGGTTGCGCTGTTGTATTCGCTTTCCATGTCTTCAGGACGGCGAACAATACGCATCCCACGGCCACCGCCGCCGGCGCTTGCCTTCAAAATAACAGGGTAGCCACATACTTCAGCAAATTGCTTTGCTTCGTCAACGTTGAGTGCAGCTCTTTCTACACCAGGAATGGTTGGCACGCCAACTTCAATAGCTACTTTCTTAGATTGGATTTTGTCGCCTAATGCGCGAAGCATTGTGTAATCCGGACCGATGAATTCAATCCCGGCGTCTTCGCATGCTTGCGCAAATTCAGCGTTTTCAGATAAGAAACCGTACCCTGGATGAATTGCATCAACACCCTTTGATTTTGCTAAGGTAATAATGCCGGAGATGTCAAGATATGCATCAACCGGAGCCTTACCTTTACCTACACGATAGGATTCATCCGCAATGGTGCGGTACAGAGAATTCTTATCCTCTTCTGAATAAATTGCAATACTTTTAATCCCGAGTTCCTTGCAGGCACGGAAAATACGAATAGCAATTTCGCCTCGGTTAGCAACCAAAATGGTTTTAATTTCTTTCACAGTCCTACCTCCTCTTAACTTAAGCGCTGTCAGCGCCAAATAATCCATCTTATACTCTTAATCAGAAATTCTTCTTTTTTAGTATGGAATGTTATACACTCTATTATATCGCTCTCCCATTATTTATGCATCATTTTTTATATAAATGACCATAAAAAAAACTTTTCTTTCGCTTCTCCGTTATTTTTTACACAGACACTTCCAACTATGCACTATAAAAAACAAACGACTGACACATGGCTTGTGTCAGTCGTTTATCTATTTAAGCCGCAACATCTGCCTCTGCAGTGTTGTCTGCTTCTAATGTACTGTCATCGATTTGTGATGTCGTTTCGCTTGGCACGAGTACGACTTGCCCGGTGGTTGCATCCCAGTCAATGCCACAGCCTACAGCCTGTGCAAGGTCACGAATCTTCATATAATTGAGTTGACCAATCAAATAGGTATTCACCGCATAAGGGGCATTGTCTACCATCATCACAGGTTGTTGCAATTTTGTAAGCACAGTATTGCCGCCGCTTGTTACATTGATATTCAAATCACCTTGGTATGGTGCACCATTGTTAATCACCACTGCCTGGCTACCGGAATCGTATTCCAAGCTAAACTGTGAACCGGTACCGTTTAATACCGCTGCAAAATCTCTTAAGCGAACATAGTTGTTACCGTTTGCCACATAAGAATTCATGGCCACGGTTTCACCGTTTAAGCGCACCGTTGCCACATGAGGACTGGCATAAGAATAGCCATTTTCAAGCTTTTCTTCAATGGCTTCAAAGCCTGCACTTAAAAGTGCAGCAGAATCAGTAATACGACCGTTCACTGTCGGTGCATTCATGGTTACAGTAATCAAGCGACTGGAACCCTTGGTTGCTGTTGCTGCCATGCAGCTGCCTGCAGCCGGACTCCAACCGGTTTTTAAGCCATCAACCTTACCGATTGAAGGATCGGAATAAGATAACAGCGCATTGCTTGTATAATAGGTTTTACCACCGAATTCAAAAGATTTTTGGCTGGCAAAATCTAAAATGCTCGGGCATTCGTTCACAATTTTTTGTGACAAAAGTGCCATAGAACGTGCACTCATACGACCGGAATCGTAGCTTTCGGTAAAGGTCGCATTAATGCCCATCATTATTGCCCGATTGTTCATCGCTTCAACGAAAGCATCTTCAGAACCGTAAAGGAGTTCGCCCAAAGCAGGACCTGCTGCACACGCAGAATAACACATAAACGCTTCAACCATATCTGCGACAGTATACACTTTGTCCTTATCAAAAGGAATATTGGAATATCGAGAATCTCTCGAAAAATAATAAGTATAGTTGCTAATCGGTACTGGTGTATCCAAGGAAATACGCCCTTGATTCACTGCATCAAGCACTAAATAAGTAGCCATAACCTTGGTCATACTTGCTACCTCGCGTACTTCGTCGGCATTTTTCTGCCACAACACTTCTCCGGTTGCCGCATCCATGATAATTCCACTGCTTCCGCTCAGCTTCGGTGTTGTTGCCGCATTGGCAATTTGCGTTGTTGGAAGTAAAATAGCTATTACAAGTAGTAAAGATAATATTTTTTTCTTCATATCGTCCTCTCTTTCTCTAAAAATAACAAATCCATGAGAAAGAGTACCGCAAATCCCCTAAACGGTTCAACAACAATTCAATAACATTTTTTTCAAAGCTGTTTACTCCATGTAACCATTGTCTTTAAAACTTAAATATTCTCTATCGCTAGTTGTTCCCAAAATGATATGATCTAGGAAATTCACGCCAATAATTTCAGCTGCTTCTTGCAGACGTTTAGTGAGCAATACATCCTCTCGACTTGGGCGCACATCACCGCTTGGGTGATTATGACCAACAATCAAGCTTACCGCATTATGACGCACCGCTTCGCGAAAGATATCACGCGGATGCACGTTCGCCCCATTCACCGTCCCGATGAACAAAGTGCGCGCATCTATGACAATATTCTTGGCATTGAGATACAGCACTGCAAACGCTTCTTGCTCCGGCGAACGAATCACTGTCCGAAAATAATCGGCGGCGTCCTTTGCCTCTCGAATCGGTTCCTTTTCCTTGGCACGACTTGCCCGCGCCAAACGGTGGCCGATTTCAATAGCTGCAAGGAGGGTGCAGGCCTTGGTCGGCCCAATGCCGTTAATTTCACACAAAGAATGCATATTTTGCGTAAGCATACCTTCCAAGCCACCGGCACGTACCAGCACTTCTCGCGACAATTCAAGGACATCCTGTTTGCGCGTGCCGGTGCGAAGAAGAATTGCCAGTAGCTCTTCACTACTAAGTACCTGCGCAGATTCACTCATTAGCCGTTCGCGTGGCTGCAATTCCGGTGGCCGATCCTTTATTTTAACGACATCTTTGGCCCTTTCCATCACCCAAGCGCCTCCTTTAGCATTTCTCGAACAAGTACAGTTGGTAATCCCACTACATTTTCAAAATCACCACTTAAATTTGTAACAAATTTCCCGGCCTCACCTTGAATGCCATAGGCGCCCGCCTTATCCATCGGCTCACCGGTTGCTATATAGTCGGCTATGTCCGCTTCTGTCAACGGACGGAACGTGACTGCACTCACCGCATGATTAGTTACCACAGTATGCGTTTCCAAGCAAACCATCGCCACCGCAGTAATCACTTCATGGGTTGCCCCACTTAAATCTTGAAGCATGGCACGTGCCTCAGCTTCATCGATAGGCTTCCCCAAACGCTTGCCGTCCTTGCAAACAATGGTATCTGCACCAATCACAAGCGCCGCAGGCTTATTTTTTGCCACAGACTCTGCTTTTTCCAGCGCAAGCTTTTCCAAGGCTTTCGGCAGCGAAAGCTGTGGGGCCAATATTTCTTTCTCCAAAGTTGGCGCACAAATGCTAAATTGTTCGCACACCTTCTTTAAGAGCATCTGACGGCGTGGTGAAGTGGATGCTAATACAATTTCCCTATTCATAAACTGCCTCCTAAAAAGAAAAGCCTTTGATAATCAAAGGCTTTCATCTGATGATTGTACTTGTTTATTTTTTATTCGATAGCTTAAGCCTTCAAGGCTCACAGCCAAATCAATTTGACGAATTTCAATGGCATCACACGTTACCAACGAAGACGGTGAAAAATTCATAATTCCCTTAATGCCTGTCACACAAAGCATATCCGCTACCCCTTGGGCGGAAGATTCCGGCACTGCCAAAACAGCAATATCTACATGGTTTGCTTCAATATACTCAACCATTTTGGTTATCGGAAGAATCGGAATGCCATTTAAGGTCATACCGATTTTATTGACATCATTATCAAATACGGCAGAAATCTTAAATCCACGCTTCGCAAATCCTGCATAATGCGTCAACGCACTGCCGAGATTACCGGCGCCAATAAGAATCATTTGCCATTCGTGATCCAGACCAAGAATTTCCTTAATAATATTATTTAAACCTTTGACATTATAGCCTACGCCACGCATGCCAAAGTCGCCGAAATACGCCAAATCTTTTCTGACTTGCGCCGGTGTCCCCTGTACGCCGTTGGCAATATCAACAGAAGACACTTTTTCTATATTAAACGCTTCCATTTTACTTAAATATCGTGAATACAAGGACAACCGTGTAATGGTCGCTTCCGGAATCTTATCCAGTTTCATACCGTATCCTCACCCCTCTACTCTATGTAATGTAAAATAATCATACCCAATATCAGTAGTTAGCGCAATAAGGTTTACGAAAAAAATCACAATTAGATTTTATAGACATCTATTTGCAAAATGTAACAAAGCGACGTTTTAATAATAACCGCTTTTATCAGGTATATGGTTTTTTAATGACAATGATGGATAAAAGTCTTTGCAAGGGTAGCTTTATGTGCTAACATATATTTCAGATATAATTCATAACTTGATTAATTTCAAAGGAGAGATTGTCACATGAAAATTTCTGATAACGTATATTATGTTGGTGTTTCCAACCCTACCTTACGTGTTTTCGATATCATTATGGCCACCGAATACGGTACCACCTATAACTCTTACCTCGTACAAGGCACCGAAAAGACCGCACTCATTGATGGCGCACACAAAGGCTTTGAAAATCTTTTCATTGAAAACGTTGAAGCGATCACAGATTTCAAATCTATTGATTACATGATTGTTAACCACACCGAGCCTGACCACTCCGGCGCTATTCGCCTTGCTATCGAACACAACCCTGACATCGTTGTTTACGGTACCGCTGCTTGTCTCAAGAATCTTGATAACATCTGCCGTATTCCATTCAATCGCGTCGTTGTAAAAGATGGCGATACCTTGGCACTTGGTGGCAAGACATTGACCTTCTGCGTAAGCCCTAATATCCACTGGCCTGATACCATGATGACCTATCTCGCAGAAGACAAAATGCTCTTTAGCTGCGACTTCCTCGGTTCTCACTTTGCTGAACCTACCATGTATGCACACAAGGCTTACAAGAGAGAACTCTACGAAAAAGAATTTAAGGTTTACTATGATGCTATCATGGGGCCATTTGCGAAATTCGTTCTTCGTGCCCTCGATCGCATCAAGGACCTCGATATCCAAACCGTATGCCCAAGCCACGGCCCAATGCTCGTTGGTGAAGATGTAAAGAAAGCAATGGATACCTACAAAGAATGGTCCACCCCTGCTGTAAAGGAAAACAAGACCGTTGCCATTTACTACGTATCCGCTTACGGTTACACCAGACAAATGAGCCAATACTTGGCTGACAAGCTCACTGAAAAGGGCATCGTTGTTTCTGCATTTGACGTCATCAAAACTGACGCTGCTGAAATCGCTGCACACCTCGGCGATGACTGCCTCGTATTTGGTTCCCCAACCTTGAACCGTGCAGCATTGAAGCCTGTTCTTGATGTTATTAGCTGCATTGATGCCGTATCCTCTGCCGGCCGCCCTTATGCAACTCTCGGCTGCTACGGTTGGAGCGGTGAAGCTTGCGCACAACTCAACGACCGTTGCAACAGCATCAAGATGAAGCAAGTCGGCGAAAGTGTTCGTTCCCAATTCACCCCTACCGACGAAGTATACGCACAACTCGACGAATTGGCACAACAAATCGCAGATACCATTGCGTAAGTTTGCTTTTACACACCTCAGCCGTTCACATACTGCTAAGGTGTTTTTTTATTTGCTTTATTAGAGATTATTCGTTATAGTAAAACATAGTACTACTTATATATTTGGAGGAATGAAAATCAATGGAAAGAAACGTCTATGATGTGCTGACTGAACGTGGCTACATCGAACAGGCCACCCATCCTGATGAAACCCGTGAGCTTCTTGGTAAGGAGAAGGTTACTTTCTATATCGGCTTTGACCCAACCGCAGATAGCCTGCACGTGGGCCACTATATTCAGTTCATGGTCATGCAACACATGCAGCAACACGGTCACCGTCCAATTTTCTTGGCCGGCGGCGGCACCGGGATGATTGGCGACCCATCCGGTCGTAGCGACATGCGTCGTGTCATGACCATCGAACAAATCGACCACAACGTGCAACGCTTCAAAGAACAAGCAGAACGCTTTATTGATTTTTCCGATGACAAAGCGCTCATCTTAAACAATGCAGATTGGCTCAGAGATCTTAACTACATCGAATTTTTGCGTGACTACGGTGCATACTTCTCCGTAAACCGTATGATTAACGCAGAATGCTACAAATCCCGTATGGAACAAGGATTGACTTTCTTGGAATTCAACTACATGATCATGCAATCCTATGACTTCTTGCACCTCTATCGCAACTACAATTGCAAACTCGAATTGGGCGGCAATGACCAATGGAGCAACATCATCGGTGGGGTAGACCTCGTTCGTCGTGCCGATCAAGGCGAAGTATTCGGTCTTACCTTTAAGCTCCTCACCAACAGTGAAGGCAAAAAGATGGGCAAAACCGCCAACGGTGCTGTATGGCTTGATGCCGACAAAATGAGCCCATACGATTTCTACCAATACTGGCGTAACGTGGATGACAAAGACGTTCGCAATTGCTTGTGTCTCTTGACCTTTATCCCAATGGACGAAGTAGAACGTCTTGCTGCACTTGAAGGTGCCGAAATCAACAAGGCCAAGGAAATCCTCGCTTATGAAGTAACCAAAAATGTCCACGGTGAAGCAGCTGCAGAAGAAGCCCAAAAGGCAGCACGCGCACTCTTTGCAGGCGGCGGCCAAGAAGGCTCCATTCCAACCACCAAAATGGACAAAGCGACCTTCGAAGGTGAAGGCGTTGGCCTTTTGAACCTTCTTAAAGAAGTCGGTCTTACCTCTACCACCAGCGAAGGCCGTCGTCTTGTAGAGCAAGGCGGGGTCACCTTAAATGAAGTCGCTGTAAAGGACGTTCGTTACAACGTTACCTTACAAGACTTCCAAGACAATCAACTCAAAATCCGCAAGGGTAAAAAGAAATTCCATCTTATCGAGCTTTAATCCCACAAACGACCTGCCAACAGCAGGTCGTTTTTTCGTTGCCACAAAAAAACGGTTGTACGCCTTGCGTTCCAAAGCATACAACCATATCGTTCGTCGAATAATTCCTAGTCATTTGCTGCTAGACGTGCTATACTGAGTCAACATCGAGTTGGGAGGAATCCGCTTTGTTCTTTTCTTCCTCGGCTTCTGCCTGAGCGAAAAGGGACATCAGCCCACTCATCAAATCATTCTTGCAAGTCATGTCATCACAAGCATCCTGTGGTTTGTTTTGATTGGTCATGGCAGCTTCTTCCTTTCTTTGAAAGATTTAGTGTATTATCCCACGTGCCAACCCACGATGCAATATGGGTTAGCGTGTTTTTGCAAAAGTTTTATAGATTAGATCTTAGTCCCTGTGCGTTCCAATAATGGATAAGTGTCAACAGACGAGGGAGTGCTGTTGAACGAAAGATGCCCCGCATCTGCGATACACCGGACGCTCCCATGATCACCTACACTTCCTCAAGGGGAAGTGTTTTTTTATTTTGGAGGACGTTATGACTTATGAAGAAGTGCTCCAAGCGCTGGAGCAATACAAAACGCTGGGTTCTGTCTATGGGCTCGAGGGCATCACACGTCTGATGAACGCTCTTGACCGTCCGGACCGTGCCTTAAAGGTCATTCATGTGGCCGGAACCAATGGCAAAGGTTCAACCGTCACCACCTTGGCAACGATTCTCGAAACGTGTGGCATCCATACCGCTACCTATACGTCACCGGAAGTCACCACCTATCTTGACCGTTTTCGTATCGGTTTAACACCGGCAACGGAAAATGATTTTATTCACGCCTTTGAACGTGTCGAAACCGCCTGCCAACACATCGTTGCTGAGGGCTTTCCACATCCGACGATTTTTGAAATGGAGCTTGCTATTGCCTTTGTGCTCGCATGCCATTGCGGCGCTGAGGTCATGGTACAAGAAACCGGACTCGGCGGTCGCTTAGATGCCACCAATATTGTCGAACACCCTATTCTTGTGGTATTTACAGCCATCGGCATGGATCATACCCAATTTTTGGGCGACACCATCCAAGAAATCACCATCGAAAAAGCCGGCATCATCAAGCCCGGCGCACCGGTGGTGGCTTATGACAACGGTCTTGCTGTGAATCAAATTATTAAGGAAGTGGCAACACTGAACAAGGTTCCCTGCCGCTTTGCTTCCACAGAAATGTGCGAAGTCACTGAACGCAATTTGGACGGACAAACCATTATTTATGATGGTAAAAGCTACCATTATTCATTGATTGGCACTCATCAAGTCCGAAACTTTTCTCTCATTATGAACGCTGTTGATGCGTTGCGTGAAGAAGGTTGGCATTTGCCAATTGAAAAAGTACAGCAAGCCATGCACAAGATTCGTTGGCCGGGACGTTTTGAAGTGGTATGCAAGCGTCCTGTTATTGTTCTTGACGGTGCCCATAACCCACAAGCGGCTCAAGCGTTAGCCGATACTGTCACAACGTGGTTTTCCGGGCGCAAGGTGCATTTTCTTATGCATATATTCAAGGACAAGAACGCCTTGGGCATCCTAGAATCCATTGCGCCGGTTTGTGCGCACCTCACCCTCACCACCATCTCGGATGAACGCTCTGAAAATCCCGAGGTACTCAAGCAAACGGCTGCTCTCTTCCTGCCGGAGGAGGCCATCTCTGTCGAAGCCGATTTTGACACCGCCCTCCTTCATACCCTGGAAGGATTGGCCGATGACGATATACTCATTATCTGCGGCTCCCTCTCTCATTTGGAAGAATCGCGCCGTGTACTCGCTCAATTAGAAAGGATACAACTCTCATGGTAGATATTGAAAAAGCCGAACAAGCCATCCGCGACCTGCTCGTAGCGATTGGTGAAGACCCAGATCGTCCGGGCCTGTTAGAAACCCCAAAACGTTGTGCCAAAATGTATCAAGAGCTTTTAAGTGGTATGGATACCACCGCCGAAGAGCATCTCTCCAAACAATTTGACGTCCCCCATTCCGAATTTCTTTTGGAAAAGGATATCCAGTTTTACTCCCTTTGTGAACACCATCTATTGCCATTCTTTGGGCATGTGCACATCGCTTATCTGCCCAATGACAAGGTTGTGGGCTTGAGTAAGCTCGGTCGCACCGTTGAAGTGTACGCACGCCGTTTGCAATTGCAAGAGCAAATGACCGCACAAATTGCCGATGATGTCATGGAATACCTCAACGCCCGCGGCGTGATGGTCGTTATTGAAGCAGAACACCTTTGCATGACTATGCGCGGTGTGAAAAAGCCCGGCACCCAAACTGTCACGGTAGCCTGCCGCGGCGTCTTTGAAGAAGATTTGCATCTGCAGCAAACCTGCTTGAGCTTGATTCGCCAATGAAAATTGTAGAACGCTTGTTAAATCATCCCGACTTTTTTGCAGCCTTTGATACCATCGAAGCCAATGAAAAAACGCGTATTTTTTGCCGCCATGGGCTCGACCATGCCCTTGATGTGGCTCGCATTACTTGGATACTCGCACTCGAAAACAAACGCGATTTTGAAAAGGAAACGGTATATCTGGCGGCGCTTCTGCATGACATCGGCCGCAGTAAGGACAACGCCAACCACGATGAAGAAAGTGCTCGCATGGCGATAACGCTTTTATCTGCCTGTGGCGCTGATGCCCCTCTAATCAAAACAATCGCCGATGCCATCGCCGGTCATCGTGAAAAAAGCACGAGCATTGACCTTCACACAGCAACCTTGGGCGAACTTCTTGCTTACGCCGACAAAAAAAGTCGCCCTTGCTATCGCTGTGCAGCTGCACCAAATTGCTACTGGGATGCCCAACGCAAAAACCACACCATCACTGACTAATACAAAGGAGACACCATGAAACTCAACAACCGTACCTTTGATTTTAACGGCACCGATGCCTACATCATGGGGATTTTGAACGTCACCCCCGATTCCTTCTCCGACGGTGGACGTTATATCCACGTAGAAACTGCCATTAGCCATGCGCTTGGCATGATTGCCGACGGCGCTGACATTATCGACATCGGCGCAGAATCCACCCGCCCGGGCCATGTGCATATTTCCGTTGATGAAGAATGTGAACGACTCTTGAAGGTCATTCGTGCGCTCAAGGATGTTACCGATGTCCCTCTCTCCGTCGATACCTATCGCGCACCTGTCGCACAAGCAGCCATTGAAGCCGGCGCCGACATGATCAACGACATTTGGGGCCTCACCTACGACGAAAACATGTCCAAGGTCATTGCCGCTGCCGATATCCCTGTCTGCATCATGCACAATCGCGACAACAACGAATACACCGACTTCATCTCGGAATGGTTGAACGATATGAAACGCCAGCTCGCCATCGCCAAAGCTGCCGGCATCAAGGATGAAAACATCATCCTAGACCCCGGCATCGGCTTTGCTAAAAACTTTGACTATGACGTGGCTGCCATCCAACATACCCCAGACCTCTGTGCCCTTGGCTATCCGGTGCTCCTCGGTACCTCTCGCAAACGCGTAATTGGTAATCTCCTCGATTTGCCGGTAGACCAACGTGACGAAGGCACGGCCGCCACCACCATCATCGGTTACCTTGGTGGTGCACGCATCTTCCGTGTGCATGACGTACGTATGAATCGTCGCGTTCTTGATACTGTGGCACATATGGAGGCAATGAAGTATGGACAAAATTAGTCTGGTAGATTTGAAAGTCTTTGCCCATCACGGCGTCTTTGACCACGAAAAACAAGATGGTCAAACCTTTATCTTGTGCTGTGATTGCACCCTCTCCACCCGCATCGCCGGCAAAAGTGATGCTTTGAACGATGCGCTGGACTACGGTGCCTTGGCCCATCGCCTAACTGCCCTTTTTCAAGAAAAAACCTTCGACCTTATCGAAGCCGCTGCCGAATACTGCGCCACGACCCTCCTGCATGAATTTCCGCTTATCCGCAGCCTGCGCCTTACCGTTAAAAAGCCATCCGCACCAATCGGCTTACCGGTTGCCTACCCAATGCTCACCATTGAACGTGGCTGGAAGCCCGTCATCTTGGCATTGGGAAGCAACATCGAGCCTTGCCAAGCGCACCTCGATGCTGCTGTTGAAATGATGCGCAATCATCCGGATATGCGCCTCTTAAAAACCGCCGGCTGGATTGAAACCGAACCATGGGGCTACACCGACCAACCAACCTTTATCAACGGTGCTGTGATGGTTGAAACCCTGCTCACCCCCCATGAGCTTTTAGACGTCATCCATGAGATGGAGCACGCCGAAGGCCGCGAACGCCTCATCCACTGGGGCCCACGCACCTTGGACATCGACATCATCTACTACGCTGACCTGCTCTTAGATACCCCGGACCTCACCATTCCCCACGCCCTCTGCATGCAACGCGCCTTTGTCATGGACCCTGTTAACAAAATTGCCCCATATTGGATCGACCCTCGTTACGGCAAAACCGTTTCCGTTCTCTGGGAAAGCGAGAAAAAAACATTCTAAATCAAAAAAAAGACTGCCCAAATACTGAACTGACCCTCAATTGTTAGACCTAAAATCTAACGATTGGGGGTCAATTTATATGGACAGTCTTTTTTGCGTTTCAATTGGCATTAATGCCACAGCCATCTCCGTAAAAAAATTAATTTTTTTAATCGTTGGCATTGATTTTTCATTATCTATCGTGTAAAATTCTATTAGCATAAACTAATTAGTTGCAACTAACTTGTTGGATTGTCTAAAGGAGGAACACGCAATGAAGCAACATCGTTTTTGGGCATGGTCCGCTTTATTTTGCATGATGATGGTGGTTTTTAGCGGTTACAATCACAAATAATTCATTTTTGAAAGGATGCGTTTATTATGGGATTAATAAAAGAAATTGCATTGTTTGCAGGTGGCACACTCTTTGGGAGTGCCGGCTTTAAGCTTTTAACCAGCAGAGATGCCAAGAAAGCCTATGTGCATGCAACTGCTGCCGGGCTCCGTGTCAAGGATAGCGTGATGGCAACAGTGGAAGAGGTTCAAGAAAATGCTGATGACATCCTTGCCTCCGCGAAGGATTTAAACTTGGAACGTGAAATGCGCGAAGAAGCAGAACGCGAAGCTGCTGAAATTCGCGATGCAGAAGAAGCTGCCGCAGCTGAAGAGGAAGCAACTGAAACCGAAGAAGTGCAAGATGACACCAACGAATAAATACGACCACCCATCATCGGCCGTGTCCCGATGCACCGAGAGCCGTAGAAACGGCTCTTTTTTTATAGGAATTTCGGAGGAATGATGCTATGAAGGCAACTATTTTACATGAAAGCAATGGACGAATACGCTTTCGTCCATCTATTAAAAAAATGACCCTACAGGATGCGGATATCCTTGAAGCATGGTTCACCCAGCAACCATGGTGTGTAGATGTTAAGGTTCATGAACGCACCGGTACAGTAACTCTGCATTATCAAGGACCGCGTCAAAATATACTTACTGCCATTTCCGGTTTTTCACTGTGTAACCTGCCGATAGAAATCCCTCAGCACAGCACACGCGCACTCAATCGCGATTTCAAAGAAAAATTGGTGACCAAGGTTTTGGTAAAGGCAGGCTGCACCCTGTTTATGCCACGTCCCTTGTGTGCATTGCGCATGGTGCGCCACATGATACCTTTTATGAAACGTGGCTGGCAATGTCTGCGTCACCGTGAACTCAAGGTTGAACTGCTGGACGCTCTCTCCATTGGAATCTCTGCTGTCCGTGGTGATTTTCGCACCGCCGGCACAGTCATGTTTCTCTTGGAGGTAGGGGAGCTTCTCGAGGAATGGACGCGCAAAAAATCTGTCGCCGACTTGGCACAATCCATGTCCCTCAACGTTGATCGCATTTGGTTGCGCCAATCTGACGGCATGGATGTATTGACTCCTGTTTCTCAAGTGCAACTTGGAGACCATGTGGTTATTCGAACCGGCAGCGTGATTCCGCTTGACGGTATCGTTCTGGAAGGTGAAGCGACCGTTAACCAAGCCTCCCTCACCGGTGAATCCATTCCGGTCGCAAAACATCCGGATAGTATTGTCTATGCCGGAACTGTCGTAGAAGAAGGCGAGTGCGTTGTGAAAGTTCGCTGCACCGCAGGCCAAAGCCGCTACGAACAAATCGTCACCATGATTGAGCAGTCCGAACAGCTCAAATCAGCCAGCGAGCACAAAGCCGCTAATTTAGCCGATAAGCTCGTACCTTATACCTTTGCTGGCAGCTTGCTCAGCCTGCTCCTCACCCGCAATACCAGCCGTGCATTGTCTATTTTGATGGTCGACTTCTCCTGTGCCCTCAAACTCTCCATCCCACTGGCAGTGCTCTCTGCCATGCGTGAAGCAAGCAAGGCACACATGACCGTTAAAGGTGGCAAATTCTTAGAAGCCGTCGCCGAAGCCGATACCATTGTCTTTGATAAAACCGGAACCTTGACCTATGCTTGTCCTCAAGTGGTTGATATTGTGCCATTTGCCGGCAATGATGCCACCGAAATGCTTCGATTGGCCGCTTGCCTTGAAGAGCATTTTCCACATTCCATGGCCAATGCAGTCGTTAATGAATCCAACAAACGTGGGCTGGCTCACGAAGAATACCATTCTAAAGTCGATTATCTTGTGGCGCATGGCATTGCCAGCACCATAGATAACAAACGTGTCCTCATTGGTAGCAGTCACTTTATTTTCGAAGACGAGCATGGCATCATTTTGCCGGAAGATCAAGCAAAATTCGATGCACTGCCATCGCAATACTCGCACCTGTATCTCACCATCGGTGGCGTACTTTCCGCAGTCATCTGCATCTTCGATCCTTTACGAGAAGAAGCCACTGCCGTTCTTGCCACCCTGCACGAATTAGGCATTCGTCAAACCGTCATGCTCACCGGCGACAGTGACCGCACCGCCAAGGCCATCGCTGCCGAAGTTGGCGTTGATACCTATCATGCCGGCATGCTTCCGGAAGAAAAAGCTCGCTTTGTCGCCGACCTTCGCAAGCAAGGTCATACGGTACTCATGATAGGCGATGGCATCAACGATTCACCGGCGCTTTCCGAAGCTGACGCCGGCATCGCCATTAGCGACGGTGCTGCCATTGCGCGTGAAATTGCCGATATTACCATCTCCGCCAACACACTTTGGGAAGTGATATCGCTCTTGGAAATATCCCGTGGATTACAAAAACGCATCAAATCCAATTATCGTTTTGTCATTGGCTTTAACGGCACCCTCATCACCTTGGGCGCTACAGGCTTACTGACACCGGCAACCTCTGCCACCCTGCATAATCTCTCAACCCTTGGCGTGAGCCTTCGTAGCATGAGCCCACTCCCTCGTAAGGGCGCACATGCATTCCCTGCTTGTGCACGCTAGCCTTCCTCCCGCCGTCCTCCCACACCTGACGGCGGGTATTTTTATGCCAATTTTACCATCAAAAAACGCCGTTTCCCCCACCGGTGTGGAAAACGACGTTCGCATCACTTATTCTTCTCTTTTTCTAATGAGGCACGCCCTGCCTCCGGCTTGTTGGACAATTCATTGCGGTTTCTGACGTTCACTTCCCAACGAAAGTCCTGCCAATATTGCCGATAGATAGGTCACCAGCCCCATATTCGCATAGATGACAAGCATCGTTTCACCCATACTACTCACAACCGCTCCTCCCAAAATAGGGACTATTAAATGAACAATCATCATCACCAGAAACACCGTCACAAAAATCTTCGTCGTTTCTGCCTTTTTTGAAAGCCAATCCCACAACAATAGCCAACAAGCAAAATGAGTATGGCAAGCATCGCCACCTTGACACTATAAGCGCTGATGGGTGCAATCATAAAAGTACGCAACAACGTCCAATCATTCATCGCTGCATTCAACCAACAAGCAACGCCACTCAATACAAGGGCAAGAATATATTTCATTGCTTTCATAACAGTGGCTCCTATCACTATTACACATTCACGACATGATGTTCTCCATCCGGACTAACAGCGATCAATTTGTGATTTTGCATATGCAAGGTACACTGATTAATATCAAAATCCACTTGTATGGTTTTAATTTCTTTATCTGTTTTTATCTCGGTTAAAATAAGCTGCTTTGGATCCAATTCGGCACTATCAAAAAAACCTGCATCGGTTCCTTGTGTGTGATATAAGACATCATCCTCAACAACATAGGATGAACTCATATTGATTTCACCGATATATGTTGCATGCTTGCCATCAATTTTGTAAATAATACCAAAATTGTTTGGTGATTCAGTACCTAGAAGTCCCACGTATATATCCTTACCAATCTGTTTAACGGGAATGTCCTTAAATTCAATAGGATTGCCATTAATAGTGGTTCCATCTAATGGAGTCTCTTCTAATGAAGTAGGTTCCGGCATTTTTATAACGGTTTCCCGCTGACCTTCAATACGAATCAGTTTCCCGTCCTTTACCTCATAGGTTTGCTTAAACCCTTTCTCCGGATATACGCTAATCACTTTTTCCTGTGAATCCCATTCGGCAGTACCATATAGCGTATCAAAATCGTTCACACTGACATAACAGCGACCGTCTTGCACTGTCAAAGATTCACATGGCGTATTCTTTGCATCCACTTTCACGGTTTTCTTTTTAATATCTATGGATGCAATAGGTGCTTTTTCCATATCGAAAATTTCAACCAGACCGTCTTTTTGCCACTTGGTATCATACCCTAAACTATTGTTTACTATACGCAACGGCACCATCATTTGTTGATGGTGATCCACAAAAGGCTGCCCCAGCCCATCTGCACACACAATCGTATCACCATTAACCCGTAAAGCAACTGCATTTGTATCTGCAGCTTGTGCCGCTAACGGCATCGCCATTGCCAGTAACAAACAACACACAGTTATCCTTTTCATAGTTATTCTCCATACCTTTTGATTTTAAACAGTCTATTATTGTTCAGATTTTTCTTTTTTTTAATTTTAACATAAATTGCAATTTTTTCAATATATGAAGGTCAAACGACATTCTAAAAGGGACAAACAACCAAAAAAAGAAGGCACCCACTCCTTCACGGATGTGTACCTTCTCTTGTCTGAGCATAAAGCTCTACATTATATGCCCTGCAATTCCCAATCATCGTGCCTTTATATTTTCCCTCAAATGACAGACTTGTCATTTTATCTTATAAACGCTCGAGATGCTTACTTAATTATTGCATACACATGTCTACCAAATATGGCTGAACCTGTTCGCGAAAATCGTCTACGGTCATATAGTCTTTGCCGTTACTGTGTAACATTTTGATATCAATGCTTTCACCGTTGGCAATAAAATGCCCATTCAAATCAAAATAATATTTGAGATTTCCTTTATTGGCATTGTAGCGATGCATTAAGGTGGTAATATCCACCCCCTTGAAATACTTTTCACTGCCCATATCGCCATTCCAGTTATGAACCTGATCCTTTACATAGACAAAGGTCGGTTGGTCGATGTTAATTCCTTGTGGCAGGCCTCCGCCGATTTCCATGGTATGAGTACCCTTTGGCACAAAATCAATGCCCATATTGGTAAGACCGGATAACTCACGAAGCTGTACATAGGTATGCCCATCATAGGTGATTGCATTGTTAATCTTCACAGGTGCACCGTTTACATAAGTTGGAAAAGTAAGCGGTTGAATCGGAGAAGCCTCCGCAGCCCCAACTGGTGCCACGGCTCCCAAACCTACCACTGCCGCCAATGCAATTGCCATTATTCTTTTCTTGATAGTCATACTAATCGCTCCTTTTCTTTTAAATATTCACTCATCCTTTAACATCTCTTTCTTACCTGCATTCTAACAAATATAACATTTTTTACAATGCATGAAGGACGAACGGCATTCTAACAAGGACAAACAACCAAAAACCCACCCACTATTGGCAGGTTTTGCCACAGTGGATGGGTTTGATACGTTATTTTCCATACACAACAAATTTCATTGAAAATAGTCCGTCTTTATAATCTATCACCGGCTCACTATCATATTTCTCCAAAGATTCTTTGAGGTTCACCAAACCAAAGCCATGATTTTTCTTGTCAGACTTGGAGGTAATGGAAAAATCTTTGGAAGAGTTTATTGGTGCGGTATTGGTAAGGTGACAAAGGAGCTTGCCTTCTCTCTGAACCAAAACCAAGCTAATCTTTTTCTCACCCTGTGTAATGCGATCACAAGCTTCGATGGCGTTATCCAAGGCATTGCCAAAAATCACGCACACATCCACCGGTTCCAGTGGCAGGCGGTTAGAAATTTGCACCTCCATGTCAACGGTAATGCCTTTACTTTCTGCCAAAGCTTTTTTGGTGCTAAGAATGGCATCCAAGGCGCTGTTTCCGGTTCGAATCCTCGAACTAGGCGTTTGCAGGTTCTGTAATAATGAGGCGACATAGGCCTCACCGCCTGCGATGTCGCCCTCATGGAAATAGCCTTGGATAGCCACGAGCTGATTGTTCATATCGTGCCTAACACGACGCAATTCTTCCTGTTTGAGCAGGATTTCATCCAAGTGCTTGACTTGGGATTTAAGATGGCGCTCATACTGCTCTCGTCTACGAAGCTGTGCGCTTTGCTCGGCTTGCCTTTCATACAAATAGAGCACCAAAACGGTACAAAATGTCATCCCGACTGCACTCACTGTTGCAAAGGTATTATAATAGGTATTGTTTAATTCATAGCCCATGCGAAAAATAAAAAACATTACCATCGAAGCAATGCCAAAAAGCACCGTATAGATTATCCAATAGGCAGTATTAAGATGAATCCGATGCATACGGCGCTTCACACGAATCCCGTTACAAACAGCCAAGGCAGTAAACTTAGACAATAATATACCAACAAAACGGTACACCGGCACCGTCACAATGTCAGTAACCGAACAAACCAATATGCTGGCCATAATATTCATCACCGCAACTTCCGAAACACCACTAATGATTGTTTCAATAAATAATGCAAAGACTTTAACTAGAAAAGAGCCTTCATAGCTGACAACAGCTATTATCATAGCCAATAATAAAATGAGGATAAAGTTTTTGAAGGTATACAAAAACAAATGGTTGCTCAACATAATCAGGCAACCGAGCACAACAACCCCTAATACATAGCGCCACACGCCCCAACCGGGGCGGCGATCGAGGAAGGCTTCAAATATTAGGAAAAACATCAAGGCTTCCATAAACGGCATCAGGGTTTCAACAATCTCAAAAGCCAGCATCAGCGAAACATCCTTTCCTCATAGTCCACCACCGCTTCCCTGAGGCCTTGCTTATAGGCGCGTCCGATGGGGAGCACCGTCTCACAATGGTGTAGCACGATATCTTGTCCGACGATTTTTTTGATGTATCCCAAATTGACTAGAAAGCCCTTGTGGCAACGGTAAAACATCCCCGGTACCAAAGCCTTTTCAACTTCAGCAAAGGTCATATGCACCTGATGAACACCGTCGGCGGTATAAAGAACCACCTTGTTGCGGCTTCCTTCACAATAGATGATGTCGGCACAATAAAGACGCACATAGTTTTTATTTTCATAAAAAGAAAAGGTGGCGTGTTTTTGGGTCAACACACGGTTGATTGCACGCATGGCATCGGCCATCTTTTCCGATTGCAAGGGCTTTTTCAAAAAGCGCAACGGATTGCACTGAAAGCAGTCGATGGCATATTCTTCGTGGCTGGAGACAAAGACAATGCTCACGCGCTCGTCTATTTCTCGAATGGCGTTGGCGGTTTCGATGCCGTTCATGCCGCCCATTTCCATATCAATAAAAAGCGCGTCAAAGCGGCTTCCTTGGATTTGATAGGCTCCTAACAGCGCTTCACCGCTCTCAAAAGCTTCTGTTTCAATGTGGTATTCTTTGTATGTGGCAAAGTAATCAGTGAGTATGTTTATATGTTGCTGTTCGTCATCACAAATGGCAAAACGCACGATGGATTCCCTCCCTTGAGTTCTCCAAGCAATAGCGTTATTATAGCCCTTTCCGCTAGCGGTTATCAAGGATTCCTTGGCAATAGAAAAACCTCCGAGCACCCTCGGAGGCTGTATTTGTTTATCTATTACATCATCATTGTAAAGTAACCTATGATACCGGCAACGAATACGCTTGGTAAAAGGTTGGTGACGTTGATTTTTTTGATGCCTGCTACGGTAAGTCCGACACCAATAATGAGGACGCCGCCGACAGCGCTCATATAGGCGATAACTGCGTCCACAAGAATATATTGCATCATGCCTGCCAAGATGGCAATGCTGCCTTGAAAGCCCAATACGAGGATAGCAGAAAATGCAACGCCAATCCCCAAGGAGGAGCTCAATACCACTGCTGTAACAAAGTCCAAGATGGTTTTGATGAAGAGGATTTCGTTGTTGCCGCTCAAGCCTGCTTCAATTGCACCAACGATAGACATGGCGCCGACACAAAACAGCAAGCTCGCAGTCATAAATGCATTGATGAAATTTTCATCTTTGATGCTAAAGCGGCTTTTTAGCCAATCACCCATTTGATTGAGGCGTTCTTCCAAATGACACAGCTCGCCAATCACACCACCGATAACAATGCTCACAATAACAATCAAATCGTCATCTGCAGTCACAGCCATTTTTGCGCCGATAAGCATGGCTGCCATGCCCATCCCTTGCATGAGGGTAATATTCATGCGCTCATTAATGCCTTTGCCAAGGCCCATTCCTATCAAAGTGCCCAAAAGCACGCCCAATACGTCTACAGCTACACCAATCACTGTTATCCTCTCCTTTTTCTTAACGGTGCTTTCGCACCTGCTATTTTTTGTAAATAAATCGTTTGCCTTTGGCATAGGCCAAAATGGCCGCTTCGTCTTCTATGACCAAGCCTAGTTCAGTGCGCTTTAACGCGCCTTGGTCCTCCAATTGCTTCAGGATTCGTACCACACTCACGCGATGAATACCCAAATAACGTGCCAATTCGCTATTGTTTTCAACCTTTGCCACGAGTATGCCGTTTTCTTCGACAATACTGTGGTAAATAATGTCGCACAGCGCATTGGCAGCTTTGCCACCATGGCGGCGATGGTATTTATCATCCAAGCTGTCGTAGCTATTAATAGCGGTAGACACCAATGCATGCAATAAATCCGGATGGCGGTTTGCATAGGCATAAAAATCCTGCATGTCGATGTCATAACAACGACACGGCGTTTTGGCCACAAAGGTGGTCGTGCTGATTTTGCTGTCGCTATAAAACATCAGCAAATCCAAAAACCGTTTAAGTCCGCTTGCCGGGGTAAGGGTTTCGTAAATAATCTCTGTGCCCTCATCCGTCAAGGATTTGCGATAACAGCTACCTTTGACCAAAAAATGGATTTTCTCCACATGTTTGCCCAAGGGAATAATGACCGCACCTTTTTCATAGGTATGCGCTGTCAAAGCTTGTTTTTCTTTAAGCTCTTCTATAAGCCAATCTATGAGTGGTTCTATTTCGGTCATCATGGTTCTTCCTCTCTTTTGCTCAGGGCTTTGCCTTTCTGCGTTTATAGACTATCATTTTGGGGATAACGATTGGTATAACATATGTTACATGATAACACAAATTGTTCTATAATGAATTCTTTCGCCAATGAATTGGGCATTGGTTGTATTGTGACCGGTGCAGCAAAAACGCCCCTGCGATTTGCAGGGGCGAAACACTATGGGTGAATGGTACCGTTAGCTATTAAAACCGCCCTCCCATGTTGGCATGTTGGTGATGTATTCATCGGCTACAGCAGGAACGTAGTAAGCGCCATAGGTTTGTAGATTAGTCGTGACGCTGTCTTGCTGTGGCAATGCCACGTAAAAGCGATAGTATGGCATATAGTACGCTTCACCAACGCTATTGCGGTAGACGAGTTCAACCTTCGCGATGGCGTCTTCGCCCGGGAATGGTGTTTGCACATTCGTAAGGTAATGCCCTTGACTCAGCAGGGCTTGGGCGTCCTCAGCGCTGATGATTGGATAGTCACCGACCTTGTCGCTCAAATCGGTATGGAAAATGCGAACCATCATGAGGTTTCCTTGTCCATCGCTATAGAAGGCCACGCGGTTAAAATGATAATTCAAGAAGGCTTGGGTGTCATCCTCATTGCCTTCATAGAATTCAAGCTGATACCGCTGCTGTCCGTCATAGGTATAGTCGCCGCCATGAATATTGACTTGTGGATTGTCCATGCCAAGGAGGTCGGCATAGGTATCCTTGAGATGGGCAGCCACTTGTTCCAGTTCCTCATAGGTGGCGTTGTCGGTAAAGTGAAGCCCTTCCGGCAAGGCGACTGTTGGTTCAAAGAAGATTTCCGTCGTCAAATCGCCATTCACTTGAATACGCATACCCTCCGCCGTTGCCAAAAGCTGTTCCGGTCCATTCAAGCGTGCCTTGGTGGCAGCATCGGCATCCTTGAATTCGTCCTGAATGGCTTTGAGTGTGCTTTCATCGTAGGTATCCTTCGCAAATACTTCTGTGACGTCAAGGTTGTCGGTATCAAGGCCCAGTCGCTCGGCCACGTCAAGAAGAGTGGCACGCATGGCGTCTTCATCACCGCCAACAATCATCCCTCGCTCACTCACTAGGAGGGTGTTTTTATACACCGGCAAGCTTGATGGAGCATTTGCCACATTGCACGGGTTGGCATTGACAAGCTCGGATGCGTCGTGGGCCATATATCCTTCAAAGCCCATGCCCTGACTGTTTTCTTCGATGGTGAGCATTGGCAGAGTCGGTGTGTCTTCATGAGGCAAAAGTTTCACCCCCACCAAGGCCACACAGGCGACACAGGCAGCGACTGCCACCCATTTCAGCCAGCGTCGTGGTTGTTTTTGGGTATATTTTTCGGCCTCTTCGATGTATTCCGGCGCAATATTCGCTATTTTGTCTAAAAAATCGTTGCCTCTCATAGCTCATACCCCTCCTTCTCAAGATAGGTGCGCAATTGCTCGCGCAAACGGTAGAGTGTTGTTTTGACCTTGCTTTGGCTAAGCCCATAACGTGCGGCAATGTCGGCGATGCTGTCCAAGTACCAATAGCGGCGCACAAAGAGGGTGCGTTTTTCTTGAGATAGGCTCGTCAAAAAGCCGTTGATTGCTTCTGCAAAGAGTTTTTCATCCAAGCGACACATCCCGTCATTGGGTGCCGGAATGCATTCCTCCATTTCCTGACTGAGCGCATTGACATAGGCGCTGCGTTTGAGACGATTGCGATTTCTACAGCAATTGAGCGCCACATGGCGGGTGATGCGTGCCAAAAACGCATAAAGATAATTCACCGGCTCATGAGGCGGGATGGATTTCCAAGCCGCCATATAGGTGTCGTTTTCACATTCCTCGGCGGTCTGATGATCCTCCACAATGCCCTGCGCCAAGCGGTAGAGCCGCTGACCGTATTTCTCGGTGCTTTCTTGGATGGCGGCTTCGTTTCGTGTAAGGTACAATTCTACTATTTTGTTATCGTCCATTCCCCTCACCTTCCTTTTTTTCTTCAATCAAATCCCCTTCACTTTAATAAGCACCGTTTAATGTGGAATGGTTACACTTTTTCAAAAAAATAACCACTCTATTTTTCAATACAGTGGTTATGAAAAATTTCCTTCTATCTAATTACATCGCCTGCTTCATGGCCAAAAGCGCGCGAATGACGTCGGCGGCATCGCGATTAATCGAGTGTGATTGCTTGGCGATGGGCTTCGGTATTTCCGGATAGGCGATTTCAATGTCGCTGTCGGCATAATCTACAGTAATGCGAAAGAATTGCGCCTCAGGGCGTTCACCGGTTATGCGCTCAAAGGGCACGCGAATGACACCGGCGGAGTTAAAGCCGACACCAAATTCCACAATGGCCATGCTGTGCCCTTCAGAGCGTGCAAGAAAATCCCGATACCGTGCTTCGCCCTCGGCATGGGCTTTGGTATCACGAAACGCCATACGCAAAGGTGCGCCACAATGCGGACAATGCGGGAGATAGGCCTCGTTAACGGTCAAATCATCCGGATTGGTATGCGCACGAATCAAATCAAGTGCGGGCGCAATGTCCCATTCGTCATCACAGCAGCCGTTTGTGCAAATTAGGGTTAGATAATGTCCTTGGGCTTCAAAGATACGTTCCTCCGGGAAGCCGGCTTTATAAAATTGACGGTCAACGTTGGAGGTAATCACATGATAATTCATACCATCTAAGAACGCTTTGAGGTCATGGTAAAGCGCGAGCCCCGGCATGTCTAACACCATGGTTTTGATGTGACGCGCCAGATAGCCCCATTGTTGGCCGGCAAGCCACCCTTTGTAGCTAAAGGTTTGATAATCGCTGTGCACCCCTTGTGCCCATAGCGCAGGGTAATCGGCACGAAAAACCTTTTCGTTTGCAAAGCTTATGCCAGCTGCGGCAGAAAGTCCGGCGCCAGCTCCGATGAGCACATAGTCACTATCATTCATGGCGTTAAACAAGCGTTCAATGTCATTCATTGCATTTTCTCTTTCGTCTTCATTGATGCTATAACCCTATTATAGCATACAAAAACACCCCGTTGCCGCAAGCAACAGGGTGCAGTCAATTATTCAACAGATTTGAGTGATTCTGCCATGTGGATTTTGGAAATCTTGCGACGCATGATAAGCTGTGTCACCATTGCAAAAATCATCGTTAAAACAAAGGCAATGACATAGTTTTGCCAGCTGACCACTGCATCAAAGCGAAGTCCATCCACAACAATCTGCGCCATGACAAAGGCATGCAGGGTTTTACCCAAAAGCAATCCAAAGAGCGCGCCGCAAACTGAAAGCGCTGTGTTTTCACGGAATACATAGGCATTGGTTTCGTAGCCATAGAACCCCAGCACCTTCAAGGTAGCAATTTCGCGAATACGTTCGCTGATGTTAATATTCGTGAGGTTATAGAGCACAATAAACGCCAATAAGCCGGCACAGAGAATAATAACCACCACAATCAAATCAAGGCTGTCGAGCATATCGCCAAACATATCCATGGAATCTTCCACCACAGATACTCTGGTCACAAAGTCCTTGCTCATCATCCTTGCGGCAGTCTTGTGAGAATCTACGCCATCCTTAAATATCATATAAGCACTGTTGACATCGGTTTGGCCAAAGTCGTTTTTTAACGTGTTGCGCGTGATATAGCTGTTGTTTGAAATATAGTTATCAAACACGCCGCTTACAGTAAACGTTGCTTCGTGCATATCGCTGTCACGAATCACCACTTCATCGCCGGCCGACACACCAAGACGCTCTGCCATACCACGGTCCAAGAGGATTTCGTTATCTTTCGGGAACGAAAGGGATTTTTCCCCATCATGCCAATCAAAGAAGGTTTCTGTGGCTTTGGCATCCACCGGTGCATTCAAGGAAAGACTGTGAGTAATGCCATTGGCGGAAATATCCACACTTCCCGTATAGGCGTACAGCATTTTATCGATGTCCTTCGCAAATTCCGTTTCCAAATCAGCGCGTTCATCCTCTGTCAGGGAGCGATTAAAGATTGCGGACGCATCGTACAAATCAATTTGTCCATACTGCACATCTACCACGCCTTCGAAGTTATCTTGAAGCGCAAGCCCGGTTACAATCAACGCCGTGCAACCGCCAATCCCTAAAAGCATCATAAAGAAGCGATTTTTGTAGCGGAACAAATTGCGCACGGTAATTTTTTGCAAAAAGGACAAGCTATTCCACACCGGCTTCACCCGTTCAAGCGGATTGCGCTTGCCGGCTTTCGGCGCCTTTGGACGAATGAGGTTGGCCGCTGTTTTGCTCAAGTCGCTGCGGCCGCAAATCCATGTCACGCCCATGGTACAAACCAAGCTCACCACAAGAGAAATAAGCAAGAGCTTGGCATCAAACACGTACATTATCTTGTCCGGGAAAGCGTAATACGTTGAATACGCTGTCCAGAAAATAGTAGGAAACCCCCACGTCCCCAAGAAATATCCTAGGATACAGCCCAGTAGACCGGAGCTACCGGAATAAATCATATATTTACTGAGGATTTTGCCGTTGGAATAACCCATTGATTTGAACACACCGATTTGTGTACGCTGTTCGTTCATCATGCGAGTCATGGTGGTGACACATACCAAGGCTGCCACGAGGAAGAAGAAAATTGGGAACACCTTTGCTATCGCACTCACAATACTGGAGTCACTCTTAAAGAATTGATAGCCCACATCTTCATCACGGGTCAATACATACACTTCCGGCGCTTTTGGTGTCTTTATGCTATCCAACGCATCCTGCGCTTTTTTCTGCTGCGCTTCTGCTTCGGCAATTGTTTCAGCCGGTGCGCCCATTGCCTTTGCTTGTGCCACACCCTGCTTAGCCATCGCAAGGCCCTGTTCTGCCTTGTCGCGCCCAGCGTTCACTTGCTTCACAATGTCGTCATAGCGCGTATTCACACACTTTTCAGTTAAAGCAGTAATGGCATCGGTATGCTTTTTGATGGCATTGTCGTATTCCTCGGTGTAAATCTGTCCCGGCACATTCATATCGAGAAAGATTTCTGAATAATACTCAGCCGTAAAAGCAGATTCCGGTGCATAATAGATAGCAGCCACTTCCCCGCTTCCAAGCTCGGTACTCAAGCTCCCCATGCGCATATTGAGTGGTGAATCCACAATCCCAACGATTTTCATGGTCTTGCTTTCCAATGCATGCTGGGTATCCTTATCATTGGAATCGGTAATAGTCACCGTACGCCCCACATCCTCCGCATGATAATACGCCGAGTCTGCCACGCATTCCATATCATTTTCAGGAAGTCTGCCTTCCTTGAGTTTGAGCTTGTTGACATCCTTTGTGATGGAATGAATACGGCCAACAAATTCGCCATCACGCTTTCCATCTGTTACAAACGCGTCCACACGAAAAGCACCGTTGGCATGCGCCACATCCTTGCCCTTAGCAAGGGTTGCAACATCATCCTTTTCGAAGCCAATCGTTGACAGCAAACGATAGTCATAGTAGTTTTGCGCCGCCAAATAGCGGTCGCCGGTTTTTAACATTGCACTTTCACTCACCATGAGCCCGGCAAAAAAGCCAACACCCAATGCAACAATGAGCAAAATGGCAATATATCGTCCTAAGCTCGATTTGATTTCGCGCAAAGACGATTTGAGTAAACTTTTTTCCATGGCACCCACCTCACCATTCGATATCATCAATGGATATAGGGTTTGGATTGAGCTCCATTTTCTCCACTTGGCCGCTCTTGACATGAATAACACGATCCGCCATTGGGCAAAGGGCCAAATTGTGCGTTACGATAACAACCGTCATATTGTTCTTGCGACAGGTATCTTGCAAAAGCTTCAAAATGAGTTTCCCGGTATTGTAGTCAAGGGCACCGGTCGGCTCATCACAAAGAAGGAGCTTTGGATTTTTTGCAAGGGCTCTGGCAATCGCCACACGTTGCTGTTCACCACCGGATAGCTGTGCCGGGAAATTGTTCTTGCGGTCACCAAGCCCCACTTCATCCAACACATCCGATGGATTGGCCGGTTTTTTGCAAATTTGCGTTGCAAGCTCCACATTTTCCAACGCTGTAAGATTTGGAATCAGGTTATAGAATTGAAATACAAAACCAATGTCGTAACGACGATAGGTTGTCAAATCACGTTCGTTGTAGCCGGCAATGTTTTTGCCATCCAGCCACACTTCACCACTAGAAAGTGCATCCATCCCACCAAGAATATTAAGAAGCGTGGTCTTTCCCGCACCGGATGCCCCTACAATGATACAAATTTCACCCTGCATCACCTCAAAGCTCACATCACGGAGCGCTTCAATGGACACGTCCCCCACTTTGTAGGTCTTCTTTACATTTTTAAAACTGATAAAAGGTTCCATTGCCATGTTCCTTTCTCAATAGTCGTCAACGCACACTATCTATCTTATTAATATCATTATAGCATTTTTTTGCCGGGCTTTGATAAAGAAGATAATTTATTTAGCATGAATTGTGACACCATCGCCACTTTGTGGCACAAAAAAAGCCCTTGCTTTTGCAAGAGCTTGTAGAAATCAATTATTCTTCGGTATGTACTTCCAGGTCGGAGGCACCCGGTCTGTTGTTTTGCATCGCATCGATGGATTTTTGGATATCTGCGCGACCTTCCTGTACCACTTCGTAGTACACGGTGAGTTGGTTTTCAAGCTTATCCATCAAATCATGTGCGTAGATAAAGGCACCTTCAATGATTTCATGCGCTTGTTTTTCCGCATGGTTGAGGATATTTTCAGCTTCTGCATCAGCACGACGAACCACTTCGTCTTCGCTGATAAGCATTGCCGCATGGTCCTTGGCAGCTTGGATGATTTTATCATGTTCTTCTTGCGCTGCTTGGATAATGCGTTCTTCATCCTTTTTAATCCATTGCGCATCTTGAATAGCAACAGGAATGGCTGCACGCAATTCATCAATCAATTCATAGACTTCTGATTCTTCGAGGATGATTTGCTCTTTGTTAAGCAATGGCTGCTTGGCATTTTCTGCCATATAAGCCAACTTATTAATCAATTCCATAATTTCCATCTAAGTTTCCCTCCAGCTAGGTTATATCGTTCTAAAGAAATTCAGAACCGTCTCTCCATAGGATTTTGATTTATAACATTCAATCTCTGTTTCAGCGCACGTAAAAGGAGTGCTTTTTGAGTGTTCTGATACGAGTATACCATATTCCGAAAGCAAATGATACTTTAACACCAAAGAAATAACCGTTGCATATAAATTTTTTAGGTATGGCGGATCCAGCAAAATCAAGTCAAATGCTGTTCCTTCCAATCGGGCAAGCACTGAAAGGGTATCGCCTTCAATGACCTGTGCACGGTCTTCGTAATGACATTTTTTAATGTTTTGGCGAAGGATTTTGAGCGTTTCTGGGTCGCGTTCAATAAATACCGCACGTTTGGCGCCACGACTTAAGGCTTCTAAACCCAAGTTTCCGGTACCGGCAAAGGCGTCCAAGACGATGCTTTCGTTGTCCAAATCCATTTGAATGATGTTAAACAGGCTTTCTTTCACACGGTCCGCCGTTGGTCGCGTGTTTAATCCCGGCACAGCGTCAAGCTTGGTGCCACGTCGTTCTCCTGCAATGATTCTCATATGCGCTCCTTTCTATGGTACGATTTTGCGTTCAATATCTGTAATCATTTCTTTTGCGCCTTCATTAAGCGGTTCTTTGACCAAATCTTCGGCAATTTGCTCTGCCAAGGCCAGTTCACTTTGATGAAAACCCGGTCGCGCCAGCTTAAAGAGTCCTTGGCCGTGTTGACGAAGTCCCAAAAGCTCACCAGGACCACGTTGACGCAAGTCCTCTTCGGCGATTTCAAAGCCGTTCGCAGTAGTGGCCATGAGCTTTAGGCGCGCTTGGCTTTCCTCGCTTTTGGTATCGCTAACCAATATGCAATAGCCTTTTTCGCTGCCTCGACCCACGCGCCCGCGTAGCTGATGCAGCTGTGCCAAGCCAAATCGCTCTGCGTTCATAATAACCATTATTGTTGCATTTGGCACGTCTACGCCCACTTCGATGACGGTTGTTGAAACCAACACTTGCAAATCACCATCACGAAAGGCCCCCATCACGGCGTCTTTCTCCGCCGCCTTCATGCGACCGTGCAAAAGTCCCACTTGCCACTTACGGAAAACCTCTTCCTGCAATTGCGCAGCCAATGACATGGCATTTTCTAGGTCAATCTTTTCTGATTCCTCCACCAATGGGCAAACGATAAAGGCTTGTCTGCCACGCTCGAGTTCTTCGCGCACAAAGCCATACATCGCTTGCAATCGTGGTGAATTAATCCACATGGTTTGGATTTTTTGACGATTTTTCGGCATCTCGTCAATCACTGTTAGCGATAAATCGCCGTAAACAGTAAGTGCCAAGGAACGTGGAATCGGTGTTGCTGTGGTAACGAGCAAATCAGGATTGTTGCCCTTTCGTTCCAGCGCCTCACGTTGCTTTACGCCAAATCGATGCTGTTCGTCAATGACAACCAGACTCAAGGACTTAAACTGTACCGGTTCCTCAATCAGGGCATGGGTTCCAACGACACAAGCGATATCACCGTTTTGTAAGCCCGCAAGAACTTCTGCTCTTTCCTTTGCCTTGCTTTGTCCGGTCAATCTTCCAACACGAATGCCCAAGGGTTCAAAGGCACGCTTTGCCCCTTCGTAATGTTGGTCGGCAAGCACCCCGGTTGGCGCCATCAAGGCTGCCTGATGGCCATTGGAAATGGCTGCTAGCATGGCGTAAAAAGCAACGTTTGTCTTTCCGCTCCCAACATCACCTTGAAGCAAGCGATGCATTTGGTTGGGCCGTGCCATATCCGCCATAATCGCCGTAATGGCACGTTCCTGTGCACCGGTCAGCTTATACGGCAAGCCTTTCACGAAGCGTTCAGCCAAATCTGCCGAAGCTGTGTGCGCAATGCCCGGCGTAGCACGCTGTTGGTTAAATTGTCCCCAAAGGGTAATGGCAAGGAACTCATACACGACCAAATCGGTAAAGGCACGGTTCGCTTCAACCATGGACTTTGGGCAGTGCAGGGCGCGAATCGCATCACGATAGCCCATCATTCCATATCGGGCACACTGTTGTGGGGTCAGCGGTTCTTCCAGCTCATTCAAAAGTGCAAGCGCCGCATCGGTCACGCGAACCATATCGACTTTGCCCACCCCTTCTGTTAAACTATAGACTGGATGGACCGTGAGGTGGCGGCGCAAGCTCGCATCGCTTTTAATGAAGAAATGCTCTTGCACGTCCAATTCCAAGCCATAGCGATGGTTTAGTCGTCCATATACCAAAATTTTCGTAGTAGGGTTAAGGTAGTTTTCAATTTGATGGCGGTTGTACCAGGTAGCAACTATTTCACCCTGTTCGCCTTCGAGCACGGCTTTTACCACCTTTACGCCACGGCGTGCACTTTTACTTACATCAACATGAGTGACTCGGCCGAAAAAAACAGCGGTCTCCTCGTGATAAAGTGCCGCAACCGGCAACAATTGACTCCAATCCTCATAACGAAACGGATAGAAAAAAAGCGCATCTCGTAGCGTGTGCAGGCCCATGCCTTCCAATCGTGTGCGTTTTTTGGGGCCAATCCCCTTCACCTTATCCAAACCATCTGTTAAACGACTCATGTCTTCACCCCTATTCTTATTGGAGGTCCTGAATGAAACAATATTCCACTTTTTTATTTGATTTTGACGGCACGCTTTTGGACAGCAACGAGCACGTGATCAGCTGTTTTCAAAAAGCTTTCCAGCATGTTCTTGGGAAGGATTTGCCACGTGAAACCATTACTGCTACCTTTGGCATTCCGCTGGCGCAAGCATTACAGGATTTGGCACCGGAACACGCCGATGAACTCCTTCGCGTTTATCGTCAATATTCCGATGAAGCCGGTTTTTCTATGCTATACGAAATTGACGGTGCGCACGATACCATCCGTGCTTTACACGACATGGGCTGCACCATCGCTATCGTAACCTCAAAAAAAGAAGTCAATGCCACTGCACAAATGGACTATATCGGCATCGGCGACTATGTCGATTTTCTTGTCGGCCCTGAAAAAACCACTGCTCATAAGCCGGATCCGGCACCGATTTATTGTGCTCTTGAGCATCTGGGCGTCAACGCCGAAGATGCGCTCATGGTTGGCGACAGCCCGCACGATATTTTGTGCGGAAAAAACGCCCACGTGGATACCGCGGGCGTTCGATTCACAGCAGTGGACCTAGACAGTCTCCTTGCTACCTCGCCCACCTATATGCTCTCCCATTTGTCTGAGCTTTTACCGCTTGCAAAGGCGCAATAGGTTAGCACTTTTTGAGTAGCGCTTCATACACCGGTGCCGGTACAAAGCTCTTGATATCCCCGTGCAAGCTCGCAATATTGCGAATCATGCTGGAGCTTACCAGAGAAAATTCCCCGTCTGCCGTGAAGAAAACGGTTTCAATGTCCGGATTGAGGTGACGATTAAAGCTTGCCATTTGCATTTCATATTCAAAATCAGAAATCACGCGCAAGCCACGTACAATGGCGCACGCTCCTCTGGACTTTGCATAATCAACCAGTAAACCGCTAAACACTTCCGTTTCCACGTTGTCAAAGTTCGCAGTGCTCGCTTTCACCAAAGCCAAGCGTTCTTCTTCATTAAACAAGGTATTTTTGTAGTTATCGGTTGCTACCGCAACATATACTTTGTCGAACAAGCCCGATGCACGCTCAATGATAGACATATGGCCGTTGGTGATTGGGTCAAAGGTACCGGAGTATACTGCTATTTTCATATTTTAATTCCTCATTTTGTTTAAGTTTTTTTCGCATCAATGTGCGAAATACTGCCCCAAGCCCGTTGCTTGGGGCATTTTTTATTGCTCATCTAGCGGTTTGTCGCTCACCGCTTGGGTTTTAATATTGACATTTTCAGCGCCAAATTCCGCACGCAGGTGATTAAATGCCGTCGGTTCATCTGCCAACCAATATTCTTCGTTCAAAACCATCATGCTTTTGGTTTCTGCATAAAACAAAAATACAGGCACTTCACCATGCATTTCGCGGGACAAAAATCCCACCACCTGATCGTCATTATATGAAAGTGTTTTATCAATTTTGATAAACACACGCACCGGCGCTGTTTGCGGATCGGTATGCTTGAGTTCAAGCGGCGCCATTGACTCGACAAAAATCTTCTTTTCATCGTCTTGGATATTCACACGGCCACGCACCACGCATGGCTGATTTTCTTCGAGCAAATGGCGCACTTCCGGAAGCGTACGTGGGAAGATAAGCAAATCAATATCCCCTTCCATGCCACCCAACAGTGCATATGCCATCAAATCGCCTTTTTTGGTGGTCTGCATGCGAATATTGGAGAGTATTCCGCAAAGCGTCACCGTGGTATTGTCAAACTGCTCGCTGATTTCCGCAATGGTACAGCTTGCAATGCGACGAATCTCACGCTCGTAATCTTCAAGGGGATGTCCGCTGACGTAAATTCCCAAAAGCTCCTTTTCAAACCGCAAACGGTCATCCTTGGCAAAATCTTCCAAATCAGGAATATCCACGTTGACCTCGTTAAGGCTTGGTGCTTCTACAAAATCAAAGAGCGACATTTGGTTTGAGTTTTTCGCCTTTTGAATTTGTTGCGCTTGACCAACGGCTTCATCTAGCACCGCCAAAAGGCCACGCGACCCCTGTCCCAAAGAATCAAATGCCCCACATTTGATGAGGTTTTCGAGCACACGCTTGTTTAGGGTACCTCCAATCTCTGCACGGGTGCAAAAATCTTGGAAAGATGTGAACGGCGCTTCACTGCGCGCTTCACAAATAAGATTCACCGGATGTTGACCAACACCCTTAATCGCCCCCATACCAAAGCGAATCCCCTCGTCAGTAGCCGTAAAGTTTGTACCGCTGGCGTTGATATCCGGTGGCAACACCGGAATCCCCAAGCGACGACATTCTTCGATATGGAACGTCACCTTATCTAAGCGGTCAATAAAGGAGTTTAACGTTTCTGCCATAAATTCTTTTGGATAGTGACATTTGAGCCACGCTGTTTGGAAGGCCAACAGGCCGTAAGCTGCACTGTGACTCTTATTGAAGCCATAGCCCGCAAAATATTCAATGAGTTCGAAGATTTTTTGAGCTGTTTCAGGCGGTGTCCCACCTTTTTCTGCCCCTTCAATGAATTGTGTCTTGTAGTTGGCGATGATTTCCGGTTTTTTCTTCCCCATCGCGCGCCGCAACATGTCCGCTTCCCCCAAGGTAAATCCGGAAAGGCGAGAAGCAATTTGCATAACCTGTTCCTGATAGAGAATAACGCCGTAGGTTGTATTCAATATGGTTTCGAGCTTTGGGTCCAGATAGGTAATCTCTTGTTCGCCGTGTTTGCGTGCAATAAAATCTTCTACCATGCCACTGCCCAGCGGCCCCGGACGATACAACGCCACAAGCGCAATGATGTCTTCGAGATTTGTTGGCTGCAGCTCCTTCAAAATAGCGCGAAGGCCACTGCCTTCCATCTGGAAGACCCCAATGGAATCGCCATTGGAAAGCATTTTGTAGGTTTCGGGATCATCGTCCGGAATTTGGCTAAAATCAATCGTCACGCCATAACGTTCTTTCACCGACTCAATGGTTTTATTCACCACGGTGAGCGTTCGCAAACCCAAAAAGTCCATCTTCAAAAGCCCAATGGCTTCTACATCATCCTTTGGATATTGCGTAATGACTGCATCATCCTTGGTACGTTGAAGCGGTAAATAATGGTCCACAGGATCGGCTGAAATCACGACCCCGGCGGCGTGTGTTCCGGCGTTACGCGGTAGCCCTTCTAAGCTTTTCGCCATGCGAATCATGCGCGCAATTTCTTCATCCGATTCAATCAAGGCACGCAATTCGTCACTTGCTGCAATGGCCTTCTCGATGGTCATACCCAGCTCATTCGGAATCAGCTTCGCAACCTTGTTTACCATCGAAAGTGGCACATTGAGCACACGCCCAACATCACGCACCGCACCCTTGGCCAACATGCTACCGAAGGTGATAATCTGCGTCACATGGTCTGCCCCATATCGTCGTGACACATAATCAATGACCTCGCCACGTCGTTCGTAGCAAAAGTCAATATCAATATCCGGCATGCTGACACGTTCCGGGTTCAAGAAACGTTCAAAAAGAAGCTGATACTTGAGTGGGTCAATGTCGGTAATACTCAAAAGATAGCTGACAATACTCCCGGCAGCAGAGCCACGCCCGGGCCCGACAAAGATATCATTATTTTTGGCATAATGCACAAAATCCCAAACAATCAAAAAATAAGTATTATAGCCCATTTGGTCTATGATACCCAGTTCATAGTCTAACCGGTCATACACCGTCTGATCTGCATGGGGATAGCGCTTGATAATGCCCTCTTCACAGAGCTTTCGCAAATACGCCTTGTCATCCATGCCCGCCGGTGTATCAAAATTCGGCATATAGTTGTGACCTAGCGTAAAATCAAAATTACACTTTTCAGCCACACGCACTGTTTCATCCAAGGCTTCTGCATCTTCCGGCAGCATACGAAGCATTTCATCGTAGCTTTTAAAGTAATACTCGCGCTCGTTAAAGCGCATACGATCTTCGGCATCTAATGTTTTCCCTGTTTGAATGCAAAGCATAACATCCTGCACTTCGGCATCCTCAGCCTTTACATAATGGTTATCGTTGGTCGCAACCAGTTTTATGCCCAGCTCCTTAGAAAGGGCACGCAAGCCCTCGTTCACCTTGTATTGTTCAGGAATACCGTGATTTTGCAGCTCAAAATAATAATCCTCGCCGAAAAGGTTTTGATACCAGACTGCAGTTTCGCGTGCCGCTTCGATGTTATCCTGCATCAATAAACGAGGCACCTCACCCCCAAGGCAAGCACTCATGGCAATCAATCCCTCGTGGTATTCCGACAAAAGCTCACGGTCCACACGTGGATGATAGTAAAACCCTTCCAAGCTCGCTTGTGAAACAAGCTTACATATATTGCGATAGCCGGTATCGTTTTTCACCAAGAGAATTAAATGATAAGGCGCCGCATCCACTCGGCTTTCTTTGTCAAAGCGGGTGCGCGGCGCCACATAAACCTCACAACCGATAATCGGCTTAATGCCCTTATCCTTGCATGCACGATAAAACTCCACGGCGCCGTACATCACGCCGTGGTCTGTAATCGCCAGGGCAGGCATTCCAAGTTCTGCGGCACGTGCCACTTCATCGGAAATACGTCCCGCCCCGTCCAGCAGGCTATAAGCAGTATGGTTGTGTAAATGAACAAACGGTTTCATCGAAAAATCCTTTGCTTATGCTTCTCTGATAAATAAATCAACTTCACTGATAGCCACCAAGCGACCGTCCACGGTTTCAATACGAACGGAAGCATGATGTTGACCATTAAATTCGGATAAAATCGGCATAATATATACTTCTTCTTCAGCGCCGACTTCACTATAAAAGCGTGTGTTAACCTGATACACCTGACCCAAAAGATTTTTAACCACACGCATCGCAATCACTGCGGCATTGGAGCTAAAAATGTTACATGTGCCAATACTTAATGTGCCGTATTCATCAAGCATATACGGAATAATACGCCCGGACAAAATAACATCCGGTTCGCGTGCCACCACAGAAAAACCACTCATACAAATATTGTCAGACGTATCGCCCAAATGAGGTTGTTTCTGCATGGTTTGTTGGGCTTCAATAAAATCTTTTAAGCCAACCACGCCAATCAGATGATTTTCATTATCCACTACCGGTACGAGCTCAACTTGTTCCAACACGAGCAAGCGCCCGAGATAGCTTACCAAGGTATCAGCGTGCACCACCACCGGATTTGGTGTCATCACCTCATCCATTAAGGTTACTTGGCTCACGCCGGTTACATCATAAGCGGTAACCATTCCTTCCAGGTAGCCTTCGGCATTGACAATAGGAAATCCTCTGTGACCGGTTTGCAAGCTCAATTCATTCCAGTCCTCAACAGTATCATAGGATTTGAGTACATAGGGGTCAGTGGTCATAATGTCCGACACCGTCACAAGCTCGCGCTTTTGTACACGTTCAACAATGGCTTGGTTAATGGCTGTGATAGAGTCAAAAATATCGTATGGTGTCGCAATAATAATCATATCAACGGGAATTTCTTTGAGCTTATCTGAAACGGCGATCCCGCTTCCCCCGGTGAGCATGACCGGAAGCTCGTGTTCGCAAGCATATGCAAGCATATCCTTGTCGTATTCCCCAATAATCATCGTAGAAGGGCGTGGATTGCGTTCACGCAAATGCGTCAGGTTGCTCGCTACAAAGAACGCTTTTGGTGCAATGTCTGATTTATCCGCACCAAGTAAAATCTTGCCTTCGACAATATTAGACAATTCACGATAGGTTAAGGTGTCGATAGAACGTTCCTTTACCTGTTCAATACGGATGGTTCCCACCTTTGGAATAGAAGACACCAAGCCCTGGTTCTCCGCCTCCTTGATGGCACGATACACTGTCCCTTCACTGATATTCATTTGACGCGCCAACTGTCGCACGGAAACTTTTTCGCCAACTTCCAAGCTTTCGATATACTCAATGACGATTTCATGTTTCGTTTTTTGCATGACACACCTCCTTTGTTGAAATCTTAGCTTATAATTCAAAAAAAGCCTTTGCCATCACAGACAAAGGCTCTTCATCTTAAAATGAAATTGTTAATTCTGCACTACATAACGGCACGCCGGCCTTCATCCAGCGCTAGAATCAGTCTTCGTCCAATTCTTCTTCGAGGACGATTTCATCATCTTCCACTTCTTCGTAGTCATCACCCAATACTGCAACGACAGCATCGCAATTAGGGCAAAGTACTTCGATTGGTTCATCATAGACGCCGTGATAGTAGCCGATGGTTTCGCCGCAAACCGGACATTCGGTTTCTACGAATAAATCATCGTCATCACAAAAATCTTCATCGTCATCAAAGATTAAATCTTCAATATCGCCAAGGTCTTCATCAATGGCTTCTGCATATTCAGTCAATTCGTGAACATATTCTTCGAGTGATTCGATTTCTTCAGCCATATCGTTCAGGCAATCCAAAAGCGCCTTAACAAAGTCACCTTTAAATTCGTCTTTTGTTAAGCCTTTACCTTCTGCTAAACCCTTCAAATATGCTGCATGTTGTGATAAATCCATTTTTTGAATCCCCTTTCGGCACTTTGTGCAGAACTTACGCTCTTTCGATGTATTGACCGGTACGAGTATCGATACGAAGAACGTCACCGGTGTTTACAAAGAATGGAACGTTAACAACAACGCCGGTTTCCATGGTTGCCGGTTTGGTACCGCCGGATTGGGTATCACCCTTAATCCCCGGTTCGGTTTCAACAACTTCGAGTTCAACGGTGTTTGGCAATTCTACGCCAAGGATATCGCCGTTGTAGCTGTTGATTTGGCAGTCCATGTTTTCTTTGAGGAACTTTTCGCCACCAGCGAGCTGTTCAGCACTGAGGCTAACTTGTTCGTAGGTGTTGTTGTCCATGAATACATAGTATTCGCCATCGAAATAGAGATATTGCATCATGTTACGGTCGATGGTTGCCTTAGGCAACTTTTCACCACCACGGAAAGTCAATTCAGTGGTAGCACCGTTTTTTAAGTTTTTTAATTTGGTACGTACGAAAGCTGCACCTTTACCTGGTTTTACGTGTTGAAATTCAAGTACTTGACATGGAGCACCGTTATATTCGATGGTTACCCCTGGTCTGAAATCGTTGGATGAAATCATGCGCTAAACTCCTCCTAATAAAATAACATCTAATTTATTATACAGTAGGTGGTGAAATTTATCAATATTTCCCTACAAATCACACGATGAGAAGTGATTTTGGTGAGGTGGTAAGGTTTTCGTGTCCACCCTCCGTTAAAACAATCAAATCTTCAATGCGAACACCGCCAATGCCCGGTACATATAGCCCCGGTTCCACACTGATAACGGTGCCTGCCGGAATTTTCTCTTTCACATTGCGTGAAAAACGTGGTTCCTCGTGGATATCCAATCCGACACTGTGCCCCAGCCCGTGCCCAAAGTAACTTCCAAAGCCTGCTTTGTCAAAGATAGCTTGCACGTGGTCCTGCATTTTTTCACCGACTACACCGGCTTTTGCCATTTTAAGCGCTGAGGTTTGTGCCTTTAACACGAGATTATAGAGATCTTTTTGTGCCTCACTCAATTCTCCGACACCGACAGTGCGTGTCATATCTGAGCAATAGCCCTGATACACACAGCCAAAGTCAAACACCACCAAGTCGCCGTTTTCAATCACCTTGTCGCTGGCAACACCGTGTGGCATCGCTGAACGTACCCCGGAAGCTACAATGGTATCAAAACTCAAACCACTTGCCCCTTCACGGCGCATTGCCAATTCTAATTCAAAAGCTGCCTCGCGTTCGGTCATTCCCGGGCGCAAGATAGAAAGCACGTGTTCAAATGCTTTATCGCCAATATGTTCTGCGGTACGAAGAAGCTCGATTTCATCGGCATCCTTTACGGCACGCAGCTTTTCAACAGCACCTTCAACAGGAATCAAGTTGACACGTCCGAAGTAAGATTTTAATCGGTCATATAAATCAAACGACAGGTCTTTGCGTTCAAAGGCCAACACCGCCCATCCTTGTTGCTCACAAAGTTTTGCAATGCTTGCCGGTGGAGTATATCGTTCTAATTTTACCAAACTAAAATGGGTACTTTGTTGACGTGCTTGGAGTGTATAACGAGAATCCGTTAGGATAAATGCTCGGTTTTTACTAATTACGAGATAAGCGAAAGTTCCGGTAAAACCGCTTAAATAGCGAATATTAGAACGACCGGAGATCAAAATCGCGTCGTATGCATCCCCCTGATCAGCAAGCCAAGCCTGAAATCGTTTTAATCTTGCTTCATATTGCATCAACTGATAGCCTCCTTTAATTCAATTGTTGGAGCATTAAATAGAGTACGCGGTCTGTCTTGGGGTTGGCATTTTCCGGCAGCACATGAATATCAAGGCCACCGACCTGCTCCTCATCTTCGTCATCCTCAACAGTCGGCGGATGCGGCATATAGATGGTACCCTCGATACGCTTGAGCACATCGAGGTCAGCATCCTCTGCGAGATAAACCTTATTCGCTTCTAATTTAACGCCCTCGTCGATTGTCAGTTTACCATCAATCCACGCTTGTTCGCAACTTAAATCATGCCGTAGTGACAGATTCCCTGTCGCAACCACATTTCCCTTGACATGCAGCGTTGTTTGAACGGTTGCGCCAACGTTTACCTGTTCCCACCCGGTAAGAAGCAGACTGCCTTTAAGCGGTGCTTTTAACGCACGTCCGCCACCAATTGTAATGCCACCGTCGCACAAACAAACGATGTCCGACGCTTGATGATTGCTGAGCCAACGATTGCTCACATCTTTTTCCATACCGCCAAAGAAAAGTGCACGAGAAGACTGCTTGAAATTTAACCGTGCTTCCTTTGGAATCGCTAATAGCTCTACAGTGTGAAAGCGTGCACTGCCATCGTCAAGCCTCGACGCCGAGCAAAGCACCACACTGCGTGGCTGTACCGCTTGGACGCTGAGCTTGCGATGCTGCCCGGAAATAGGTGTATCCGCAAGAATAACATGCCCCACGATAAGTGGAGCATTGCTTTCATTTATACTATGCATGCCGTCCTGCAAGGCTGTACGATGGAGCTGTTCCAGCTTTACTGAGGCCACCTGATTGCGTGACGTTGCCTTTGTGAGCGTTGCCACCTCAAGGCCTGCCACCAATACAATTGCCAAAAGGGCGCATGCCACCAATGTTATTACAAGCATATTGCCACGTCGCTTCATACGCCCATCCTTTCTTATAATTGATAGCTCACGCTCAAGGTGCTTTGAGTCTCTTCCTCTGTTTTGAATTGAACGGAGAGAATGCCGCGGAAATGCCCCTCTGTTTCGAGCCAATTGTAATAATCTTGCAATGGTTCACGTGCTCCTACCACATTTAGACTTCCTTGAAGGGTATCCTTGGCAATGTGCATAGAAACCAGTTGCAGCTTTAGCTCTTGAGCCTTCATTGCACACGCATAGACTGCCTCCGCACTTTCCCATGGCGCTTCAGCGTCTGAGATTGTTTCAACTTGCGCTTCCTTTGGACTTGGTGGCGTTTGCCACGCATCCCAGACCTCTGTCCAAAACAAAAGCCCTAATGCCAAAAGCAACGCATAGATATAGCCTTTACGAATTGTCACGGCGTTACCCTCCCATCTAAAGAAATCTCTACTACAAATTCGTAGTAATAACGATCGTCCGCTGTTTTCTTTGCAAGGTCGAGCAACAACGGATGAAGCGCTGCTTCGGCTTCGTCCAAACGCCGCATATAATCCGCAAGGTCCAACACCTCACTGCAACGTCCATGAATCGCCAACGCACCTTCCGATGCTTCTTGGCTCAAAATTGTAATGCGTTCACTTTTGGCTTGATAAGCGCCTTCAATCAAGGTGCTATAGTGACTTTTGGTAACGACCGTGCGCATTGCCTCCTCTTCTGTCGTTTCTTCAAGTGGCACCGGACGTGCTTGCAATGCCAGCCATAATAATCCCGGCAAAATCACGCACCCCAAAAGCAATGCCATCAAGGGTCGATTCGTTTTTGCAACCTTCATGCGAGCATGCCGTGTCTTTTTCAAAGTGCTTTCCGTCAGCATGCCCTCATGAAGTGTTGCTTCATTTGGCATATACAACGTGGTACACGTTGGTGCCAACCCCACATCTTTCGTTGCTTCAAATACAGTCATTTGCAAGGTTGTAAAATCTCGCCCTTCTGTCGCGGCACTGTTTAACACCACGCCGTTTTTAATGGCGAAAACAGCGGTCCATAACGGTGCTTCCAAATTGTAAATGCCATCATTGACAGGCGCATCGCAAAAAGCCAGCGCACATTCTATTGCAGAAACCCATTGTACGCGCCCTCCGAAGCTACCAAAAACCGCCTGCCATGCTTGAAATGTCGATTTTGCTACACCGCTTACCGCCTGTATTTCTTGTCCGCTTGTATTTTTCTCATAGGGCACGGTTCGCAACAAAGCGGCCTGTTCGTTTAATGCTATCATAAGTGCATTTTCCGCCATGGCGCGGCGTTCGTGGGCTTTTCCCTGTAGTGGCACCGAAGGTCTACACCGCCTCACAACAGTTTCCGGTAATACAACCAATAATTTTGCACGCTTGTCAATGCGTGCATTTTTTATATTTTCTTTTAACCATGCTTCCACGTTTTGCTTCAAAACAGTTTCACGCCACGCCGGCTTCTCCGCATCAAAGGAGGCAACCGCTACCTGCGTTGGATCACGTTCTTCATAAAATAATATTGTTTGCATGCTTGCCTCCTATTCGTATGCCGTCGTTAGTGGGATATTCCGTTCACATTGCACCAGCAGTCCCTCTTTGGTACGCCCACTTAGCACCACTTTGATGCTGTAAATCTCGTCTGCCAAAGAACAAGCCGTAGCATTTTTATCGTAGTAATACACCGTAAGGCCCGCCGGATGTTCTGATGGTCCGTTCAAATAATATACTACCGGTTGATTGACACCGCTATGCGTATCATCCTTTTGCGCACGCAAAAGCGACATATTCGGATGCGGTCGCTCCGGTGGCATATCTTGCGCGATATCGTTTCCGCTGCTGCCAACGCGATATTTCATCTGTCCGCGATTATGGTGATTTTTTGAATCAATCATCCAAAGGTGCAGTTCTAAGGTTTGTGGGGTCTGTTCAAGCGTTCCGGCTGTTTCCCACATGCGTACATCGATACCCGATGCCATGCGCACGTCCTCTTCAATCAAGTCCAACGCTTGCTCAAATTGCTCTCGTATCACCTGTTCGCCCAAACCGGCACGTGCTGTACGCAGGGTAAAATTACTAATATTCCCTACTGCCACTAGTACAATTGCTGCAATTGCCAGCGCACACAACAACTCGATTAAGGTAAAGCCCCCTCGCTTTCTCATAACGGCCCCTTCCTGAGCAAAAATTCGTGCTGCTCACCATTGCCTTCATGCCACACCTCAAGCACATAATGCTCGCCTTCCATGAAGGTACGATAGCGCCACGGCCCTGCCAGCCGTCCGCTTGCTTCTTCCGGTGGTGCTGCTTCAAGTGTGACGATAAGCGCTTCGGTCTTTTTTACCAGCAATGCATCTTCGCCTTGGCGCATAGAAAAAAGCGGCATATTACCGCTTACACGCACCAATGCCACCAAACAAACGGCAATGATTGCCAAGCATATGACCATTTCCATCAATGTCATAGCACATCGTTTTTTAGCCATTTCCTCGCCCCACTCGTATTCTGCCCAAATTGTTCACCACAATGGTGCGTTTTTCTTTTCCCGCACTAACGGTTAACGTACATTTTTCAAAGGCTGTACCTCGCGCTTGAAATACCACCAATCCGTAGCGCGCATTGCTCGACATCGACACCCGCTCACTAACAAAGGTGCGATTTTCAGCCTTGCTTTCATCATTTTCAACCACCGTCATCGTATAGCCATTTGCCCCGTTACACCGAAAAACAGTCGCTACACCGGTGCGCCGTGCCTCGCTGCGGAGCCACAACAAATCCTGCTCCACAATTCGCGTTTGTTCTTCCACCAGCACCCGATCGTAAATGCCACCCAAGCGTGGCACTGTTACCACCAACACCAAGCTGATAATACCCAGCACGATTACAAGCTCAATCAAGGTAAAGGCGTGTCGATATCTTTTCTGCCCTGTAATCGCCCTTTTCATAACACGCCGCTCCCTTCATTAAACGTGCACACACGCGTCCTTCACCGGCTGAAATTTCATAGTAATAACCATCTACCGGACTTTTAACAATTGCTTTTAGCAAACCCATCTCGACCAATGCCTCTTGGCTTTCGACCGTTTCTTTGGGATGACGCTGCAAAAATTGCTCGCCGGACGCCACCAATACTGACAAATCGGCTTCAATGCGAGTTTCCTTGGCATCCTCCAAGGAAGCACCCAGCTTTAGCGTTAAAAGGGCGAGCATGATACCAATAATTCCCAATACCACCAAAAGCTCCAGAATGGTGAAGCCTCTTTTTCCCCTCATTGCTTCCTCCTATTGGCCCAATATCAGACGGTAAGCATCCATCACCGGTAAGAATAAACCCAATGCCATGATGAGCACCAATATCCCTAATAGCGCAACCGCAAGTGGTTCCACAAAACGAATCATCAGCGCCAATTCATCAAACAAAGTGCGCTCATAATAGTCCGCCGAATTTAAGAGCGCTTCCGGCATGCGCCCATAACGCTCGCCGTTTAATAGCATTTGCTTGGCCAAATCCGGCACAAAAACCGATTCGCTAATTGCTAACGATAAGCTTCCGCCTTGCACCAACCATGTCTTTACTTGATTGATATCTCTTGCAAACAGTGAACGTGCAAAATAGCTTTCTACTGCGCTTATAGCCTCATCGGCAGGCACTCCCGATGATAACAGTTGTCCCAAAAACCGAGCAAATGGGACATACACCTTTAGAACACAGACTTTTTTCAAAAGTGGTATGCTCAATACCATTTCTCTTAGAAGGCTATGGGTTTCACTACTATTTTCTTTAGAAAAACGCGCAGCAAACATCCACACCACTCCAACAAGAAGCACCAAGAGCATTACGCCACCATAAGCCGCAAAGAAATCATGGACCACCAAAACAACACGCATGACCCCAGTCCCTTCTGCGGTTGTTCCGATAAACTGTCGCGCCATTAAAGGCATGACCACCATCGTTAAAAAGAGTCCCACCAAAACAATCGCGCCCAATACCACCAACGGGTACAGCAATTGCTGCTGAAGCTGTTTTTTCATCTGCGTTTCTTGTTCCAAATGCGCCGCCACATCTTCCAATATTTGAACAAGTCGCCCCTGCTTCTCGCCGATGGCAATCCAATCACCAATCATCTGCGGAAGTGCCTTTTCACATCTTACACAATCTGAAAGTGACCGCCCTGCCATAATACCTTCTTTGAAACGGCCAAGCAGTGCACGCATGCGCTCATTTGTTTGCTCTTTTTCCATATAATACAAGGCATCCATGAGGCTCACCCCACTTTTAAGTGCCATGGCCAATTGTCCAAAAAAGAGTGCCAAACCACGCAATGGCAGCTTTCCACCAACATTTATCTGTGAGAAGGGCAACAACCACACACCAATCGGCACAATATCCCGTGCTGCCAATATTTCAAAGCATTGGACACGATTTTGCGCCTTTAGCTGCTCCAACCGCCGTTTTCCCTTAGCATCAATAAAATAACTCAGATACGTTTTCATAAGCGCTCCTCGCCGTCAGATAATGCCACCCCTTTTTCCCTTGCCACGATAGACAGTTCACGAAAGCCTGCTGCACGTGCATGTTGACGCAATGTGACGCTATTTGTGCCAAGCTCAATTTGAGCACGTTCTGCTTCTGTCGGAATCCACAGCTCCTGCACACCCATTCTGCCAATGGTACCGTTTCCCATGCAATGCCTGCAACAAGCACCCTTGGCATCGATTCCTCGTCCACCGCAATAGTCACAAGGCCGTGCCACAAGTCGTTGATTCACAACCCCTAATAATACCGCACTCAGCATTAAATCGCTCAATCCCAAATCTCGCAAGCGATTGACCGCTTGATGAGCGTTTGCCGCATGAAGTGTTGCCACCACCAAATGCCCACTCAATGCTGCACGAGCGGCAATATCAACGGTTTCGGCATCACGCAATTCACCCACTGCAAGCACATCCGGGTCACTACGGAGCATCCCTCGCAAGCCTTGCGCAAAGGAATAGCCCCCACGCACATTCACTTGGCTTTGCTGCACGCCGCTTATCATCGCTTCCACCGGATCTTCAATGGTATAGACAAGCGCACCTTCTTTGGCAAGCATTCCCAAACATGCATAGAGGGTAGTGGTCTTCCCACTATTGGTTGGACCGGTTATTAAAAGCAAGCCCTGTCTTGTTTTTAGTAGCTCAACAAGTGCCTTCTTTTGCAGCGCATCAAAGCCCAGCTTTTCAAGGTTTGCATGCTGATTTTGCTCCGACAAAAGTCGTATCACTATTTTTTCACCGCCAAGAAGCGGCAATGTCCCTAAACGCAAATGCACTGTCTCGCCATCCAACACCATTGCGATATGTCCATCTTGTGGCAAACGATGCTCTGCAATATCCATTTCTCCCATTAATTTCAGCTTGTTCAATAACGGTTCCGCTGAGCAATTCGTTAATGCCACATAGGGTTGACGTTCACCGTGAATACGAAAATCTATATGGAAAGCCCCTTCTAAATTGTATAAATGTATATCCGTTGCCTCGCTTTTAATCGCGTCATCAATAAGCATGCCAATCATGCCATCAATATGCGCCGTACCTTGCTTGACCATTTCATGCACATCATAGGCACGCTGCCCGGCTTGGCCGATTTGCGTTTGCGGCAAACAGCCTTGTGCAAGCGTCGCATGCACCGTTGTATCATCGGTAATATACAGCGGTACATCACCATACTGCGCATGGAAAGCAGCTTTTTCTGCCACACTCGCCGGACGCACACATACATAGTATTGCCCCCGCACATGATAATATAGTGCCCAGGTTTCATAAGCTGAAAGGGTCGCAACCGTCAAATAAGCATCACGCTCTAAAGCACGGTAAGGCAAACCAAAATACTTCTCTATAGCCGGATGCGATGCCGCTATCCCGTGTTCTTCAAGACATTGTGCCAGCGTATGTGCCCCATCAAAGTCAATGGCAACCTCGCACACTCCGGCATTTTTTAATGCTTCTAATAATCCTTTGCTTAATAAACCCATGCCGTCCCCTCCTATTTATTTCTTTTGTCTTATTATAGCCACCAAGACTTAGTAGGAGCAACATCAAACCAACTATATGAAAGAATCTTTCGAAAAAGAAGCATGTGCCTATCCTTATCAATAAACATTCGATGGCATACCTATACAAAAAACGCACCTGCTTTGCATAGCAGGCGCGTTTTGGTTTCTTAGAAAATATCTACATGTTTTTCGAATGCATCATGTTCCGGCACCATGTAGCGATAAATCTTATGCATGGCATCCTTCACAGGATGACGACCCAATTCCGGACGATTGTCAAGCACCACATAATGCTCACCAAAGACCTTCGCTTGAGTGGTGGTGAGCACAAAGCCCAGACGCTCATAGAATTTTTGACGACGTGCGCGAATAACTCGATCCGCTTCGTCCAGTGCATCCTCAACAGATTCAATTTCAAGCATCATCGCCGAATAAATAGAGGTATCGCTTACAAGCGCTTTCAAAAAAGCAGAGCCGTGGCCTTCGCCACGATGTTCTTCGGTCACAGCCAAGTAATCCAGGAGCACCGGTTCCGCTGCACTGCACACACATGCATATGCCAAAAGCTCATCGTTGTCATAATAGCCCCATACATCGTAGTTTCCTTCTTCCTGCATACGGAGCATTGCCTTTAATGGCTTGAGTTCTTGACGCGGAAAAGTGTGCTTCATCGATGTATTGTATAAGTGTGTCAATTTGTCTGAGTCTAATGCCTTAATCATTTTAAAACTCCTTCAAAAGTTTTTCGAGAACAATAGCTACACCATCTTGATCATGGCGCGGAGCAATGAAATCAGCCGCCGCTTTGAGATGCGCTTCGCCGTTTTCCATACACACGCCCATGCCAGCCAGTTCAATCATCCCCAAATCATTGTCGGCATCACCAAATGCCACAAGCCCTGTTGCATCCAAATCAAGACGCTCCAGAATTGCTGCCACCGCCGGGCCTTTGCCTGCGCGTGCATCTGCCACTTCTAGCAAACGCGGCACCGATGATGTGACATATATCCCCTCAATTTCGTGTTCTAAACGTTGCCAAAGTTGTTTCTTCAATACCATGTCGGCAAGTGAAAGCCCCATGCTGTCGATGGTGTTACGATGTGCCGTTATGAAAGAACGTACATCATCAAAAGGTGCACGTGTCGTAGTGAGGTAACGATTGCTCATTAAATCAGCCCCATAAAGAGCCGGGTCGGCCAAATAAGCACGGTTGGCAAAGGCCTTCCCTTGAATAAAGAATTCATACCCCACCGGATAATACTGTACCAGCTCCAAAATATCTTCCAGCGTTTGTTGCGCCAATGCACAACAGTACACATCTTTGCCAAGTGCTTTATCAAAAATCCGCACCCCATTACCGGTTGCCACAAAGCGTACCGCCGGATGTGCCAGAATATCCTTAGGAATGGTTGAAAAAGGACGTCCACTGCAAACAATGACCTGAACCCCGGCACGATGCAAATCATCCAATGCCACTTTGGTACGAGGGCTCAGTTGAGAATGTCCATCTAAAAGTGTTCCGTCCAAATCAAAGGCCGCACAGCTAAAATGTGTCAGTGCCACACACGTTCATCCTTTCCTTCTAAGAAATTATTCTGCAAAAAACCAGCCATCAATGTCAATTTGGCTGAAATCGGTAATGTAGTGATCCCCACATTCACGAATTATTTCATCGTGGTCATCGTTGGAGTCATCCTGAACAGCAACCACCTTAAAGCCGTTTTTCTTGGCACGTTCAATGGCATAGAGCGCATCATCAAAGAACAAAATATTTTCAGGTGCAGTGCCCAATTTTTCTGCTGCAAGCTTGAAATATTCGTCACTGTCTTTTGAATATCCACTGTTGTCTACAGTCTGTATAAATTGGAAATAATCTCTCAATCCCATACGTTGCAAGCAAAGCTCCAGCAAATAAGCATCCGTTGAAGATGCTACCGCCATCACAATCCCACGCTCATGAAGCTTTTCCAATATTTCACGCACATGCGGTTTTAGCTTTAATACCTCACCGTAATTGTGCTTTAATGTTTCGGTAAATTTCTTTGCCAATTCATCGGCACCCTTGCCACCTAAAAATTTATCGGCATAGTATTGTGCCGCATCCTCATGGCTCATGCTGGCAGTTTCGCGTTCCACACTACGTGGTAAATCTACGCCGTAGGTTTTGAGCACATCGGTCGCCAAATTCACCCACATTGCCATCGAGTCAAGCAATGTGCCATCGCAGTCAAACAATGCGTATTTCATAGTTATTCCTCCGTTATTTTCCATGCATCACAATTTTCTCCATTATAACAGACATGATACGAACATGCCTATCCCCTCTCGTAAACAATTCTATGCCGGTGGGAAGCATGCATTTTTTTACGGAAACCGGCGTCTTTTTCTTATATTTTTTCATATTCCATCATTCCCGTGGTGCAATAACCAACTTATATATGTTATACTAAATTGAAAGTCCCCCATGAAAGGATGAATGTTTAATGACCGAACCACTTCTTGAGATTGACAAATTACGTGATTCTATTGCCAACCGTATGCATTACTTGCGTGAAAATAATTCTATCGCCCCCGAACTTTATACACAAAATAATATTAAGCGCGGTTTACGTAACGCCAACGGTAGTGGGGTACTCGTTGGTATTACCCGTATTTCCGAAGTAAAGGGTTACAACGTTGAAAACGGCGTCATTGTTCCTTGTGAGGGCCAGCTCATGTACCGTGGCATTCCAATTAATGACCTTGTTGAAGGCTTTGAAAAGGAAAACCGTCTGGGCTTTGAAGAAATTGTTCATTTGTTGCTCTTTGGGCTTCTTCCTAGCCGTATGGAGCTTGATAGCTTCTGCGAAATTTTGCAACGTCGTCGTGAGTTGCCACAAAACTTTAAGGAAGATATCATTCTAAAGATTCCTAGCAAAAACCTCATGAACAAGCTCCAACGTATTATTCTTACCCTTTATTCCTACGATGAAGATCCGGATAATATTGAGCTTGGCAACGTGCTTGCTCAATGTGTGGACTTAATCGCTAAGATTCCACTTATGGTTGCTTATGCTTACGCATCCAAGGAGCATTACTTTGACCATAAAAGTCTTATTATGCACCAACCATTGGCAACCGGAAGCACTGCAGAAAACATTCTGCACTTAATTCGTCCGGATAGCCAATACACCGAACTCGAAGCAAAGATCCTCGACCTTTGCCTCTGCTTACAAGCCGACCACGGTGGCGGGAACAACTCCGCATTTGCAACCCACGTTGTTTCTTCCTCCGGTACCGATACCTACTCTGCCATGGCTACTGCTGTCGGTTCCTTGAAGGGTCCACGTCACGGCGCAGCTAACCAACGCGCCCATGCCATGATCAAAGATATCCAAGCACACGTTAAGCATTGGGACAACGACGGTGAGGTTGCCGACTATTTGCGCAAGATTCTCGCCGGCGATGCTTTCGACCACAGTGGATTAATTTACGGGATGGGCCACGCTGTATATACCCTGAGCGACCCACGTGCCGAAATTCTGCGTGAACGTTCTGCCCACCTTGCCAAGGAAAAAGGGTTTGAAGCACAATTCAATTTGCTAACCCGCATCACCAATTTGACCCGCGAATTGATGAAGGAACGCAAGGGCTTGGACTTCAACATCTGTCCAAACATCGACCTTTACACTGGTTTAATTTATGAAATGATGGGCATCGAGCAAGACCTCTTCACCCCACTTTTCGCAACTGCACGTATTGCCGGTTGGTCCGCACACCGTTTGGAACAGATTATGGACAGCAAAATTATGCGTCCTGCTTACTTGTATCTTGATTCCAGCGATTTGAGCTATGTACCGTTAAAGGACCGCATTGATTGCTAACATGCTACACTGCTTTTGCTTCTTGCAAAAGCAGTTTTTTATTACCATACATTATTATGCCCTAACAATCGAAAAGACCTTATTCCAAGTTTTTCGGAACAAGGTCTTTTCGATTTTATTATTGCAATTGCTTACCAACGCTGCGTGCATCAGCCACCGCATCACCGATTTGATAGTATTTCTTGGTATTTGGGTCAAAGCTGATTGGGGCAAGCTTTGCTACATCAACATTGCCCTCCGCATCGAGAACCGCTTCATCCACGCTGATATTTTTAATTTCCGCAATTAGAATATGTGAGTCATCGTCATAGCTTACCAATTCACATTCCAAAGTATATGCAAGCTCGTCAATCATTGGCGCATTGACAAATTCACTTTTGGTTGCATGGAAACCTGCACGCGCAAATTTGTCCGGTACATTGTTACCACTGGTAATACCTACATAGTCACACGCCACCACTTGATCGGCTTGCCCCATGCTTACGGTAAAAGCACCGCTTTCGCGCAAAGCAATCACTGTTTTGTGCGCCGGATTTAAGCACAACATCAGCTGTGTTTTTGCCACCAAACCACCCCAAGCCGCATTCATGCAATGCGGGGTACCATCTTTGTCATAAGCTGCAATAATAAACACCGGTTCCGGATAAATTGCCGGTTTTACGCCAAAACTTTTTCTCATTATAAAGGCCACTCCTTTAAATTTTGATATTGTCGGTTACTACATCGACCAGTATAGCATATATTCTTTTTTTATTGTTCTATTTGACATGAACCAATCAACACTTTTTTATTGACAACGTCCCATAATTTCCTTAAACTAATAATTGCCTTTAGTAATTACCTTTAGTAAGTATTTTTGGAGGTGCTTATGAATACCATTCTTACACGTCGTTTTCTAGATACCTGTCACACAGCCAAACATCTGCTTAATTGTCTGCCACCATTACCGGTTTGGATGACGCCACGCCAGATTAAGGTCATTGATACACTGCATCAACTACAGGAAACACAGGATATTATTCGCATCAGCGACATTGCCAACTCGATGGGTGGAACACTGCCGAGTATTACACGTATGGTAAATGAATTGGAAAAACACGATGTTTTGTCTAAACGCCCGTGCAATACTGATAAGCGTGCCCATTCTTTATCACTCATCCCTTATGGCGAAGAACTTTATGGGCACTATGTAAAAGATTTTCACGCCCATATTGCTCAGCTTTTCGAAGAAATCGATGATGAAGATATGATTACCACCATCAATGTTATTTCACGTGCAAAGGAATTACTCGAAGCAAGCGATTTATCATAATCTTAAGGAGGCTTTTTACCTTTATGAGCACGTTTACTTTTGAGCGTCGTCTTGACGCCCGTTTAATCATTGCCGTTGTCGCTACCGGGTTGATGTCTTTTACCGGAATTTGCGTTGAAACGGCAATGAACGTTGTATTTCCTACCCTAATGAGAGAATTTAATATTCCCACATCAACTGTACAATGGGTAACAACAATTTACCTTTTAGTCTTGGCCATCATTATTCCCGCATCCTCTTGGTTAAAGAAACGTTTTATGACACGAACTTTATTTGGTGCATCTTTGGCACTTTTTATCGTGGGGACGTTGTTTGGACTGTGGTCTCCAAATTTTGCGGTATTGATGTTGGGGCGTGTCTTACAGGGTGCCGGTACCGGGATTACCTTGCCAATGATGTTTAATATCATTGTCGAACAAGTCCCTACCAAAAACATCGGCATGATTATGGGGTTTGCAACCCTCACAATTGCACTGGGGCCGGCTGTTGGTCCTGCCCTCGGTGGATTTATCATTAATTATGCCGGTTGGCGCATGATTTTCGGCTCCTTATTGCCGATTCTTATCATTTCCGCAATCGGCGGGATGAGTTGTATTCGCCAATCCTCTCCATTGTTCAAAGAGCCGTTTGATATTTCAGGTTTTCTCATGTTAAGCATGAGTTTCATTTGTCTTATTTACGGCTTGAGTAATATCAGTTATCTCGGTGTTACTTCTCCAACCTTCCTCGGATTGATTCTTGTTGCTATCTTATTTTTAGCACTTTTTTCCAGCCACTGCCGTAAAGCAAAAAATCCATTATTGTACCTCGGTATTCTACGTACTAAACGCTTTACCTTCTCTTTAATGGCTTTACTTTTACTGCAATTTTTCACCCTCTCACGTGGTTTTATGATTCCAAATCTTTTTCAGCTTTCCAATGGCTTAAATGCCTTTGAAGCCGGTTGCATTTTACTGCCTGCTTGTATCGTTGGTGCCCTTTTAAATCCTGTCAGTGGTCGCGTTTACGACCGCTTTGGTGCTAAATTGCCAATTCTTTTTGGAGTTACGTGTATTTTCCTCGAAATTATTTTGGAAATGTTCTTCATGTGTCGCGTTTCTAGCGCTGTCATGATAGGCATCTGCGTAATCTATTGCCTTGGTCAAGGGTTTGGGCAAAGCAACATCACTACCTATGCCTTGCGCGGATTACCACTTGAAAATAACGCCGATGGTACTGCTGTCATCAACACGTTACAACAGCTTTTCGGTGCCATCGGTACTGCCGTGGCCTCTACTTTAGTATCCATGGGGCAAGCATCCTTGTCTAGCGATATCGCTGCCGGAACTGCTTTAGGAACCCAATGGGCACTGACACTCAATGTCGGATTATCCATCGTAATGGTTGCACTTATTTTGATGGGTCTACGCTATAACGAAAATTAAAAAAACGTCGTCTAAACGAAAATTTATCTAAAAAATTTCGTTTAGGCGACGTTTTTTTATTCAACCTTACTTGGAAGACCGCCGGTCAACTCCTCTTCTTCTATCACCTTCAGCATGTAATAGAAGTGGTCATCCAAAGCTTCTTTTGCCCCTTGGTAATTGTCATTGCAAAGATTGACCACCAAATCACGGTGAGAAGCCTGCAGCCCTTTGTATTCCTGTTCACCCATGCCGGCAATTGTATCGCGGACCTTGTGAATTAACACATTTAAAAGTTTATTAAGCGCCGTATATTGTGCAATAACCAAACGATTGTTACTTGCTTCAACAATGGTACTGTGAATCATTTGGTCATGCACCGTTTGCTCAATCGGGTCTTTGACGCTTTCCAGCTTTTCTAAATGATACCACAAACGATCTTTTTGCTCTTGACTGATGCATTGATGTGCTAAAAGAATTGCTTCTTGTTCTGATGCATAGCGCAAGCCCACAACCTCGCGCTCATTCATATCACATAACGCATAAATCATGGTCATCACTTGTGTCAATTTATGGTCATAGGCACCGTTAATATAGTTCCCGCTGCCATGCTTGCTGTCAACCACCCCAATGGCTACAAGCACCGCCAAGCCAATGCGTACCGAGCCGCGGCTAATGTCTAACATCATAGAGAGCTCGCGTTCGGCCGGCAAGCGATCGCCAACCTTTAGTTTGCCTTCAAATAATTGTTGTTCAATGTAATCAATGAGTTTTTCGTAATCCTCAGTCCGAGTCATACCTTCACCTCCATATACATTTTTTATTTCTCAACAATCATAACATATGAAAGAAAAATATAAACCTTTTATTCTTGTTTTATGTATAAAACATGCTTATGGAGATTGGTTAACCATTTTGGTTGGAATTATTGACAATTTTCTTTTAATATTATTTAATGTAAACCATGGAAAACGTTGGTTACCCCCTGCGGCCATTAGCGTGAGTGAGTCGTTTGGAAATGTGCTAACGAAATAATCTTAAGAAAAGAGGGAAAGCTATGTTTTTGGATTTCATCTTGGCGCTCTTGCCAATCATCTGGCTCTTTGTTGCCTTCTTGGTATTAAAGATGCCCGGTCACCTTGGCTGCGCAATCGCACTTGTAATTTCTATCGTTGAATCTGTTATCATCAAATCTGTTGGCTTTAGTGAAACTTTACAGGGCCTGAATGTCGGAGAAGCCGCTACTGCTTCTGTAGAAGGGTTGATTGGTGCAATCTGGCCTATCGGTTTCATTATCATTGCCGCAATGTTTACTTACAATCTCTGTGTAGAAACCAAAGCAATGGATCTTATTAAAAACATGTTGACTTCCGTTACCAACGACAAGCGCGTGTTAACCTTGATTCTTGCTTGGGGCTTCGGTGGCTTCATGGAAGCTGTTGCCGGGTTTGGTACTGCTGTTGCTATTCCGGCTGCAATGATGGTTGCTTTGGGCTTTAACCCATTGTTCTCTGCTGTTGCTTGCTTGATTGCAAACGCTGCACCTCCTACCTTCGGTTCTATCGGTATTCCTACTACTACCGCTGCCGGGCTCGTTGGCATGGACCCATTGACCATTTCCGGTCCTGCTATGAACATGCTCGCATTGCCTGCATTCTTGAGTCCATTCCTTATTATTGCATTAATCGGTGCTACCGAAAAATCCAAGAACGCTTTCAAGGATATGATCGGCTTCACCACCATCGCAGGTCTTTCTTATGTTATTCCTGCACTGCTCGTAGCACACTTTGTTGGCGCTGAAACCGTTGACTTAATCGGTAACACCTTTAGCTTGATTGTTATGGTTCTCCTTGCTTCCAAGCGTAAACCTACCGAAGATGCTACTTTTGCTATGACTATGTCCGATGAAGAAAAAGGCACCCTCAAAAACTTGCCATTTGGCAACGTGGCTGCATGGTCCCCATACATTCTCATGTTGGTGCTCCTCATCGGTACTTCCAAGCTTATTGCACCGGTTAACGCATGGGTGAACCAATTCAAAATCACCTTCACTGTTTACTCCGGTGAAAATCCTGCAACTATTTCCTTGGTTATCTTGAACTCTGCAGTTATGCTTTTACTTGCCGGGATTATCGGCGGCTTTATTCAAAAAGCATCCGTTGGCACCATGTGCCATGTAATGGGTGAAACCCTCAAAGGGATGTGGAAAGCAATCGCTACCATCGTCTTTATCATTGCTATGGCAAAGGTAATGGGTTACAGCGGTATGACTTCTTCTATCGCTACCCTTTTGGCAGAACTTACCGGTTCCTTCTACCCTGCATTGGCACCATTGGTTGGTATTATCGGGACCTTCGTTACAGGTTCCACCACCTCTTCCGGTGTTATCTTTGCACAAATGCAAGCGCATGTTGCTGAACTTCTTCAAGTGGACCCTGTGCCACTCGTTGCAGCTAACATGGCCGGCGGTGCTATTGGTAAGCTCATCAGTCCACAAAGTATCGCAATTGCGGTTGCTGCAATCGGTACCATCGACGGTGTGAAGAGTACTGACTCTGCCATCATGGCAAAGACCATCAAGTACTGCATTCTCTTCGGTGTAATCGTTTGTGCACTCTCCTACATCACCGCAGTGGTTCTCTAATCGAATCCATCGAATGTTGTGCATTCCTCTCATAACATTCGTTTCTCTTTAAATTTTTCCACGCTAAAGGGCGGAAGGTTTTCCTTCCGCCCTTTAAATTTATTCAAAAGTTGATACAAAACGCGTCCGATTTCTTTTTGAAGGGACACATTTTTTTATGTCAAACGCCCAATTTATAGCCACTTTGGATTCATTTATTTCAAATCATCATTTCATAGAAATAATAAGTTTTTTGGTACGGATAAGAATAGACATTAGACGCCACAAATGTCATAATTATGTAAGACTACTCTTCTTACGTAGTCTTCGGATTTTTTAGTTAAACTATAACGAAAAGGGTGAATATTTTTGAGTAGATTGGATATTAATACGCCCGACCAGGCCCAAATGGTCGTGGACCAACTATACCATGATATGGAACGCCGTATCATTGCTTCCGGCCCGGGGCTTTGCCCGGTGGATATGTCATTGAACTTCCTTACACTGTGCCATGCGCAAACCTGTGGGAAATGTGCGCCATGCCGTATTGGCTTGGGTCAGCTCGCAACCCTTATGCGCAATATTTTGGACGGCAAGGGCAAGATGGAAGATCTCGATGTTCTCGAAGAAACCGCAGAAAACATCGCCAACACCGCATCCTGCGCCATTGGTATCCATGCTGCCCACTTGGTTCTCAGTGGTTTAAGAGGCTTCCGCGATGACTACATTGAACACATTAAACATAACCGTTGCTTAGGGAACATGGAACAGCCTGTACCTTGTGTTGCACTCTGCCCTGCAAAGGTTGATATTCCTGGTTATATTGCCTTGATTCGCGAAGGCCGTACAGATGATGCCGTGCGTCTGATTCGCAAGGACAATCCATTTCCTGTGGCTTGCGGCTATGTTTGCGAACATCCATGTGAAGCGCGTTGCCGCCGTCATATGTTAGACGACCCTATCAATATTCGCGCTCTCAAGCGCTATGCAGTAGATACTTCCGGTGATGTTCCACAACCGGCTTGCGCTGAATCTACCGGCAAACGTATCGCCGTTATCGGTGGTGGCCCGGGCGGGCTCTCCTGCGCTTACTATTTGTCCTTGATGGGTCACGCCGTGACCGTATACGAAAAGCAAAAGCACCTCGGCGGCATGCTTCGTTACGGGATTCCAAGCTATCGTTTCCCACGTGAACTTTTAGACCGTGAAATTGATTCGATTCTTTCTCTCGGCATTGAGGTACACACCGATTGCACCATCGGTAAAGACATTACCTTTGAAGATATTCACAAAAACTTTGATAGCATTTACGTGGCCATCGGCGCGCACAACGATAAGAAAGCCGGCATTCCGGGTGAAGAAAGCCATGGTGTAACAAGCGCCGTTGAAGTATTGCGTGAAATCGGCGATGACAGCTTGCCTGATTACGAAGGTAAAAACGTGGTAATCATCGGCGGTGGCAACGTTGCAATGGACGTAACCCGTTCTGCCATCCGTTTGGGTGCAGAACGTGTAACCTGCGTATATCGCCGTCGCCAAGTTGATATGACTGCCCAAGCTGAGGAAGTTGAAGGTGCAATTGCGGAAGGCGCTGTGCTCATGACCATGCACGCACCGGTACGCATTGAATCCGATGAAAACGGCAACGTCACTGCACTCATCACTCAAAAGCAGCTTACCGGCGCAATCAACCGTGGCCGTCCATCTCTCATGCCGGACGCTGTTGAAGAAACCCGTATCCCTGCAGACGTTATTGTCGAAGCAATCGGCCAAGGCATTGATTCCCGTGCTTTTGAAGCTGCCGGATTACCTGTTTACCGCGGTGCAATTAGCGCACTCTCTAACAGCCATTTGAGCTCCAACGATATGGAAAATGTATTTGCCGGCGGTGACTGCGTCAGCGGCCCTGCAAGTGCCATCCGTGCGATTGCCGCTGGGAAAGTAGCTGCTGCAAATATCGACGAATATCTTGGCTTTAACCACGAAATCACCGTGGATGTGGACATTCCTAACGCCCGTCTGGATGACAAGACCCCACATGCACGTGTGAATACCACCGAGCGCAATGCCGATGAACGCAAAAAAGACTTCGTTTGCATTGAATGCGGCTTAACCGACAAGGGCGCCATGGCAGAAGCAAGCCGTTGCTTGCGTTGCGACCACTACGGCTTTGGCATCTTCAAAGGGGGAAGACATTCCAAATGGTAACTTTAACAATTGACGATATCACCTTAACTGTTCCGGATGATACCACGATTTTAAAGGCCTGCGAAATCGCCGGCCATCCCGTACCAAGCCTTTGCTACTGGGAAGGACTCAATGAAATCGGCGCCTGCCGTATGTGCGTGGTTGAAATTGACGGCGTTGATCGTCTTGTTCCGGCTTGTATCGATAATGTCGCAGAAGGCATGGTTGTTCACACCAACAGCCCACGTGTGCGTGCAGCTCGTCGCACCAATTTGCGACTCATTCTTTCTCAGCACAATGGCGATTGCACCCTTTGCGTGCGTAACGGAAACTGCTCCTTGCAAAAGCTTGCCCGTGAGCTCAACGTGCTCTACAACCCATTCCCAAAAGACATTCAATATAAAAATTGGGATATGACCTCTCCGCTCATCCGCGATAATAGCAAGTGCATTAAATGCATGCGCTGCATCCAAGTCTGCGAAAAAATTCAAGGTCTCAGCATTTGGGACATTGCCGGCACCGGTTCCCGCGTCACCGTTGACGTTAGCTATAACCGCGCCATCCGCGAAGCTGACTGCGCTTTCTGTGGGCAATGTATCACCCACTGCCCAACCGGCGCCCTTCGCGAACGTGACGATACCGAGCTTGTAATGGAAGCCCTTGCCGATCCTGAAATCATCACCGTGCTTCAAGTCGCACCGGCTGTACGCGTTGCTTGGGCAGAAGAACTCGGCATTGACGCCAACACCTTCTCCACGCCAAAAATGGTTGGTGTGCTCAAACAAATCGGCTTTGACTATGTATTCGATACCAACTTTGCCGCCGACCTTACCATTATGGAAGAAGCCACCGAATTCATCGATCGCTTTACCCATCGCGATGACTATCAATGGCCAATGTTCACTTCCTGCTGCCCGGGTTGGGTACGTTTTGTGAAATCCAACTTCCCGGATATGACCGATAATCTTTCAACCGCCAAATCTCCGCAGCAAATGTTTGGCGCTGTGGCAAAAAGCTACTTTGCCAAATCCATCGGCGTGGACCCACACAACATTCGCATGATTTCCATCATGCCATGTGTGGCCAAAAAAGAAGAGTGTTCCCTCGAGCCAATGCGTGATGCGTGTGGCGACCCAAATGTAGATATTGTTCTCACCACCCGCGAATTTACTCGCATGGTGCGTAGTGACAATATTCAAATCGACGAAATTCCGGACAGCGAATTTGACCATCCGCTCGGCACCGGTACCGGCGCTGCTGTTATTTTTGGTACCACAGGTGGTGTAATGGACGCTGCCCTTCGCAGTGCTTATTTCTTCATCACCGGTGAAAAACCGGATCCGGATGCCTTTACCGCCATCCGCGACATCGATGCAACCCACGGCCGTGAAGCTACCTTCACCATCCCAGGTGCAGGCGAAGTGCGTATCGCCGTTATCTCCGGCTTAGGCAATGCCCGCAAGCTTTTGAACGACATCCAAGCCGGCAAAGCCCATTACGACTTCGTTGAAGTCATGGCTTGCCCGGGTGGCTGTGTCGGTGGTGGCGGTCAACCAATCATTGACGGTATCCACACCAACGTTCACCGTGGCGCTGCGCTTTGGCACATCGACCGTGAACAAGAAATTCGCTTTAGCCACGAAAACCCAGACGTTCAAGAGCTCTATAAGAGCTACCTCGGAAGCCCATGCAGTGCCCTCGCGCACCAACTGCTCCACACCGATCACCACGCTTGGGAAATGCCAAAGCATATCGTGACTGAATAATCTTTATTACAGCAAGCAAATAGGCTGAACGGCACATGAACCGACCCCCAATTGTTAGACCTAAAAATCTAACGATTGGGGGTCGGTTCATTTATTGAGTTTACTCGTTTTTGTCTCCTTCTAAATAATAAATGCAGGATCATTCTTTTTGGGATTATAGGTTTTAAATTGTTGCAAAAAAGCATTAACACAATCACTTGGATTTTTATAATACATTAAACAATTAAATGACACTAACGGTTCATTGATAGTTAATAATTTAACGTTATCTAATAACTCATGCAGTGCAAACTCTGGTTCAAGAAACGCTGCATTCATAATTCCCACTCCAAGATTGCTCTCAATTGATTTTGCCCATACCGAAAATGATGAAACACTCACAGAAATATTCAATTGCGATTTGTACTGTTTGAGCATTCCTACTGTGGAGGAACTACCCAAGTCTCCTGCACAATAATCTACAAAAGGAAATTCTAATAATTTTTTTATAGACACCGTTTTTTGTCTAGCTAGAGAGGATTCCTTTGAAACACATGCCAAATAATGATTTCTACTTAATACTTTATAATCTATATTGTTCATATCGGTTGGTAAATACTCCCTAATAACCCCTTCTGCATCAGCTGGTAACACCATTGCACCAATCACCGACGGATTAATATTTTGTCCATCAAAAAATTTCGCAATTCCTTTTACACTTCTTTGAATAAGTGCCACCGATACGTTTTCAAACACACTTTTGTATCTCTCTATTTGAGTTGGCAGAAAAAATTCATAAAAAACGGGCGCTGCATAAATTGTTAGATTACCATCTAAAAACCTATCAAAACTCTCTTCGTCACCAAGTGTGCTTAACATTTGATGGTATTTTTTTACTGTACTTTCCGCAAATTTTATGACGACGCGCCCTTTTTCTGTAACTGAAATTCCTTTGTTTGACCTTATAAATATTTGAACATTAAGCTCTTCTTCCAAACTTTTTACTGCAGAACTTAATGCTTGAGGTGTCATAAACAACTGCTCAGAAGCAGCTTTCATAGAATTCTGCTTAACTATTTCCACAAGAATAACAAGATGTTCAATACGCATTTTTATCTACCCCTTTGTTTTTCTAATAAATAAACTGTACACCAAACCCGAAGGATAATAAAGAATATTTTTATTATTCAATAATGCGAATCATTCTCTTTATATGCAAGGCTCCTATTATCACGTATACTAGCCACATAAAAATTCATCGATGAAACAAAAAAATTATGGACGGTGATTATCATGACATTACAAGAAATAATGAATAGTCCAGGGCTATGGATTGCAAGTAGTATTATGGTTATTTTCATTTTGTCACTTGCAGTTATTTATTTTAGATTGGGTCTTAATCGAGTAAAAGAACTTGGTCTTCCTAAAGAAAACTATAGCTCAGCCATTCGTTCGGCGGCTATTACCAGTATTGGTCCCTCCCTCTCTCCTGTTATCGTTCTTCTATCAATGATTGCAGTCCTTGGGGCGCCAACCACATGGATGCGAATGAATGACGTTGGCGCTGCAAGAACAGAATTATCAATCGTTACAATGGCATGCGGTTTGCTTGGCATTGACCCATCCTCAGCCGATTTTGGCGTTCAAGCCTTTTCCTATTCCATTTGGGGGATGGCATTAAATAATTTAGGCTGGTTTGTTGTTGCTTTATTATTAACCCATCGTATGGGCAAGGCAGTCGATTTTCTCTACGGAAAATATGACAAAAAATGGATTAACATGTTGATGTCCGGTGCAACATTTGGGGTAACAGGGTACCTGCTCTCTAACCAAATTGTTTCAAAAATTCTTATTCCGGATGCTTCTATTTTACTTAAATTTCAAGGTTTAATTCCTGCATTGGTTGCCGGTGCAGTGATGCTATTAATTGGAAAATTTGTAAAAAGTCAGCGACTACAGGAATTAGCTTTAGGTATTGCGATGGTCGCAGGCATGTTCGTTGGGCAACTGATTTATGGCTAATACCCTTACAAACAAGCGCTTTATGAGAAAGGATGAGTAACATGGATTTTAAAACAAGAGTTGTTAAATCAGGGAAAATAGCCGTCTTTCTGTGTATCATTGCAAACTTTTTACCGGGCATTTATCTGTGGCTTGTCCACGGCATTGTTCCTACCTTCAAGGATTTAATTCAACTTTGGCTTTTAGCAGCCGGTGCATTCGGGGTTTCCTGGATTGTTCAACCGCTTGCATATTACGGCGCCCTTGGTACCGCCGGTAGCTATTTGTCATGGGTTGTTGGTAGTGTTATTGATATTCGTCTACCTGCCGTCTTAATGGCTCAAAAAATGGCTAACGTCGAAGCCAACACCGAAGAAGGCGAAGCCATCTCAACACTCGCTGTTGCAGTTTCCGTTTTTGTTTCTGTATCAATCATTACACTCTTTACAGTCATTGGTGTTAAATTAATTCCATTATTACCGGAATTCATCACTGGCTCTTTTAACTATATTCTTCCGGCATTATTCGGTGCTGTGTACATCAATTTAGCAAAAAAGAACATGAAGATGGGCATTGGCACTTTGTGCGTTGCAATCGCAGTACTCTTCATCTTTAGCAAGACATCCGTTCCGGGTGCTTTACTGAACCTTTTTGTTGTTATCCTCGGTATGATTGTCGCTAGAGTTGTTTACGTACAAGAAAAAAAATCTAAACAATAAAAGAAACCCTCATAATTTGCGTTGGCTGAAAGGAGTGCCTACTATGAATATTGAAACCATAAAAGAATTAGTAAAATCCTTCAACACAGATGATACCATCGCACTAACACAACAACTCATCCAAATCCAGAGTATTGACCCACCGGGAAATGAAGCGGACATGAGTCAATTTGTAAAGAATTATCTGGAAAGCGCCAATGTTGATAGTGTAGAAACTATTTCTGTAGATGGTCTTGACCCAAATAGAATGAATGTCATTGCCAGAATTCCTGGGAGCGGACAAGCAGCCCCACTTATTTTTTCAGGACATATGGATGTTGTTCCTGTAAGCGAACGCGAACTGGCACAATGGGAATGTGACCCATTTATCGGCATTATCAGAGATGACGGTTTTCTATGGGGACGTGGCGCTTCTGATATGAAAGGCGGATTAGCCGGGATTCTTACCGCAATGAAATTCATCAAAGATAATAACATCACTCCACCCGGTGATATCATCCTTGCTGCATCCGTCGATGAAGAAAACCTCATGCGTGGTGCAAAAGCAATGATTCATTATCCTCAACTTCAAGACGCAAAAGGTATCATTGTTTGCGAAGGCACAGGATTAGAATTAATCATGGAAAGTCGTGGTCGTACTTGGGCAAATGTTATTTTTGAAGGAAAAAGTGCCCATGCCTCTCTAAAAGGCGCCGGCAACAATGCCATTGTTCACGCATTAGAATTTGCCCGTCGTCTTTATGCACATGAAATTCCATTTGAATATCACGAACTTCTTGGAGAGTTTTTCTGGCAAATTAATGTCATTCAAGGTGGGGTCGAACCAGCAATCGTGCCAGACCGCTGTACTGTCACTGTCGACGCACGCCTCGTGCCTGGCGTCACTCCAAAAAAAGTTTGGAACGAAGTCCAATCCATTTTAGACCAAATGCACGATGAAGATAGTACTTGCATTGCTCATATTGAAATTACCGAGCAGAGAGAACCATGGTCAACCGATGCCACTTCTCCGGTTGTAGATCTTGTAAAAAACAGTTTTAATATGTTAGATATTCCGATGGGCATTCGCGGGCAAAAAGGTACCACGGATGGTACCTTTCTTAGAAGAATGGGCGTTGATACCGTCATGGTTGGCCCCGGTGATTCCAAATATAATCATAAAGCAAATGAAAAAGCCTCTGTAGATTTCATCCGAAAAGCCGCCCAATTATATCTCTCGATGATGCTTGACAATAACCTATAATTATTCGAGCAAGTGCTGTTTTCTCTACAATGTTTTCCAAAATAACATTTCCATACCTCCACTTAAACCTTTCATTTGATAATGACCTTTTCGAAAAAAATCATCAAGTCCTTTGTAAACAGCCCTAAAATCAAGCATCACTCCGATTGACAACATGATGATTTCCATATTTGACAGCTTTATGACAACAAGCAAAAAGGCTGAACAGCACAACGCTGTTCAGCCTTTTTCGTGCATCAAAAAATGTTCACCCTTCGCATGGGTGAACATTTTTATTGATAGCTATATTATTTTAAGAAACCGTTGATAATTTGTTCTTCGGCTTCTTTTTCGGTCAAGCCCAAGGTCATGAGCTTGATAAGCTGTTCGCCGGCAATTTTGCCGATGGCTGCTTCGTGAATCAAGCTTGCATCTACATTATTGGCGGAAAGCTGTGGAGAGGCAACCACATGTGCATCGTCCATGATAATCGCATCGCATTCGGTGTGACCGTAGCATGCTGCATTGCCGTTAATACGGCTAACAAAATCTTGGAAGGAACGGTCCTTTGCCACGCTGCGGGAAACCACTTGCGCGCTGCATTTTTCGCCGTTCAAATCAACAGAGAAGTTGGTTTTTGCCACTTGATCGCCGGTGGTTAAAATCTTTTCGTGAATGATAAGGGTGGCATTTTCTGCAAGGTCCCCGTTGGTTTCGCGAATGGTATCGTCAATCCCGGCAATTTGGGTGGTTTCCATTTCAAGCTCTGCGCCCTCTGCAAGGTGAAGAATGGTGGTTGGGTTCATGATTTGCTTCCCACGACCATCCCCTTCACCAAAGTGCTTTTCAATATAGCGCACCTTGGAATTTTTACCAATATAAAAGGTGTGAATACCGTCGTGTTGGCTATCGCCACCGCCACCGCAGTTATGAATACCGCAACCGGCAACGATGGTAATATCGCAGTTTTCGCCAATGTAGAAATCATTGTACACGATATCCTTCAAGCCACTTTTCTCGATAATAACAGGAATGTGCATAGATTCCTGAACCGTGCCATCCTTTACATGAATTTCAATGCCTTGACGTTCGCTTTGAGGAACGATTTCAATATTAGCAGTTGATTGTCTGCCGGCACTTGCACCGTCGGCACGGATATTGTATGCCCCTACAGGCAAGCTGTCGAGGTCTGCAACTTCTTTTAATAAACGCTTTTGAATTTCATCCATGATAGGTCCTCCTTTTTACGCCATTTTGTCCATCAGCTTGGTGCAGCCGGTGTTCAAGATGTGTGGCATCACTTCTTCCGGAGTTCCCTGACGTACCACCTTGCCATCTTGCATCATGATGATGGTCTTGGCAATGTTCAAGATACGTTCCTGATGGCTGATAATGAGGATATTACCGTTTGTTTTTTCGTTCATTTTTTCAAATACGGAAATCAAGCTTTGGAAGCTCCAGAGATCAATGCCTGCTTCCGGTTCGTCAAAGAGGGATAATGCTGTGCTGCGTGCGAGAATCATGGCGATTTCGATACGCTTCATTTCACCGCCACTCAAGCTGTCATTGAGCTCGCGGTTGATATAATCGCGTGCGCAAAGCCCCACTTCACTCAAGTATTCGCAAGCTTCGGTAAGGGTGGTGCCCTTGCCGGCAGCGAGAGTCAACAGGTCGATAACACGCAAGCCTTTGAATGACACCGGTTTTTGGAACGCATAGCTAATCCCCATATTAGCACGTTCGGTGATGGAAAGGTCAGTGATGTCCTTGCCGTCAAAGTAAATGCGGCCACTGTCCGGTTTGATAATGCCGGCAATCACTTTCATCAAGGTACTCTTCCCACTCCCGTTAGGGCCGGTAATAGCAACAAACGGATCGTTAATTTCTAAACTTACGTCGTTGAGGATATTCGGACGTTCCTCAACACCATAAGAGATGTGTTCTAATTTCAGCATGATAACTCCTCCAATAATCACGATATTAATACTGATCGAGGGCCTCTTCAAAAGCCTCCATCATATAGAGCACAGCGGCGGCGCTTTCCGGTGGCAACGCCTGGGCAGTGGCGATGACCTTGCGCAATCTACAATCCCTGTACGCATAATAATTGACTAAAATCTCTTTTCCCGCCTCCGATAGGCGAATATACGCAGTGTGGCTTCCATCCCCCACCGACTGGCGGCTAATCAACCCTTTCTTTTGTAGCTTCGAAAGGGTCTGGGACACAGCCCCCTTGGTAATGCCGAGGATGCTTGCAATTTGCGAAGCCGTCACATCCTCTTCGTGGGCCAACACATCCATCACCTGTGCTTCAGATCCGCAAACCGGTTCTGTCGTGCCAAAGGTTTTTGGTTGCTTGGTTTTGGCGTTGTATTTGTTGATTAATCGGTAGGCGGTGATGTATATGTCTTTTCTTTCCATACACAACCCCCTATATCAAGCCGCTAATGTTTAGCAGCTAAACTGTCCACTTATTATTATACTGATAACTAGGGGAATGAAAAGGGGAGAACGTGTTTTTATCTATTAGCATCGCTTATCACTAGCAAAACGATAAACTTTCGTACTTCAACACATAAAAAAAGCAGCGCCTATGCGCCTGCCTTCTTCAAATCACCTGCAAGATTCCGAAAAAAAGCATTGGCTTCCTGCCAAAGCAGAAAGCCAACGCATTGCAATGCTATGATTAGTCGAGAAGAGCGAGAATCTGTGCCTTTGGTTGAACACCAACGGTTTGATTAACAACCTTGCCATCCTTCACAGCAACGAGGGTTGGAATACTCATTACACGGAATGCACCGGCGAGTTCGTTTTGTTCGTCAACGTTGATTTTGCCAACCTTGATTTCAGGATGTTCTGCTGCAATTTGTTCAATTACAGGACCAACCATGCGGCATGGCCCGCACCAGGTTGCCCAGAAATCGAGTAATACAGGTTTATCGCTTTTCAAAACTTCTTCTTCAAAGTTTTCTTTGGTAATGGTAAGAACTGCCATTGATAAAATCCTCCTTCGGAATAGGTTACCCTTAGTATATCATCACTTAGCATAGAAAGGAAATCAAAACTGTACTTTATGCCGGGTTTTTTGTTAAGATTTGCTATTCGTGCCTTTCTTGTAACAAAAATGCGACACCCCACAACCGATTGCTACGCCCAAAACAATCCCTGCAATAATATCCGACGGGAAATGCACAAATAGGTAAAGGCGGGATAGTGCCATCAGTGTCGCCATAACAACGCCCACCATTCCCAGCCAGCGAATGCCGGAGCACCACATCGTTGTGGCTGCAATCACCGATGAAAGCGTATGCCCGGAAGGAAAAGAAAAATCCTGCGGTATCGGAATAAGCAGCGCCACATCAGGCGCCAGCCAACACGGACGTGCACGTGCAACAAACGGCTTTATTACGCCGTTTCCCACAACCCAACCAATTGCCATGCCACAAATCATCGCCAGCCCTACCCGTCGGTAACGCTTGCTCAATAGACAGATAGCGGCAATCACCAGCCATATCAACCCACCGTTTCCAAGGCTGCTATATAATGGCACTATCGTATCCAGCCATGCTGAACGCATCCATTCCTGTATCCACAACAAGATAGCCCAATCGCCCGGAAAAGCAACGTGCATCTTGCCACCCCCTTTCAGTCGTTTCCATCAAAAAAGACCCACCATCTAAATAGTGGGCCTTGTGCACGCTTAGTGGTTTGCGAGCTTCATTGCTTCAAGCTCACACATAAACAAATCGTAGTAATCGTCTTCCCCACGGAGAACCGGAGAATTTTCCCCACCACCGTTGGTTGCGCGTCGCATATGCGCATAGTCATTTTCGCCGGCAAAAGCAAGCTCGGTAATGCCCATTTCATAGCCCAATTCAGTGGCAATGTCACAAAACGCTTCTTCGCCGTTTTCCATGTCTCTTGTTGCCAACAATCGATCACGTACTACACTGTCTTTTTTTGCCATTTGACGCAATCCGGCAAGCATATCTTGCAAATCCATTATTACTTCCTCCTTTTATATCGCCTTTCAGCTTAACCGCCGATTAATAAATCGAGAATACTTCCGCCCAAAGAAGCATTCGCTCTGTAAAGCTCAGTATAGCCACAATTTGCACAGCTAATTGTAATAAATTTCTTGTTTTGCACATCAAACATCTTGCTCAACGTGCCACCGGTGGCTTGAAATTGGTCACTGTCATAACGGGTGCCCCCACATTTTGGGCAGACATATTGTCTTTTTTCAAAATCTCTCTTTGCCATAGGAATCAATCCTTCCTTTCTGTATGAACCAATGCTTGTGCGATTATCAAATCTTGTGGCGTATCCACCTCAACCATGGCCATATCCGCATAAGATACCGGCACCAATTGCAACGCCTCCATTACCGTATTGGCGGCATTTTCCGCATAAACATTGATTTGTCCGTGCTTGCAAAAATCCACCACCGCATCCAGCCACACCGCCATCGCCGCATGACTAAGCTTGTAAAACGGCATCAAATTCACACAATCATCATCAAATATATCAACTGCAATTTCAACCACTTTTCCGTCCTGTACACGTGCCTTGAAATCCTTTGTGTTCAACGGTTCTGTGGCATCTGTTGCCACCGCATTATTAGCCGCATGCGATAGCAATCTGCCAAGCCAGTGTTCACTAAAAACCAAATCGCCATGTAGCACAAGCCACGCATCATCCGCAAGCACATCACGTGCAAGTGCCATCGACACAATCGCATTGGACGAGGCATAGTGCGGATTATCCACAAACGAAATACGATAGCCCTGCGCTTCAAAAGGTGCCACCGTTTCACGAATCTTGTTGCCTAGGTAGCCTGTTGCAATCACCACATCATAAATCCCAACCTCACCCAACAAGCGAAGCTGTCGTGACAGTAGGGTTTCACCGTTTGCAAGCGATACCAACGCTTTTGGCTGCTGTGCTGTCAATGCGCCCAGACGCAACCCTTTGCCTGCATTAAAGATAAAGGCTTTCATCATCAGCACCCCAAAATTTGGCGATACATTTGTGCCAAATCCACCTCACTTAACGCCAGCGGAAAATTGCTCAAACGCTGCACATTGACAGACCCTGCCAAAAGTGCAATATCACCGTCATCATTCGGGCGCCAATCATGGGTTAATCCGGCCTTGTCGCGCAAATCAATAAATGCTTGCACGCCACTTTCCGCCGCTGCTTTGTCCTTTGCCTGCAAAAGCCCGGCAAGCGCCGCTAACGTTTCGGCAAGTGCTGCATCAGTCTTCGCCGCCTGCACCAACATCTCCCACGCCGCCGGCAAGCATTCCGCCGCCGCATGCCCATGAGATAAACCGTAGCAAGCCGTCAATTGATAGCACATCGCATGCGCCGCTGTTGTCGTTGTCAAATTAATCGCACGCCCTGCCAAATTAGCCGCTACAAGCACTGCCCCTGCCGCTTGTTCATCCGCCGCCAAGTATGACGCCGCATTATCAACCAACAACTTGATAGCTTGCGCTGCAAAAGCACGACTTTCTGCCGTTGCACACGCCGACCAGTATGATTCGATACTATGACAAAGTGCATCCATAAACGTTGCACCTCGCTCATAGTCCGGCAAGCTCGCAAGCTGTGCCGGATCCAAAATCACCGCCTCGGGCAACAACGATTGCGCCGCCACCGAATACTTCTTGCCATCAATATAAATCGTGGCAAAATGCGTGGACTCGCTCCCGGTCCCTGCCGTCATCGGCATTGCCACATGCACGACATCCATCGGTTCGGGATGGGTTAAGCGATTCAACAAGGATTCGGCATCATCTGTCGCACCAATAGCCTTTATTGCCTTGGCCACATCCATGGCACTGCCACCGCCAATGCTCAAAATCCCATCACATTCATGCGCACGATAAGCATCAAGCCCCGCAAGCACCTGTTGGGCTGTTGGATTTGGCGTAAAATCCGAAAAATGCACGTATGGCATGCTGCGACGCTCCAATTCATGCACAATACCACTGCGCCCAAGACCGCCACCGCTAACAATCAGCGGATGCATCACGCCCAACCGCGCCAACAAAAGCGGCACATCCGATGCCATCGCCACCGCACTCGTTGCCATGCCATCAGCAAACGTTAAACTATTGCCATTGCGTTCAAAAAACACCTGACTCATCCAACAACACCCCTTTGCTGAAATTGATTGAGATTATTATACCACAAACGTTCTATTGCTACATTGGAGATTCAGTGACGGACAACAAAAATGTCCGTCTATCATATGTCATTGTTTGCAGATAGTGTACGGCTTCATCAAACCATTCCTCATGAGCCACAAACGTGCGCCAACAAAAAATCGGTACCTGCTTTTGTGCAGATACCGAATACAGTTAAACAATATACTTACCCGCCGGCGCGCTTCCCGTTCTCATAGCCGCCAGCCTATTGGCTTTTCCATTTGTGCAGATATAGCACCACCACCAACTTCAGCCACGATTAGCCATTATCGCCTCGAGCAATGCCTCACACGCCTTTGCCACATCATTGAACGTTTGGTCAAAATTGCGCGTATACCATGGGTCGGCAATCTCGCGCTCCTCACCCGCCAACGCCAAAAACAAATGCATCTTTCCCGCAGGATCACCACCGCAAATCTTCGCCATATTGCGCATATTGGCCACATCCATACCAATGAGCCAATCAAACGCATCATAGTCTGCCTTTGTCAGCTGACGCGCACGATGATTGCACACCGGCACCCCCTCTTGCTCCAGCTTTGCCCGAGCCGGCGGATAGATTGGATTGCCAATCTCCTCCCGAGAAGTCGCCGCACTATCCACACTCACCCAATCAATCCCGCGCGCCACAAGCAACGCCCGAAACATATTCTCAGCCATCGCCGAACGACAAATATTACCATGACAGACGAAAAGTACTTTTATCATAATCTCATAACTCCGTTTTTTGTATTTCTTCTCAAATGACCAATATTGTATAAAATCCACCTTTACTTTAATGATTTCATTATACTTTAATTCACGATATTCCACCACATTGGCTTTACATATCCGCAGCAAGACTTGATTTTCATTGCCACTACTCAAACAACTATGCTTGCTAAATCAATTTCTCATTCCTGTAGCAACCAATATTGCTTTTCAGATACTCAATTACCAGAGCGACAAATACCCGTGATAATCTTGATGTCAGACATGCCGTTCCATTCAATGATTCTATCGAGATAGTTTGCTCTCATTATTTACATTCAAAATAAAAATTGCCGGGAGTTTATTCGTGGCTTTCGGCTGCGTCAGCTCCACCAAATGCCCTACACACCGTAGTGCATGACTGCCATGTAAAAAATTTAGGAAGGGATATTTGCAACCTAATACATTTTTTGTTCTACAATCTCCGTCATAATAATAATTCCTCCATCATTCCAAAAGAGAATGATGGAGGAATTATGTTACATACGGACATAGCCGGTAGATGGACCTGCACCAACTTTTATGATATACCCACTCTTTACCAAATTCGTCAAAGTTCTTTCCACGGTAACTTTGCTTATATCAGGACAAAGCTCCATAATTTCTTTCTTTGTAATCTTACCAACCTTGTTATCAATAACTTCTTTAATTCTATCCGGCTTAGAAAGACTGCGATGCTTCAAATGCTCTACACGGCTTTCGAATTCATTGTATGCTTTCAGCATGATACCCAGATAATATTTTACAAAAGGCTCATAGCTGTTTTCGCCCTCATGCCAACCAACAGAACTTGCTTGAAGGGCTTCATAATATGTTTCTTTTGCCTTTTCAATCAGCATTTCCATGCTAACATATTTTCCAACGATGTACCCTGCCTTATAAAAAAGCAGTAAAGTAAGCAAGCGGCTCATTCTACCATTTCCATCTTTGAAAGGATGGATGCACAGAAAGTCCAGAATGAACATGGGAATCAAAACCAGTTTATCAATGCGGTCAGCTTCCCACGCTTCAAGAAAACGAGTGCAAAGTTCTTCCATCGCTTCAGCAGTCTGAAATGCAGGAATTGGAATAAAACGTGCTTTCTGATGCCCCTCTACATCTGTTTCTGCAATTACATTATCGGCGTTCTTATAACATCCACCGACAACCCCCTGTGAATAAGAATACAAATCTCGATGTAACTGCAAAATAATGTTCGGTCTTGGATTGATATATTCATAGCCTTCGTGAATTGTAGAAAGCACCTCACGATAACCGGCAATTTCTTGTTCAGATCGGTTGCGAGGTTCCGCTTTCTGACTTACCAATTCTTCCAAACGCTTATCGCTTGTAAATATACCTTCGATTCGGTTTGAGGCCCCCGTACTCTGAATCAAAGCAACTTCTAAGAGTGTTTTCAGTTCATCTATATTGGCTTCGAGAAATAATTCCTGTTTGCCTTTGTGTTCGTGGATGCTGCCAACCATCTGAACAATTTCGGGTGTCAGTAACTTCGCAGGACTTTCAATGTAATCGAACGCTCTCATAAGAATCTCCTTCATTTCAAATTTATCTCCTTCATTTTATTATCAAATGAAGGAGTTTTCAATAAGTATGATGGAGATAGCCTCCCCACATCCACAGGAAATATACTTATTTTGAAAAAGTTTTTTGCGTCAATTATGCCTATGTAAAGGTAACCTAAAGGCTGCTCAAGACATCAAGCCCATCCTATTTACACAGGTTCATTATCATCTTCGTCAATGAAGCTACCTGCCTCAGCATCCGAATCAGGCTTTGCCGCTTCCTGTTCCTTCTTCTTTTCCCTAGTCTTTCCTGCATACGAAAAATCCGCCACCACAGGTAAACACAATCAAAATAAAAATTGTCGGGAGTCTATTCGAAGCTTTCGTCTTCTCCTCTGAAGCAAATTCTATGATTTCATGAACCGTTGTATGCTATCGAGTCCCATTAATTACCCCTTGACTGTGCTATACTGGCTTATACAAATAAGCAAGCATCAAAAAGGAGCTGATACGATGTTATTCAAAAAAGGATTCATTACTATTGTTACCGCCATGGCTTTGCTGGCGATGCCACAGGCTATGAATGCCGCTATTTTTCTGCCGGAATACAACCCCTTCGGCCCACCACTTACCGTGCATGTCAACGGTCGCTATATTCCATCGGATACGCAACCGGTCCTTCAAAACAACCGCGTGCTCTTGCCAATGCGTGCCGCAGCCGAAGCCATTGACGCATCTGTTGAATGGGACAGCACCAGCAATTGCATCAGCGTTCAAAAGGACGGCAACACAGCGCTATTCTATGTTGGCCGCCACACTTACACCCTAAACGGCGTGCAAAAAACTACCGATGTCGCACCAACCGTTAAAAACAACCGCACCCTTCTGCCAATTCGTGCCTTTGCCGAAGCACTGAATGCACACGTAGAATGGAACGCTACCCTGTACGACGTTGAAATCACCATCCCCGGTGCCTATCAACCATCTCCCCATATACCGGACGCCCTATCGCCGGCCTTTAACAACATCATACAAAAATACTACGTGCCCGCCACAAAACCCGGCATCGGCAGTTGGGTCTGTGCATACTATTCAAATTATGAAACCTACTACGACATGCTCTTTGTTTCAGAGCTTCCGGATGGTCGCCGACAAGCCATCGAAGTAACCTCCAAGGATTGCAACAACGACGATATTCCTGATTTCGCCGTCATTTGGTTAAACTCAGTCACCGATCTCGGTGATAAGCTCATCAACCACCGTGGTGGCATGGATGCGCAAATTTATAACAGTGATACCTTCATCGGGCAATATGTGTTTACCTACACCGGCAACGAAATCTTCACATACGGAAGCCCCTACAGTGACACCGACCTCATCCGCATCAAAAGCGATGGTCACACACCATACGAAGGCGAAGACTGCATATTTTATACCCTCACTAACTGAAAAAGCAGTAGAAGCAAGCCCCTTGCTTCTACTGCTTTTTTGTGTTTATATCGCCTATTCTATCTCGACAAAGTGGTATAGATTACAACGTTTGCGCCTCGTCCTCCTTGCCAACCACATAACGCCGTCTATATACAAGCCCATCTGTACCAATAGACACACTCTTTCTCTGCGGCCAACTGGCATACTGATGCGCCGCCCCTCTATCGTATGAAAAGAGCATCATAAGATAGCCTCCCTATGAACAATTTTTAGCATTCTATCCCGGTTGATTCCTTATCTTCCGGATCACTTACAGCAATTTGCACCATTTGCACCTCGCCCGGCTCAAGCACAAACTCCCCGGCATCGTACTTTTTTTCCGCTATTTCAAACGCTTCCTCCGGAGATTCCGCTTCAATTTCAAAATCCTGTACAATCGTTTCTTCGATGGTTATGATGTATTTTTTCATTTACAATCACCTCATACTAATTTTTGATAACGTCCATTTCCTAAAAAAGCGATAATACCTTTGTTACGCAAAAATTGTAACTGTTGCCTGATTTTTGGTTTGATATTGTTGTTCTGAGGATGCTTTAATGCCAATTCATCGACAAAAGCATACATATCTGCCAAAGTGAATTGTTGTGTTGGGATTCGGTTCACACAATGCAGGATATCTATCAGCCAACTACGACTCTGAATATTATTCACTGCCAAGCGACTGCAAATGGCAACTTTTTCAACAACATTCTCTACTGTCATCACGTGCCCATCCTTGATGATTGGAATGCGTCCTTGGTCAGGTATTTGGTCAATAAGGATATTACAACCAACCCACCCTGCACGACGTGCCGTATCTGCGAGTGGCTTACGTTTCTCAATGATTTCCGGCACAAAGAAATGGCGCGGTACAAAAAGCAGGTCATTTACTTGCAGCAATTCTTTTGAGTACCCCATAAAGAAAAAATCCGGGTTATTGTTTCCGGTAATGCGTGCAATCATTGTTTCATAGGCACCGTCATTAACTTTCTTTCCCATGCGACCATTTTTGCTTTTCAGCTCATATTCACTGTGACAATAGGGACAATAAAAATCTGCCACCGGACGATTGGCTTCAAATTGTGTAATGTGCTTATAACCGCAACGTGGGCAGAACATATTGTGACTGACCCAGTTCTCTGTTAACACACGTGCCTTTTGCAAGCCGGATTGATATTGCTCTACGATTTCGCTACTAAAAGTCAGCTCCATTTTTGTTCCCTCCCATTTGCACTATCGCCTATTTAATCGTAAACTTCCTCTTCTTCTGCAACATTTTCAACATCGACACTACCGTCATAATAATATGATAGGTATTCCAAGAAATAGCCTTTCAAGGTTTCTTTATCCAACATAGGACTCATCACAACAGGATAGGCCTTGTTCATTTCAAATAGCACGCGTCTTCCATAGCGTTCATCCTTACCAAGATCTGGACGATTTTTGATTTTCGCTTTCAAAACAGCACTTAAACCCGTTTCATCAATCACATCCATGATGTTAATCAAAAACTGGCCGTTTCTAAAAATCTCATACTTAATAATGTAATTAAACATATCAAAGTTATTCAATATTAAACGATAGTACCGTTCACGTGCTTGTGGGGCAACATTATCTTGGACATATTGCGCTATCAACAGTCCTTTATAAATGTAGTTTTCCCAGTCGAATTTTTTTATAACAATGTTTTTAAAATTTGAGTATTTTTCTTTTATTTTCGGATATTTTTCCAATAGATACTCTCGTTGATATAAGCACAACCAGGAGTGCCAAAAACATTCATCCATGGTGATGTCACGATCTATATCCAAAACATACGCTGTCATAGCGTGAAGCATCTCCAAATAGTCGTTTTCATAAGATGTACTATCAAAACGATTGAGATATATTGGAAAATCAGGGAGCTTTCTTGGAATTAGTTTACTTTCATTCGATAAATATTCACTTTGCCAAAGTGTATCATTTAAAAAGGCCTGATAGAAATTCTCATCATTTTTATAGTTACCACTTAACAGCTTAATCTCCATTTTGCATTCCCCTTACAGCATTGTGATACTTCATAATGAGGTTATCCGATATTTTATAGATTACCTCATCGAGGTTGTCCATAGTGAGCTCTGAAATATTTTTCGCTTGCATCAAGCTGAATAGCTTAGATTCCAAAGCATTTTCCGGTGGTTCCATTTCATCCACATCCACACCTTCATCCGGATTATCAGGATTGGCGTGCATAAGGAAACTAATCAATGCCTTTTGCAACCCCAGATAGAGATAGGGATAATTTAATTCCTTGCTATTCTGCACTTCTGCAAATTGATATTGTTCGTCTTTATAGACCACCAAAATAGTTTCAGCACCCAAGCGAATTTCCACATCACTATTGATATCTTTATCAATTTGCTTCTCAAAAAGGTCATATGGTTTATTCTGACTTCCATCAAATATCACTGTATTTGAAAATGCCAACACATTCCCGGCCTTTACTTGAATATCTTCTTTTATACTATCATAAAACACGTTAAGGTCGTTATTTTGACTAAACGTCACATTTTCCGCTGCTTGTACCATTAACTGCATGGTCGTACGCGCATTGATACACAGCTGTCTTTTCGGAATACTTTGCACCGTTTTCTTTTTTGGCTCTAGTTTAAAAAACTGATTATCCTTGGATTTTATTATCAAATAGAGCTTGGCTTTTCCCTGTTTCAACAAATCTTTAATGTACGCTGAACTAATCTCCCACGTCACTTCAATTAAAAAATCATCGGTGTTGTCTTTTATCATCACATCCAACTCAAATTCAGGGTCCAGATAATCATCCGAAAAATTCATCAAAACCGGATATGGGAAGTTTGCTTTTTTGGTATAAATCATTGACTACACCTCCACGAAATAGGTAAATTTGAGTGACTGATTGAATTGGTCTGAAAGTGCCATTTCTAGCATCACTTTGCCATCTGTAATAGACACATCATGAAGCATATTATCCTGCACTTCACAGATTTTGTTTGTGCCTTTGTCGATAATCTTTTTATAGTTGTTGGTCACATTAAACTCAGTTTCACAGGATGTGCCGGTACCGTCAACCACCGCCAATGAGATATTGCATAGATTTTCGCCACTATATTCGGCAATACTGCTAAAATCAAACATCAGTATTTCCTTATCCTTCATCACTGCGCGTTTAACCGCTTCCGGATTCATCGAATAACGCACCCGATTTTTATTTTTGTCTTGATTATCTTTTTTGGTAACACGGCGAATAATTTTGTCTATCAAATTCTGTTTTTTCTTTTGTTCCTTCTGCTTTTTATTCACACGACTTTTTGTTTTTACTTTCACAATTTCCTTGCTACTATTTTGATTGCCCTTGGTTAATTGAACCGTAGCTATGTCTTTCGTTTCATCACGTTTAAAGTTGCGTTCTTTAGCATAAATTACTTCGGACGTGTCAATCTTCCCATCTGACGGGTTATTTTCTTTGATAATCCCGCTAAAGATTTCGCCCATCACCTGGTCAATTTTGTTGATAAAGCGTTTGGCATTCTTTATCAGTTTAGGATCCTTAAAATGATGACACGATAATTCGGTATGGGATTCATTTTCCAAAGACTTTAAGAATTGGTCCTCATTTGGCGTCATTGGAATCAATACACCATTAAACGGAGAATTGACATAGCTCTTAATTTTCTTATCCTCAATTTTCATCCCTATACCGCGCACAATCGCCACACGACCACGCTTAATATCTGGATTATACTGTAAATATAACTTAAAATAATGTTCCTTTTCTAAATCCGGTATGCAGATTTGTGCCGGCTCAGATTCGGTATAGCTTTTTAAATAAAGTGGCGTAAAGCAGGTTTTCATTTCACTGCTGTCTTGTTCCTCATAAATAGCCGCATTTTTGACAATATCACCGATAGTTTCTTTATTTATTTCTAGTTCGTTAACCCTGACTACTAATTTATTTTCCAAAATTGCCACAAAGAAATTGTCACATACCGCACGGATAATAGCCGTTTCCTCTTGATACTGCTTGCGCAAAAAAGGAATAATTATTTTTAATCCACGTGTGTTTTTTTGAAATACTGATGAAAAATTATTTTCAAACGGAATATATGCCTCACCATCAATGTCCGTAAAGTATCCCGTTGCACGATACTTCACATCGTTTAACTCGTGTTCAATCAACTGTGTGGTGCCACCGATATGTTGATTGCCATCAGCATCACAATTAGCGAAAAACATCATATATAAATCAGAAGCAGCATTGCAAGCAATCTTGCCCACGCCGTGAGAACCGCCACGCAAGTTTTCTAATTCCTCATCTTCTACAATGTGATGGACACCCTTTTTATAAGCATAAGCGCCCCACGTATCATTTTCCTCACAATTCTCCCCACGAATTGCACCAGTAAGCCCTTTTGTATTATTATCCTCAAAAGAAATATACGCCACTGTTGAACAAACCATAGCTTTACGCATATGGTCAATCGTTTCACGTGTGTAAGAATTCTTTCCTTTTAGTGTTTCAATATGTTGCTTAATTTCCTCTACACCCGGCACATCAGATGCATCAATTTCACCGATTGAAATAATCACTTCTACCGGTAACGCACATCCTTGCAGCTTTGCATCCAGCGAGTTTTGGATATTTTCGCGCACCAGCCCATCAATACCCAGATTATAAAATTTTTCCAAGGTATTGTTAAATACCGGCTCCTCAATAGCCTGAATCCTTCTAAAATCCCACATAATACCCCTCTTTTATTGTTCTATTTTTAATCACAATTCGTTCAAAATTCGCCTTATTACAACTTATTTATCACTACATATAATATCATTATTTAGTTAAATTCTCTACTGATACCTTTTTTCTCGAAGTACAGAAAACTGCCCTCAATAGCAACACAGCCCCAATTCTATTGCGGAATTGAGGCTGTGTTGTTATTGTTCTAAAATTTCACAATATCCACCAGTCCTTCGTGTACTGCGCGATGGTGTTGGTGGCAGAGGGTGATGATGTTGTCGGGGATTGGAGCGCCGTTGTATTTTTTGTCGATGATGTGGTGCCCTTCGGGGTCTATTCTACTGCCGCATATTTGGCAGGTGTTGCGGTCGCGTTTACGGCCTGCTTGTTGGGCTTTGACGTGGGCTTTTTCGCGTTTGGCACTCATGGTATCACCCTTGTTTCTTTGTGTCCGGTGCTGTGGTCTTGCCTGCTGATTTATTTTTCTTCTTCTTTTTCTTCTTTTTCTTTTTTTGCTGTGGCAAGGCATTGTTATGGCCATCGCCGAGCATGCGAGCAATATTTTGTTCCTTGCCGGTTGCGATGGTGCCGCGCGCATTTGGTGCCAAGTTGTTTTTTTCGTGAATAATGGCTGCGCTAAGGGCTTCGGCTTCATCAATGGTCAGTCCTGCAAACACGCAAACAACGGCACGGTTATGCGCTTCGCAAGCGTTTTTTTCTTGGTGGGGTGCAGTCATGTTCATTCCTTCTCTCATTGCAGCTTCTCTGGTACGCCTTCTTACTTGTATGATACCACGCCCACCGGCTTTGAACCACCATGGCACTAGTTAAAATTACGCACAAAAATAGCCCTGGCATGATGAACTGACCCCCAATTGTTAGACCTAAAAATCTAACGATTGGGGGTCACTACATTCCGGCGGCCTTTTTTGACAGTCTGCCACCATGGATTTCCATAGTGGTTAAGTATTACGTATTGTTTAGTATTTTTAATTCATTACCTCTAAAAAATCAGATTTACCCATACATACCCAATAGTCAAAATAAATGTTACACAAATTATGATTTGCATTGGAACGTATTTATATATAAGTTTTTTAGGTAATTGCTTTTCATTTGAAAATAATACGGTTGCAGCTGAACTTGCGGCCGGTGTCAAAAAAGCAAAATGCGCTGCTAAGATTAATAATATTACAACAGGCTCAACACCGATACCGACAACACTCGACATTGAAATTACTACAGGAATTAAGCATAATGTAACAACAATATTGTTGCAAATATTTGTCATTGCAAGTGCAAACAATACGATTACTACAACAAAAATGTATGGTGAAACACCTCCTAACAATGGAGTTAATAACTGTACACAAAACGCAGAAATGCCTGTATCTGGTGCTGTCAACATACCACTTAATGCCATTACCATACCGCACATAATCCAAGTGTCCCATAGGATGCCAGACGATAATTCTTTAAAGTCCATCATTGGCTTACCATCAACATACCAAACTGTACCAATTAAAAATACCAATAAAATTGGACCAAAAACAGTACATTGCGCAGTAAATTTGCCTACAATTGATGTGGCTGGAATATTAGCTTGTAGCAACAGCGCTGTGATAAATAATGCTAATAATACCAAGGTCGCCTTTTGTCTTTTGTTAGCTTTTACAGTTAACCCTGTTTTATCGATATTCTCCAATTTACTAAAATCAGCTTTTAATATATATTTACTTACTAATAGCCAGATTACAAGTAAAGCAAAAATGATAGGTAGCATTGCTCCCAAATAGTGAAAATAATTCATGGATTCGCCCATAAAATTAGTATAAGCGCTCATGATGATTAATCCATTGTCTTGAAACGGAAGTGCAATAATCCCCATTGTGGAAAATAAAACAATCCCTAAATTCATTAATATTGGATAAGCTTCATGATTATCATAACCATATTCCTCTGAAAGGCCGTATATAACTGACCATAAAAATAAAATTGATAGGAATATGTTTATAATCCCAATAATGATAGCAACAACTAAAATTGTCCCACTAAACAGCATTGGGCGCCCTTTCAACAACTTCATACCTAACATTTTATCTAAGATAAATTTTGGAACCCCCTCTATCTCAGATAATTTTATTAAAAGAAACGACAATAACATAAACGCTACAATTGTATTACCAATACTAGCTTGAAGAGCTGTCGCTACAGTAAGACCATCGGTAAACCCCAAGATAAACATCCCTAATAAACTCGGGCCTATCATTCCAATGGTCCCCCAACCATATATTAACCCAATTAACAAAGCAAATAGTTGCATACCTTTTACTGTCATTGGTTCTGGTGGCGCAATATTTCGAATACAAAGAATCAATGCAATCATAATCGCATAATTTACTATGATTTTAACGGAACTTTTTGATTGAGACATCTAAAACACCTCCTGTTTTAAATACTCATCTCGGTAGGAGAAAAGCACTCTCCTACCGAGGAGCACCTTTTCGCTTTATTCCATAATCTGATAAACTGGAGCACCTTCACAATTTGCTGGCATACGTACATTCATAAGAGCTGCAATGGTAGGTGTTACGTCAACAATACGAATAATACGATCGGTACTGAAGTTTTCTTTAATACCAGGACCTGCCGCCACAAAAATTGGAGATACAGATGTTTCTCCTACCCCCAATGTGGTGGATAATGAGTCGCTATGGTCATTGTTGTACCCTTCAGCTAAGAATAGAACAATATCTCCGCATTCTGGGCCACCCATACCAAAAACGTATGCATCCTTATTTCGAACAGCTAAGGAAATAACTCTGCGATTAGTATCTGGATCACGATAACTATACAATGCCGTCATAATTTCTTCTTCCAGTTCATATTTATCTTCAGGTTCTACAATACCATGTGAACCTCTTCCCTTTAAGTTCAAATAAATATGGTTCGCTCTAATTGCCACAGCCTTAGTGTTTTCCCAATCAATTTCTCTAATATCTTCGCCATTTTCATCTTTTTTCATTGTCGTATAGCCTAGTTCTTGCATTACTCTTACACTCACACCCATGGTTTCACCAATGAGCGGAGGGTGATGTTCTGCACAAACTTGCCCATGGTCAGAAACAAGGAAAATAGTCCAACCCTTATCAAGAAGATGTAAATATTCTCCAATATAATCATCTGTTTGAATATAAACTTCTCGCATTAATTGTCTGTACCCTTCTTTTGTAATATTAACAGTTGGACTTGGATTCCCCTTCAAAAACTTTACGATCATATGCCCTTGCATATCCACATTGTGAAAATGAGAAAATACTACATCATATCTATTTTTTTCAATCAAATAATTAAGCGAATTAGCAGTCCACTTTGCGGCAGCCGTCCAGTTGGCAGCTGAACAATCTCTAATTAATCTTGCATCAGATCCACCTAAAATGGATTCTGGTACCGGGTACCCCACGTTTTCCGTAATTTGTTTAAACAACTCTTTCGGATGCCATAATGTGTCCTTATGGATATCCATACCACCAGAAATCCACATACGGAAACTATCACCATTTTCATCCATTTCTAAGATACGCATATTACGAGATACTTGATAAACTACATCATCTTTTACTGCATCATCGACAATCCCTGTGGTAAATACATCTTTTTCTAAAATTACCAGAGGCTCCGTTGTACGTTTATTTTTATAAATAGCTAATTTATCATATACACCGTGCTCATTCTTCAGAAGTAACATTGGACGATTAATCAAGCCCCCAGATAACAACATTGTTGATTCTTTTGCCCCTGCTGGTGCATTTTCCCAATTACTAGGTTCTTTAACTGGCGAATATGCAACATCAAAAGGTGCTTCAGACAGACCATATTCACCATCAAGTTTTGACATAATAAACATTTTAAAATCTGGTTTATCAATATAAGATGACTGCTCTATTCTACCACTTGTTGATTCATCACTGATATGGTCTGTATCCAAATCATTAATTACACAAGGTACATTAGAGTCAGTTGCTGCCTTTAATTTAAACTGAGCACTCTTTACTGCTTTTGATGCAATCAAAATAAACTCAGAATCACGAACTGAATCCCCACAGTTTACACCACAAGGTTGAGTACCATCGACAACATGAAGATTTGGACTATCCGAGGTTGGTGGCCAACTACATCCTGGCCAGTGCCAAACTAAAGTTTTTTTACCAGCCTCGGCAAAAACATTCCATAACTGTTCGGCTTTGCAAACTCGGGAATCCATGTTATACGCCATTTCATCCAATTCAGCACCTTGATTCCAGAAACTAGTAATCCCGTGAGTACAAGGAAATGCCCCCGTTGATAATGACGTCCACATTGGGGGAGTTACTGTTGGTTGTCCACCCAACATCCATAAACTTTCGTGTCTACTCCCTCTGTTAATAAGTTCTTGTGTATTCGGCATAATACCTTCTTTTAAGTATTTTTGAGTTAATCTAGGGTCCATCCCATCTACACCCAAAACTAAAATTTTATTTGCCTTTTTCATAATAAAAACCTCCCTAACTTTTTGGGGTCACTACATTTCACGTATCTTTTGTTACTTTTATAATACCCATAAATTGCTTTTATGTACAGCAAGTCAATTTTTCGAATATTTATAGTTGTCGTAAAAAACTATTACCATTTTCTTTAGATTGCCTAATCGTATTGTTATACTGTGCTATAATTCTTTATGAAGCAATCAATATCTAGGAGGGGTATCATGCATTTGGAACAGCTAGAATATTTAATACAAATTAGCAAGCATAAATCATTTGCTGCAGTCAGTCCAATTGTCCATTTAACACCACAAGCCCTTAGTCTCTCAATAAAAAGATTAGAGGAAGAACTACAGACATCTTTACTCACTCGTAGTAATAAGGGCATTTATCTTACCGTGGAAGGCAAAGAATTGGTCGAACTCTCTTCTCGTTTTTTCAGAGATTTAACTAGATTTCAAAATAAAAAAAATATTTTTCCTATTACCGAAGATATTACATTCCTTATTTCACAAGAGGAACATGGTAGTATTCTTGTGCCTATTCTTTGCGATCTTTATCGACAATATCCTCATATCAATTTCATTTCAAAAAAGAATTCAAAGGATATAATTTTTGATCAAATATTAAATAAAAAAGCTTCTCTTGGATTCCTTTATCGACACTTTGTAGACAACACTGTTATCAATTTTCCGTCTGATGAACTCGATTTTATTCCACTTTTTAGAAGAAAAATAATCTGCCAAATGCATAAATCGTTTTCTCTTTCATCATCCAAAGCGATTTCTATAAAAGCATTACAAGATATTCCTATTATTATTTATCATCCTAGAGATAGTAACAACTACTCAATGGAAGATATACTTCAACTATTCATGCAACCAAATAATATTATCTACGAAGAAAACTGCTCGTTAATTAAACAAATGGTAGCTACCGGAATTGGATGTTCATTTACAATTTCGTCACCCTTAGAAAATCTAAGCAATACGCTTTCTGTTAACGATTCTGCTTCAATTACAACGCTATCTCTAAAAGAAAATATTGAATGTGAATTTGGTATTGCTTATAAAAAAGAATATACTTTTTCTGAATCGGAAATTCACTTTATTCAATTTATAAAACGATATTTAGAACTTAATCAAATTTTTGATTCTAATATCATATTATAAAATATGATATTATTATTGTGGGTCGTGAACCTGTTGAGCGCGTGAAACAAAAAAACACCCGCTATGCGGGTGGACAGACTGTCGAAAAATGTCGCTGGAATGAACTGCCCTCCAATTGTTAGACCTAAAATGTAGTGTCCCCAATAATTTGGACAATTATTGGGGACATTTCTATTGGCAAAATTAACAAGGGAAAAAAATAGAAATCTATATCAAACATAACGCCGGGAGTACACTATCTCAACTTTCTTGTGAGTATAGTATCAATAAAGACACTGTTAAATATCTGTGTCGTCTTATTGACCAACATGGTATAGATATTCTTCACAAAAAAAAAATCGTTACCATTCTCCCGAACTTAAATTAGAAATCTGGTGCTAGAATATAAATAGTACAAGCCAAAATGAGAAATTCCAAATACACATA